>Ga0307406_10001355_pt1 | contig 13719 bp, 14 predicted proteins | sample 322Cmetagenome_3_FD_203706 | JGI IMG/M metagenome (GOLD analysis project Ga0307406, IMG submission 203706) | Maize rhizosphere microbial communities from greenhouse at UC Davis, California, United States - 322HYB-C-2 | ecosystem: Host-associated > Plants > Roots > Rhizosphere > Soil | place... | reverse complement strand
GATCTGGTTGATGAAAATTGGCGTTATGTTCGGCAACCCCGAAACTACCACCGGTGGTAATGCACTCAAGTTTTATGCTTCAGTACGTTTGGATATTCGCCGTATTGGTGCAGTGAAAGAGGGTGAGGAAGTTGTGGGTTCTGAGACTCGCGTGAAGGTGGTGAAAAACAAAGTTGCACCGCCATTCAAACAAGCTGAATTCCAAATTCTCTATGGTTCTGGCATTAACCGTATGGGTGAAGTGGTCGATTACGGCGTTAAGTTGGGCATGATTGATAAAGCGGGTGCCTGGTATAGCTATCAAGGCAACAAGATTGGTCAGGGTAAAAACAACGTGATGAAATTTTTACAGGAAAATCCGATTATTGCGCAAGAGCTTGAGCAGCGCGTGCGCACCGAACTTCTTGCTACGCCCGCACTATCTCTAAGTGCCGGTGGTGCAGAAGTGACCGATGATGTAGAAATGTAATTTGTAATGATCTGTACAAAACCCCCATCAGCAGGAATGTTATGGGGGTTTTTGTTGTCTATAAGCGCGGTTATTGTGATTTCCCTAAAGCGCTGGCAGATAGCAATTCGCAGAATGTATCGCCAAGGTGTTTGGTTTCCATTAAGCTGCGTATTAGTAAATTGTTAGTGTGAATCTCACAATCGCGCTTGATAAGAGCAAGAGGTAATTTATGAAAATATCACATTGGGTTTTATTGGTAGGTGCCGTGTTTCTTGCCGGTTGCAGTTCCCAGCCTTATGTTGAAACTGATCATCAGGCTGGGTTTGATTTTGCATCATTGAAAACATTCAGTGTTGCAGAAACCAAGCAGGACTCTAAAGAAGATATCCTGATTTCACCTTTTACATTAAGCCATATACATGCGGCGCTTGAATCTGAACTGGGTAAGCGCTACCAGCAGGGTGCTTCTGGTTCAAAGCCAGACTTTATTGTCAGTTATCATGTAGTGGTTGAGGAAAAAATAGATCCTCGCAGTTACAACGATATCTATGGTTTTGGTTATTACGGCGTAGGTTATCGCTATCCACGCCCTTACTTTTTGGGCACCAATACCGGCTTGCGTGTATACAATCAGGGCAGTTTGATTATTGATATTGTGGATGCCAAAACCGATAAGCCTATTTGGCGCGGTGTATCAGAGAAACGTCTGAGTCGCAGTATGGCGCCACAACAGCAGCGTGAAGTATTGAGCAACGCTGTAGTGGAGGTCTTGGCGCAGTTTCCTCCTGTGAATTAATTGTTGTCAGTTAGTCTAATGGCCGCTTTTTGCGGCCATTTTTATTAGGGCTTTTGTTGTTATGGAAGCAGAATCACCGAAACCATCGGATATACGTTTTGCCGCCATGAATTTTTTGGCAATGCGTGAACATTCCGCTAAAGAGTTAAAGGAGAAGCTTGGGCGCAAGTATTCGGCTTGGCCATGCTTACTTGACTCGGTTATTCAAGCATTGATTGAACAAAATCTTCAATCCGATGAGCGTTTTGCTACCGCGTTTATTGCCATGCGTCAGCGGCAGGGTAAAGGCAGCCAGTTGATTCGTCTTGAGTTGCGTGAGCGTGGTATCAGTGCAGAGCTTATTGCAGCTTGTCTGGATGAGTCGGATGCCGAATGGCAATCATTAGCTTGTGATGCCCGTCGCAAGCGTTTTGGCAATCAAGTCCCTCATGATCAGCGCGAGCGCGCACGGCAGATGCGTTTTTTGCAGACCAGAGGTTTTGCCAGTCGCCATATCCAACAGGCGTTTAATGCAGTCGATACGGATTATTGTTAGCGCCAATTTCTTGAATAAACACTAATCAGTTAGTGGCGAGTGCACGCTTGTTACCTGCAATTTATGTCATCCCATCCTTTTTTACTAACGTCGCTTCATACCCCAATCCCAGCTTTTCGTTGAGCCGAAAGGGGCTTTCTGTTACTCTGGCGCCCCGTCCTGAACGATAAATCCCCAAGCCTCGCAAAGAGTGCTGTTGTAGGCATTTATCTCCATATCCGCTCCGCATTTTCACAGTTAATCAGGTTTTACATGACGCGCTATATATTCGTAACAGGTGGTGTTGTTTCTTCATTGGGCAAAGGCATCGCCTCAGCTTCTCTGGCAGCTATTCTTGAGGCGCGTGGCCTTAAAGTAACTATCATGAAGCTGGACCCCTACATTAACGTAGATCCGGGCACCATGAGCCCTTTTCAGCATGGAGAGGTATTTGTCACTGAAGATGGTGCCGAAACCGATCTTGATCTGGGGCACTATGAGCGTTTTATTCGCACCAAGATGACACGCCGCAATAATTTCACCACCGGTCGCGTGTATGAGACTGTATTGCGCAAAGAGCGCCGTGGCGATTATTTGGGCGGAACCGTGCAGGTTATTCCGCATATCACCGATGAAATCAAGCGTCGCATTCTTGAAGGTGGTCGCGATGTCGATGTGGCTTTGGTTGAGATTGGTGGCACGGTAGGCGATATCGAATCGCAGCCCTTCCTGGAGGCTGTGCGTCAACTCAAAGTTGAAATGGGCACGCGCGCATTGCTAATGCACCTCACTTTGGTGCCTTATATCGCCACTGCTGGTGAAACCAAAACCAAGCCGACTCAGCACTCAGTAAAAGAATTACGTTCCATTGGTTTGCAGCCTGATATTCTGTTGTGTCGTTCCGAGCGTTTGGTGGATGAAGATTCGCGCCGCAAAATTTCGCTGTTCACTAATGTTGCCGAACGCGCTGTTGTACCGCTTCCCGATGCAGACACCATTTATTCGATCCCGCGCTTGCTACAAAGCTATGGTTTGGATCAGATAGTTGTTGAATTGCTTGGTTTGCAATGCCGCGAGGCCGATCTGAGCGAGTGGGACAAGGTTGTTGAAGGCAAACTTAATCCCGTCAATTCCATCACCATTTCCATGGTTGGTAAATATATGGAATTGCTGGATGCCTACAAGTCACTCATTGAAGCACTGACTCACGCCGGCATTCATACCCATACTAAAGTTAATATTAATTACATTGACGCCGAGCGTGTTGAAAATGAAGGCGTTGGCATTTTAAAAGATGCAGATGCTATTTTGGTTCCCGGTGGTTTTGGTGAGCGCGGCGTAGAAGGCAAACTCATGGCGGTGCAATACGCACGTGAAAACAAGGTTCCGTATCTTGGCATTTGCTTGGGTATGCAATCTGTTGTTATTGAATTTGCGCGCAATGTGTTGGGTCTGAAAGGGGCTAACTCCACTGAGTTCGATCGCAATTCTCCGCATCCGGTTATCGGTTTGATTACTGAATGGATCACCTCGGAAGGTGAAGTAGAAAAGCGCGATGAGTCATCTGACCTTGGCGGCACTATGCGGTTAGGTGCTCAGGAGTGTCGCTTGGTTAGCGGCTCTAAGGCACGCGATATTTATGGTGCAGATGTGATTGTTGAACGCCATCGTCATCGCTATGAAGTAAACAACAATTATGTTGATCAGTTGCAAAAAGCCGGTCTAAAAATTGGTGGTTGGTCAGCGGATGATACCTTGGTGGAAATGGTTGAAATTCCCGATCACCCCTGGTTTGTCGCCTGTCAATTCCACCCGGAATTTACGTCTACACCACGTGACGGGCATCCACTCTTTACTGCGTTTGTAAAAGCGGCACTGGCTAATAAGAAATAAGCGGTAAGGGCGCAATTTATTGCGCCCTTACTTTTATCTGCAAGAAATATCCTGCGTTAAAAAGGAATAGATGTGTCACAACAAATCGTAAAAATTGGCAATTTACAAGTTGGGAATTCACTCCCTTTTATTTTGTTTGGCGGAATGAATGTACTTGAATCTCGCGATATGGCTATGCAGGTTGCCGAGGCATATGTAGAGGCAACTGGCAAGTTGGGTATTCCCTATGTATTTAAAGCCTCCTTTGACAAAGCGAATCGCTCTTCTATTCATTCGTACCGTGGTCCGGGTCTGGAAGAGGGCCTCAAAATATTTCAGGAAATCAAACAAACCTTTAATGTTCCGGTGATCACTGACGTTCATGAAATTGATCAGTGTCAGCCAGTGGCGGATGTCTGTGATGTAATTCAGCTGCCGGCCTTTCTCGCGCGTCAGACGGATTTAGTTGTCGCTATGGCGAAAACCGGCGCAGTTATTAATATTAAAAAGCCGCAGTTTTTAAGCCCGGGTCAAATGAAAAATATCGTCGAAAAATTTGGCGAATGTGGCAATGAACAAATTATTTTGTGTGATCGCGGCACTAACTTCGGTTACGACAATTTGGTGGTTGATATGCTCGGTTTCCGCACCATGCGCGAGGTGAGCGGTAACGCACCGGTTATTTTTGATGTAACCCATTCCCTGCAGTGTCGCGATCCCATGGGCGCAGCCTCCAGTGGTCGTCGTCATCAAGTAGCCGAATTAGCGCGTGCCGGTATGGCGGTGGGGCTGGCAGGTTTGTTCCTTGAGGCGCACCCTGATCCTAATAACGCAAAATGTGACGGACCTAGTGCGCTACCACTGGATAAACTCATTCCATTTTTGCAGCAAATGAAAGCAATTGACGATTTGGTGAAAAACTTTCCACCACTCGACATTAACTAATTTTTTGGAAATCTACTCTGGAGAAGATGAATGACTAAAATTGTTGATATTAAAGCCTTTGAAATTTTGGATAGCCGTGGCAACCCCACTGTAATGGCAGAAGTAATTTTGGATGATGGCTCAATTGGTTCTGCAACTGCACCGTCTGGCGCGTCTACCGGTTCACGCGAAGCATTGGAATTGCGCGATGGTGACAAATCACGCTACTTGGGTAAGGGTGTTTTGAAGGCTGTTAACAACATCAATACCACTATTAAAAATCTGGTAGTGGGTATGGATTCATTGGATCAGCGCGCGCTAGATAATGCCATGATCAAAGCTGATGGCACCGACTTTAAAACTGTGTTGGGTGCAAACGCAATCTTGGCAGTGTCCTTGGCAAACGCCAAAGCAGCTGCAATCTCCAAAAAAGTTCCACTCTATGCACATATTGCTGACCTGAACGGTACTCCAGGTAAGTACTCTATGCCTGTGCCTATGATGAATATCATTAACGGCGGTGAGCATGCTGATAATAACGTGGACATTCAGGAATTCATGATTCAGCCCGTTGGTGCAAAAACCTTTGCTGAAGCATTGCGTATGGGCGCGGAAATTTTCCACACCCTGAAAAAAATCCTGCACGATCAAGGCTTGAGCACTTCTGTTGGTGACGAAGGTGGTTTTGCACCAAACCTGCCATCCAATGAAGATGCACTGAAAGTGATTTCTACCGCTGTTGAAAAAGCCGGTTACAAGTTGGGGGACAACGTTACTCTGGCATTGGATTGCGCATCAACTGAATTCTACAAAGACGGTAAGTATGATCTGGCTGGTGAAGGCCGTGTGTTCACTACCAACGAATTCTCTGATTACCTCGCTGATTTGGCCGCTAAATACCCAATCATCTCTATTGAAGATGGTAAAGACGAAAGCGATTGGGCAGGTTGGGCTGACTTGACACAAAAAATTGGTCACAAAATCCAATTGGTGGGTGATGATTTGTTTGTTACTAACACCAAAATTTTGAAAGAAGGTATTGATAAGAAAATCGCTAACTCCATCCTGATTAAGTTCAACCAAATTGGTTCGCTTTCAGAAACACTGGATGCGATCAAAATGGCACAGGACGCAGGATACACTGCGGTAATTTCTCACCGCTCTGGTGAAACTGAAGATACCACTATCGCTGATTTGGCGGTGGCAACTGCTGCTGGGCAGATCAAAACTGGTTCTCTCTGCCGTTCAGACCGCGTATCCAAGTACAACCGTTTGCTGCGTATTGAAGCCGAATTGGGCGCTGCTGCTCCTTACAAGGGCCGCGCAGAATTCAAGTCGTAATCTGTGTGAAAAAACAAAGGCCGAATCATCGGCCTTTGTTTTTAGTGTGATGGTGAATTATTTAATGTCTCAGGCAATATTTGATTGAACTTATGAAGTGGCTGCTGCTGGTGCTGATAATTTTGCTGAGCTATCTGCAATACAGATTGTGGATTGGTGACGGCAGTCTTGCGCATGCACATCGGCTGGAAAATGAGATTAAACTACAGCAAGCTGAAATTGATCGCATGCGTGAGCGCAATCGCATTCTTGATGTTGAAGTGGAAGAGCTAAAAACAGGCTTGGACACTATTGAAGAGCGCGCACGTAATGACATTGGTCTGATTAAAAAAGACGAAACTTTTTTTATTATCCTCGATGACGAAAAATAATTTTTTATCAACTTGGATAAAACCCTCTACACAGATTGCATTCAATGACAGTATCTAATCAGCAAGCCCCTGCTTATTGGGTGGTAGTGCCTGCCGCAGGCATTGGTGCGCGTATGGGTGCTGATTGTCCCAAGCAATATCTTCCGCTGTTAAATAAAACGGTTATAGAGCATACCTTGTCCCGGTTGTTGGCCGTTCGTGGCGTTGCTGGTGTCTATGTGGCATTGAGTCCAGATGATACCTATTGGCGGCAGTTGCCTATTGCCGATCATCCCGCCATTTATGATGTTGCGGGTGCAGCAGAGCGTGCTGGTTCAGTCCTGAATGCATTGGTTGCGTTAACCTCTGTGGCGAAGCCATACGACTGGGTTTTGGTGCATGACGCCGCGCGTCCTTGCATTACACTGGTGGATATTGAATTGCTCATTCGCGGTGTGGCGGATCATCCTGTTGGCGGTATTCTTGGGGTACCCGTCAGCGATACCTTAAAAATGGTCAGCGATGGGAATATCCTGTATACAACGGATCGTCGTGCTTTATGGCAAGCGCAAACTCCGCAAATGTTCCGTTTGGGCTTATTGCATGATTGTTTGCAGCGTGCATTAGTTGAAGGTAAAACTATTACTGATGAGGCATCCGCGCTTGAGGCATTTGGCTATAAGCCGTTGATGGTGAAAGGTCGCAGCAGCAATATAAAAATTACCTATCCTGATGATTTGGCAATTGCCAGTTTTTTATTGCAACAAAATACCTAGTGTTATGTAGTTGTTTTTAGCAGGAATTAAAATATGTCTATGCGTATTGGTCATGGTTACGATGTTCACGCGTTTGGCGATGGCGATAAAATTGTTATAGGTGGTGTTGTTATTCCTCATCAGCGGGGTCTGATCGCCCACTCTGATGGTGACGTGTTGTTGCACGCCTTGTGTGATGCCTTGTTGGGGGCGGCGGCCCTAGGCGATATTGGTAAGCATTTTCCTGACACTGATAAGCAATACCGCAATATTGATAGCCGTGCACTGTTACGTATGGTTTATGCAAAGCTCAATCAACTGGGCTGGAAGTTGGCCAATGCAGACATGACCATTGTTGCTCAAGCTCCACGCATGGCAACCTACATTCCCCACATGGTTGAAACCATTGCAGCTGATTTGCACGTGGATTTGTCGCAAATCAATGTCAAAGCCACCACCACCGAGCGTTTGGGTTTTACCGGACGCGAAGAAGGTATTGCTTGTTATGCGGTTGTTCTGATCGAAAAGAACAATCACTAATCGAGCTATTGTTATAACCTCACCTATTATTTACGGATTATGTTTTGACAGAATTTTCGTTGGATTTCCCGCGTGCATACGGCGAACTGAATGTATCGGCTATTTTTCGTGATCAACCGGAAGACTTTAAAGTGGATGAAGACTTGGGCTTCGAACCACTGGGGACGGGTGAACATGTTTTTCTGCAAATATTAAAGCGCGGTGAAAACACGGCGTGGGTTGCCGGAAAAATTGCCGAGCTGGCAAAGGTTAATATTAATGATGTTGGATATGCTGGCCGCAAGGATCGCCATGCAGTGACCACCCAATGGTTTAGTGTTTATATGCCAAAAGGTATTGAGCCTGATTGGATCTTGCTTAACAGCGATACGATTTATGTGATTCGCGTTGCGCGCCATCAGCAGAAGCTGCGTCGAGGTGATCATCGCCAAAATTATTTTGTAATTCGTTTGCGCGATCTTCAAACAGATAGTCGTCCTGTATTGGAACAAAAAATTCATCAGGTGCTAACCTTGGGCGTGCCCAATTATTTTGGCGAGCAGCGTTTTGGTTTTAATGGTAATAATTTGATAGAAGCCGATGCAATTTTGGTGGGCGGTAAACGTTACAAAGACAAACAAAAACGCGGGTTAATGTTATCTGCCGGGCGCTCCTATTTGTTTAATCAGGTTCTCGCTGCGCGAGTTGTTGCAGGTAATTGGTGTGATCTTGTATCGGGCGATCCCGAACCTCAATCATCCGGCCCCTTGTGGGGGCGCGGTCGCTCATTGGCAAGCGATGAGTTATTGGCGTTTGAACAAACAGTATTAGCTGATTGGCAACAATGGTGTGATGGGTTGGAGCATGCCGGATTGTCGCAAGAGCGACGGCCTTTACGTTTGCTTCCTGCAAATGCCCAGTGGCGCTGGATAGAAAACGATTTGGAGCTTTCCTTTTCGTTGGCTGCCGGTGAGTTTGCCACTGCTGTTTTGCGTGAGTTAGCGCAGTTAACTAATCGCTCACAGGACTCACTTATCGAGTTGGAGTAGATGAGCGATCATTGAAACGCCGCTATGGTATAGTTGCCCGCTTTGTTTAAACGATTTTACATTGTGCCCAATGGGTTAGTTTTAGGTGATGGAGGGGATCTGGCGATGACAGACTTATTGATGCAAGGTGTAGGTATGACCTCGCTGCGCACCCGTGAGCGTCTCATTCAGCGTTTACGCGACCAAGGCGTAACGAATATGCGCGTCCTGGATGTAATGTTAAATACCCCGCGCCATATCTTTCTGGATGAGGCTTTGGCTCATCGTGCCTATGAGGATACAGCCTTGCCAATCGGGCACGGGCAAACCATATCCCAGCCTTACATTGTGGCGCGTATGACAGAAGTGTTACTGGGTGCTGCGGGCGGCAATTTACAGAAGGTACTTGAGGTGGGTACGGGGTCCGGTTATCAAACCAGCGTCTTGGCGCAACTTGTTCCACAGGTGTACAGCGTTGAGCGGATAAAACCACTGCAAGACAAAGCCCGCGACCGATTGCGTCAATTAGGTTTGCGCAATGTGCAAATGCGTCATGCCGATGGCGGGTTTGGCTGGCCGGAAGCCGGTCCTTACGATGGTATTATCAGTACTGCTGCGCCTCAGGCAATTCCAGATGAACTGTTAAAGCAATTGGCTCCGGGCGGTGTTCTCGTAATTCCGGTTGGGGGCAGGGAGCAGCAGCTTCATCTTGTTATTCACGATGCGGAATCCGGTAAATTTGTGACCCGGATTCTTGAACCGGTAAAGTTTGTCCCGTTTCTATCGGGGACTGCGCGGTAGTGGATTGCTGAATTGATTCATAAGGTATTCAGAGTGCGGTGGGTATCCTGGATCTTTTTTCGCAGGAAAAGCTTTGGATTTACGTGAACCTTCGCTCTTTCCTCCTGTGTATTTATAAAAATATTAGATAATTTTAAAATAAATTTAATTTATTAACTCCAAAATGGCATAAAAGAGATTGAAAAATAACCATGATTATTGAGTAATTCGATGCCAAAGCTTGCATTTTTTTCCTCAAGATTACTTATAAATTTGTTCGTTATATCGATCAAAATTTGCTTGCTAACTGGTTGCTTAAGCAATCATTCTGCACCTGTTGAAGATAAGTCTCGTGCCAATATCAAGCGCCCATTGGCGCATGTTGTGATTCCCGGTGACACACTATTTTCTATCGCATGGCGTTATGGCCTAAAATATGAAGCTCTCGCAAAGCACAATGGAATCAATGCTCCCTATCTAATTCGCCCATCTCAAGTCATTCGGTTAGACATTGCTGCCAAGGCGCAGAGCAACCAAGGCTCGCGCACCCAGGTTACTAACTCCAGGAAAATGTCACCTACTAAAAACACCCGGTTTGTTAGTGCCCCCAAGTCAACTAGTAAAATAAAACAAACAGTTGTGATTGCGTCCGATAAGCCAAATAGTCAGCTTTTAGGTGCACCACAGTGGCGTTGGCCCACTCAAGGTGCAATTTTGTCATCCTTTCAAAGTAACAGTGGTTTAAATAAGGGTATTGATATTGGTGGCAAATTGGGAGAGCCTGTGCTTGCAGCAGCTTCAGGAAAGGTTGTTTATTCAGGAAGTGGGCTGCGCGGTTACGGCAAATTGCTAATTATCAAACACAATGAAACCTTCCTGAGCGCGTACGCACACAACAATATTTTGCGAGTAAAAGAAGGTGATTTTGTTAAAGCTGGGCAAGCAATTGCCGAAATGGGTTCTAGTGGTACCGATAGGGTAAAACTCCACTTTGAGATTCGCCGCGATGGAACGCCTGTTGATCCAATGAAGTTTTTACCGCGTCGTTAGAAAAATGTCATGTTCATGAGTTAAAACGGGAATTCATGAATAACTCTTTATCGGGGAGAAATCCTTAAGAGTTACAGCTAGGGCGAGCTGGGTGATTCATAAATACAAGCCAGCCGGTTAAATAAAAATTGATTAAGGGGCTGAAAATGACTTTACATAATAGTGATTCAACGACTTTAGATCGTGATGATACTTTCATAGCACAAGACATTGATATTGAAGATGCAGAGCTTTTGTTGGCGGAAGAAGATGATGCGCCCAAACCTTCAATGTCCAGTGCTAGCGAACGAATTATTGATGACAAGTACAATAAAACCCTCGATGCCACCCAGATCTATTTAAATGAAATTGGATTCTCCCCTTTACTCAGTGCAGAAGAAGAAGTTTATTTTGCCCGCAAAGCGCTTAAAGGCGATGTCGCTGCGCGTAAACGGATGATAGAAAGTAACCTTCGGTTAGTTGTTAAAATTTCCCGTCGTTATGTTAATCGTGGACTTGCCTTGCTGGATTTAATTGAGGAAGGCAATCTTGGGCTTATCCGTGCCGTAGAGAAGTTTGATCCAGAGCGTGGTTTCCGCTTTTCGACTTATGCAACCTGGTGGATTCGCCAAACTATTGAGCGTGCGATCATGAATCAGACGCGCACAATTCGTTTACCCATACATGTCGTAAAAGAGTTAAATATTTATCTGCGCGCAGCGCGTGAGCTGTCTCAAAAGTTGGATCATGAGCCAACACCCGAGGAAATTGCCAATCTTCTGGAAAAGCCAGTGGCAGATGTCGAGCATATGCTAAGCCTTAATGAGCGGGTGACATCTATCGATGCCCCAATAGGGAATTCTTCTGATCGTGCAATTGTTGATACTATTGCAGATACCCACGTCTCTGATCCTGCCGCATTGCTACAAGATAGTGATTTGACTACCAGCTTGGATCATTGGTTAGATGAGCTTACAGAGAAGCAGCGCGAGGTGTTAGCACGCCGTTTCGGATTAAGGGGGTACGAGGTAAGCACCCTTGAGGAAGTAGGTCACGAAATTGGCTTGACTCGCGAGCGCGTACGTCAAATTCAGGTTGAGGCGCTCAAGCGTTTGCGCGACATAATGGAGAAGCAAGGACTAGATAGTACGGCGCTTTTTAGTGTGTAAATTACTTCGATGAAGTGCTGTTTTATTTAAAAAAACAAAAAGCGGAACTGATAAGGTTCCGCTTTTTGTTTATGTGGTTCGTAATCTATTTTTTCAGTGCGTCAGTATTATTGATTAACCACGCTGCAGAACCAACCAAGGCGGCTTTATCATTAATAATTAGCTTTATGGATATGTCGCTAACGTAACCAGTCATTGGGCCTTTGTTTTTATAGCGTTCCAGAAAGTGCGATTCGGGCAGTAAGTCAACCAACTTGGGAGTAATGCCCCCGCCAATTACTACGCCGCCTTTGGCTCCCAGCGACAGCGCTTTATCACCTGCGACTTCTCCTAGTACATCACAAAAAGTCAACACCGCTTCGCGGCAGAGTGGATCTTGATTGGCGATACCTTTCGAGCTCACTTCAGCGGGGGTGTAGGGCATTGCATCGACCCCTTCGTTATGCGCAAGTGCTCTATATAGGGTAACAAGTCCGCCACCAGAAAGAATATTTTCAACTGATACGTGATTTTGCTCTTTCAGGAGGAAGGCTTTGATATCAAGCTCTTTCTCGTTGGTGGGGGCAAAACTGGCGTGCCCACCCTCTGTTGGGATAATTCGCCAGTTATTTTGGTCTGGAACAAGCGCTGCCATGCCAAAACCTGTGCCTGGCCCCATAACAACAATTGGAGCATCAGTATTGGATTTATGGGAATCGTATAGTGTAACCAGCTCGTTTTCTTCAAGGAACGGCACTGCATAGGCGAGAGAAGCAAAGTCGTTGATGACGTGCAATGTTTTCATTCCCAATTGATCCCGCAAGCCATCAATAGAGAACTTCCAATTAAGGTTGGTCATGGATGCTTGGCCATTTTCGATAGGGCCTGCAATTGCAAGGCACCCATGAGCGGGAATCTCAACGCCAAACTCACTGCAGCAAGCCTTGATCATTGTGGCCATATCTGGATAGTTGGCGCATTTGAGAGTGATTTGGCGTTCTGCCGTATAATTGGTCTTGCCATTGATGCGATTTTTTTCAGCATCAAACTCGACCAGACCGAAACGACCGTTAGTGCCTCCGATATCAGCAACCAGTAACAGGCTCATGCGACTCCTCAGCTTCTTTAATATTAAGAAGACTAGATTGTTATAGATGGTGTGTTAGAACTGTAATATTTCTTGAGCGCGGGAGAATAACATTAAACTTAATTTGCGGAAATTCACTTTTAAATTGTGAGTCGAAAATGGATGTTATCGCGTTTTATTGACTGGTTTTTTAAGCATATACAGCCCTACTTAGATTGCTCTTTACACTATAAATATTACTTAGCCTGTTGTTTTTGGCGTTATAACTGTTGTTTTGTTGACAGCGCTGTCATTAATGGGTAGCGTTCTCATCGGTTTTTTATTACATATATGTTTTTCCGGAGGTTGTAGAAGTGCAGTGGCCAAGCATCACTAGCAAGGTAAAAAAAGATCCTGTTCTCGAAGCAAAAATTGATCACATTCTTGGTGATTTGAGTTTGGAAGAGAAAATAGGGCAAATGATCCAGCCGGAAATCAGGCATTTAACTCCTCAAGATGTGAGGGATTTTCATATCGGCTCAGTGTTGAATGGCGGCGGTTCGGTTCCCAATGGTAATCGCTATTCAAAAGCTGCAGATTGGCTGGCTATTGCTGACGCCTATTACCAGGCATCTATGGATGATAGTGATGGTTATATGGCTATTCCTATCATGTGGGGGACGGATGCAGTACATGGTGTTGGAAACATTGTTGGAGCAACGCTATTTCCTCACAACATTGCATTAGGTGCGACCAGAAATACGGAATTAATTAAAGAGATTGGCAATATTACCGCGACAGAAATCGCAGTAACCGGATTGGATTGGGATTTTTCCCCAACAGTGGCTGTCGCCCGTGATGATCGCTGGGGGCGTACTTATGAATCTTATTCGGAGCATCCGGAGCTGGTTCGTGATTATGCCGGAGTGATGGTTGAGGGGCTTCAAGGTGAAGCGAGCGGTCAGGGTTTTTTGTCTGCCTATAAAGTCATATCTACAGCCAAGCATTTTATCGCTGATGGAGGGACTCATAATGGAATAGATCGGGGCGATTGCCTGGCTGATGAGGAAACCCTGTTTCGGGTTCATGCTGCAGGTTACTACAGCGCTATAGAGGCTGGTGTTCAATCAGTGATGGCTTCCTTTA
>Ga0307406_10001354_pt1 | contig 13723 bp, 10 predicted proteins | sample 322Cmetagenome_3_FD_203706 | JGI IMG/M metagenome (GOLD analysis project Ga0307406, IMG submission 203706) | Maize rhizosphere microbial communities from greenhouse at UC Davis, California, United States - 322HYB-C-2 | ecosystem: Host-associated > Plants > Roots > Rhizosphere > Soil | place... | reverse complement strand
TGATGGGGAAGGTAAACGACACTTCTTATCGCTCAGTCAATCGTCCCGGCGCGATCATGATCCGCGAGCCCGACGCCATTGCCGCGAACAAGGGCCGCTGGCGACTGTCGACTTCGTCCAGGCTGGAATGGTTCGACGACCTTGGGCGTCTGAGTGCCTATGAGGTGAGCGGACGCCTGTACCGCTTGGACTACTGCACCCCGTCCGACGTGCAGGCGGGCAGCTGTCCGGCCCCGGGCAAGCTGCTGCGCGTGCGCAGCCCCTCGGGTCGCGAACTCGGCTTCGAGTACGTATCGGCCACCACCGCCAAGCCCGGTGACGACGGTTTACGAATCGCCCGCATCGGAAGCGCCGGCGCTTGGTTGGTCGAGTACGTCTACGACACCGCCGGGCGTCTGACTCACGCCAGCAAGGGCGGCGTCGGAGCAGGCGAAGGCGTGCAGTACTTGTATGGCGAGAGTGACCGGGTTTGCCGTAATGCGGCCGGCCAAGCGATCGCTGGCTGCAATCCGGCTCTGTGGGGCAACAAACTAACCGGCATCATCGACGAAGCCGGGCAGCGTTTCGCCACTTACAGTTACGATGAGTCCGGCCGGACCACGACCAGCGAGCATGCTGGCGGTGCCGGTAGGGTTACTCACACTTACAACACTTCGGGTTCGGTGGCAGTCGCTCTGCCGACGGGCGCGAGCAAACTCTACGAGTTTTCTTCGGAAGCGTTCCGCTGGCCGACCCGTATCGCACTATCGAGCACCGATGGATCGAACGCGGGCGTATCCACGGCTCAGTACTACAACGGGCGCATCTGGTGGCGCCAGAACGAGCGCGGCTACCGTACCGATTACGAGCACGACTCGTTCCAGGAGATCAGCCGCATCGAAGGCCGCACGTCCGGGCAGGGCGTCACCCCCGTCACTCGCAAGATCCAGACCGACTGGAATCCGGGGTATACCAAGCCGACCGAACGTCGCACCCTCGACAACGCCAACGTCCTGGTCGCCAAGTCCAAGTGGACCCACAACGACCGCGGCCAAGTCGTGACCTCGACCCAGGTCGATCCGGTCACTAATGCCGAGCGCACCACCACCACGACCTACTGCGAGGTAGCCGATGTCGCCGCAGGCGGAAACTGCCCAGTGCTCGGCGCGGTCAAGGCCGTCGACGGGCCGCGCACGGACGTGGCCGACATATCCAGTTATTCGTACTACGCCAGCGACGACCCGGCCTGCGCCACATCGCCTGCAACCTGCGCCTACCGCAAGGGCGATCTGTGGAAGGTCATCGACGCCCTCGGCCACGCCACCGAGTTCCTGCGTTACGACGTCGCCGGTCGCGCGCTGTCCAGCAAGGACGCGAACGGCGTCGTGACCGACCTGGAATACACACCGCGCGGTTGGTTGGCGGCACGCAAAGTGCGCGGCGCCAATAACGGCTCGGAAGCCGACGACGCCATCACCCGCATGGAGTACGACCTGATCGGCCAGGTCAAGAAGGTCATCCAGCCCGACGGCATGTTCGTGCGCTACGAATACGACGCGGCGCATCGCCTGACCGACATCTACGACAACGCCGGCAACCGCATCCATTACACGCTCGATAGTGCGGGCAACCGGACCAAGGAAGACACGAACGACAGCAACGGTGCGCTGATGCGGACCCTGTCGCGCGTCTATAACCAGTTGGGCCAGCTCAAGACGGCGAAGACAGCGCAGGGCCACGCCACCGGCTTCAGCTACGACGCCAGCGGCAACGGCGACGTCACTACCGATGCCCTGGGCCGCATGACCGACAACGACTACGATCCGCTCGATCGCTTGGCCAAGACCCTTCAGGACGTCGGCGGCATCAATGCCAAGATCGAATACAAGTACGACGCGCTCGACCGGTTGACCCAGGTCACCGATCCCAAGGGCTTGAACACCACTTATAGCTACAACGGCCTGGGCGACCAGGTACAACTGTCGAGCCCGGATACGGGCGTTACGAACTTCAGCTACAACGCAGCCGGCCAGGTGGCGACCAAGCAGGACGCCAATGACGCCGTCCCGCACACCTACACCTACGACGCATTGGGCCGCCCGAAGACCGTGTCCTATGGCAGCGGCAGCGCGGATGTCGAGTATGACTACGACATCGTCAACTCGGTTTGCACCGCGGGAGAAACCTTCGCAGTTGGCCGCGTGACCGCGATGCGTACCGAAGGCACGGAACTGAAGTACTGCTACGACCGCTTCGGCCAAATCGTACGCAAAGTGCAGTCGGTCGACACTCAGAGCTTCACTCTTCGCTATGCCTACACTTTGGCAGGGCAACTGCAAGCTCTGACCTATCCCGATGGCGCAGTCGCCGATTACGTCCGCGACAACCAGGGGCGGGTCACCGAGATTGGCGTGACGCCGGCCGGTAGCGTGCGCAGCGTGTTGCTCAACAATGCCAGTTACAAGCCGTTCGGCCCTGTGGCTGGTTGGACTTACGGCAACGGCCGCAGTCTACAGCGGACCTACGACCAGGATTACCGACCGAAATCGATCTTCGATGCAGCCAGCGGTGGTTTGTCGCTGTCGTACGGCTACAACGAAGTCGGTGAGTTGATCCAGCTCAAGGATGGCTTGCAAAGCGCTGCCCTGGCTCAGTACGACTACGACGCCCTAGGCCGGCTGAAGGTCACCCGCGACGGCCCCACAGGCACGCCGCTGGAGACCTACGGCTACGACGCGACCGGTAACCGCACCAGCCTGCTGCATGCGGGTATCACTACCGACTACACCTATCCGAGCACGAGTCACCGCCTGAGCAATGTCGGCGGCGTCAGTCGCAGCTTTGATGCGGTCGGCAATACCACCACTATCGGCGGCACGGCCAAGGAGTTCGTCTACAACGCCAACGACCGCATGAGCCAGGTCAAGCAGGCCGGCGTGGTCAAGGCCAGCTATCGCTATAACGCAAGGGGAGGGCGCGTTGTTGCAACTAATGGCGCGAACACCACGATTTCTGTTTACGACGAATCGGCTCAGTGGATCGGCGATTACGATAGCGCCGGCGCCATGATCCAGCAGGCGGTTTGGATGGATAGCGCACCCGTAGGGATATTGACAAGAACTGGTGCTAGTCAGTCTTTGAAATACGTGCAAGCCGACTACCTGGGTACGCCGCGCTCTGTAATCGATCCGATACGCGATGTTGCTATTTGGACGTGGGCTGCTAAAAGCGAGGCGTTCGGCAGTAGCCCACCAAATCAGGATTCTGATCTTGATGGGGTGGAGTTCGTTCTGGATATACGCTCGCCTGGACAGCGTTATGATTCGGTAAGCGGATTAAATTACAACTATTTTCGTGACTACGAGCCTGAAACGGGTCGCTATGTGCAAAGTGATCCAATTGGCCTTGGTGGCGGTATGTCAACGTACTTGTACGTTGGAGCAAACCCACTCATGGTTGCAGACCCGCTGGGTTTGGCTGGCAAGCTTCCAACCTCTCATCCACATTGTGTTGCCTTGCGAGAGAAGATTGAGAGGTTGCGAGCCGATCTCGACAATAGATACTTCGAATACGACGAGAATAAAGGGAGCTTGCCAGAAAGATTGCTCCCGAAGGGGCAGGGGGAATTGCCAAGTACTACCAGGAGAGGGCATCGTATGTTGATTAATTCGAGAGACTCGCGTATCCGGTACTATGAGGACCGATATGCAAGAGAGTGTGGCGATGACAATGGGGAGTGTTCGATTTTCCCTTCGCGTAGCTTCAGTTCTGATCCGGCAGAAAACTCCACAGCGATACCAGAGATGACCCCAGGAGCGAAGGCCGCTTCTATCGGCGCGTTTATTGGTCTTGGTGCCATTTTCATTCTTAGTTTATTAACCGGCACAGCGTCTTGATTATTATTGAACTTGGGGGTTTGTGCCGAATTCGGGGGGCTGTTTCATGCGCGGTGAAAGTGCTTTGAAAAGTCGGCTGTTGAGAGCGTTGGTTTCCGAGAAGCCTGAGAAAGAGGTCGAGAGACTGCTATCCGATTTTGAGGACTCTCTTCTCGGGTGTGACTCGATGCCTGATACGCAGTTCGATTTCGTCATTTTTTTCATCGAGACTGAAAGTGCGCTGCGGCTGCGTTGCGCGGCGTATTTGTTTCTAGCTTTGCAGGTGGAATTTTATCTGTTGTCCCGAGTGCAGGTGGATCGTTTGCTTGGTGTGATTCGTGCCGTAAATTTCATGTCGGGCGCTTCTAAAGAAGCGGCGGTAGCTTGCGCAGATATGATTGCAAGAAATCTTGATCCGAAGCAGGCGCAGCTGATATTCAGTGAGGCCGATAAGGTCGGTTCTCATGGATTTTCGATATTCGGCGTGGATGTATTGCGCATGCGTTCTCTTCGCCCCGTGTAAGTCGATATGTTTCAGTTGGTATGAATCTTCATATTTTTCGATGTCTCGGCGGGGCGCCGTTGCAGCGGTTCCGGCATGTTCGATAGAGCTGGAACCGGCGGTGTGCGGTGAGCTTTGGGTAAAGAGTACTTAAACTGCAATGGATTTCCGTATTTACCTTCGCGCTGAGGTGCGGGTTAGCGATGGTCCTCGGGCATTGCTTGAATTCGAGAGCCGCATCGAAGGACATATCCCCGGCATGCTGCGGCGGCGGCGCAAACATGATGGCTCGCCGTTGACGCAGGGGGCGATGGACTACTGGGCGAGCGACGAGGTCCGCGTCACAAGCGAGCGTCCAGAGGATCGTTTGCTTACGATGCTGGAATCGTTCGAACCTGCACTGACCGCTGGCGTATCCGGATTGGTAGTCGACCTCAACGCACAGATCGTCGTGGAGTACCGCGAAGGCGAAGAGCCGCCCGGATTCTTTCTCGATCGGCCCCTGCTTGAGCTTCTCGTTAAAATCGGTGCGACGTTGGATGTCGATGTAATGCAGGTAGCTTGAGGGGGCAAACTGGCCTTTGGCATCTGCTTTATGTTGGTATCCCGCGATCAGCGGGTCGCGGCTTACGCCGCTCCTACAAGGGAGCGGCGATCAGGCGCAGTTGGGGTTACTCAGGTTTCGCAGTAGCAGTCGGCGCCGCCGCCTTCGCCCGCTCCATACGTTCAAGCTCCAGCCGAATCACTTCGCCGCCTTCGCCGAATTGATAATCGGCCCAACGGCGGGGCACCGGACGGATGTCGCCTTTGCGCAGGGCCGGTTGGATCGCTTCGAAGCGGTCGCCGAGGTAGCTGCTGCCGATCTTGATCCAGGCTCCGTTCTCGAAGGCGTAGACGAAACAGCTGGCGCCGTATCGGTTGGTGTTGCACAGCAGGTAGTCGTTGCGGCCGTCGCGGTCGAGGTCGGGCGTGAACAGCAGGCATTCGGCGTGTTCGCCGAGGCAGTCGGGCGTGAACAGCTTTCCGTCGAGCACGATCTGTAGCCAAGCCGGGTCGGGTGCGTCGGCACCGGGTGCGGGTTTGATGTGTTCGCGCACCGCAGCGAGTGTGTTCGGCGACTTGCCGGGGCGATTGGCCAGGTAATCCCAGGGGGTGTCGAGTTTGATGACGCGTTCGAGTTCGGCTTTCTCGGCAGCCGTGGCGAACTTGGGATCCTTGCGCAGGGCCAGCAAGGCTTCGTAGCCGCGGCGGCCGCTATCGAAGCGCAGGTGCCTGAGGTCGAAATCTTCCGCGGCGATGCGGTCGTCGTGCAGGCGCGCGAGTTGGTCGCCGACGCTGAGCCGGTGCGGGTCCAGCAGCCAGGAGTTGGCGGCGATCGCGAATGCCAACGCGACCAATGAAACGATGACGTTGACCCGCATCAGCGGGCGCAACCAGCCTTGGCGCGGCCGCAGCGCGGCCCAGGCGTAGCCGAAGGCATAGGCGCTCAGCAGCAAGGAAGCGACCAGGGCCCAGAAACGGTCGCCGGTCCAGCCGTGCTGGGCGATGCGCAGGCCCAGCGCGTACAGGCCTAGTGCGGCGTAGATCGGCAGGCTCAGCAGGGCGGCCTCGACGATGCGCCGCAGCCACGCCGGGTAGGGCGGTTCGCCTTCGCCGTCCTGGTAGACCGCGTTGACGAACAACACCAGCAGGGCGATCAGGCACATCAGGATCAATGTCGCCGAGCGGGTGCGCCACAGCGCGTCGAGACCGGTGAACGGCAGGCTGACGACGAACAGCACCGCGATCAGCGACAGCAGCGGCAACAGGCCCTTGAAGATCGCGAACAGGATCTGGCGCGCGACCTGCACCGGCCGCTGCTGGGTGCGTCCGACCAGAATGCCCAGGCCGACCATGGTGCCGGTGGCCAGATAGGCGAAACGCGGGTCCGAGAACAGGTCGCCGAAGAACTTGATGCCGATCAGCTCGAACAACACCGCGCACAGGGCCAGCACGCCCCAGCTGATGCCCACGAACACGCCGGTCAGGATCAGGGTCAGGGCGTTCTGCCAGCCGTACTCGAACAGATCCGGGTACGACGCGCTCCAGCGCCGGTGGGCGATCCGGCATTGCAGGTAGGGCAGGGCGATGAACAAGGCGATCGCCACGCTCGCACCGAACGGCCATAGCACCGCGCCGGCCTTGATCTGCGGCGCACCGGTGACGCTCCAGCCGGCCCACGCGGCCAGCACGGCATAGATCGCGGCCAGGCCGAGGCTCTGCTGCCAGAAGCGGCGGTCGCGCAACTCCTGCACCGACAGGATCATCGCGGTCGGCACCGACAGCACCAGGGCATACCAGCAGATTTGCGCGCTGTGGCCCTCGAGGACGTGGCCGCTACGGGCCAGGTACAGCAACAGGCCTTGCAGCAGGGCGACGGCGACGATGAAGCCGCGGGTGGAACGGGGCAGCGCGGGGGCCGTGCTCATGGTCGTTATGGCGGTGCCCGCCGGCCGGCGAAGGCGGGTGCGGCACTGCCGTCCGTGACGTTCGATTTCAGCCGCTCTGACGGGGTTTGCGCGCCGGCGCTTTGCTTGCGGTCTTCTTCGCGGCCGTTTTTTTCGTGACGGCCTTTTTTGCCGCCGCTTTTCTGGCGGCCGGCTTGGGCGCCGCCTTGGATACAGCCGGCGGCGCGCTGGCCTGGGCCTGCGCTTGCCGCCAGTAGGGCCCTTGCTGCTCGATGCGGCGGTAGGCCGGGCAATCTTCGCGATGGGCCCCGGGCAGGTAGCCCAGGCTCATCAGGAACTCGTTGGTGATCTCGCCGCCGGTGAAACGAAAGGTCTGCTTGAACAGCTTGATCCACGCGGCCTTGTCGCGCGGCCGGCCGTCCAGCAGCAGGTGGGCGTCGAGCCACTGGGCGAAGCCGCCGTGGCTCACGCGCAGACCCTGAACGACCTGGGCGTTGTGGATCGCGGCGTCGACCTTGAGGCGGTTGCGGATGATGCCGGCGTCTTCGAGCAGGCGCAGGCGCTCGTTCTCGCCGTAGCCGGCGACGGTGTCGACGTCGAAACCGCCGTAGGCGCGGCGGAAGCCGTCGCGCTTGCGCAGGATGGTTTCCCAGCTCAGGCCGGCCTGGTTGATCTCCAGGATCAAGCGCTCGAACAGCTCGGCCTCGTCGCGCCGCGCATAGCCGTATTCGTGATCGTGGTAGTGGCCGTGGACCGGATGGCCCGGTGCGATGTCGCAATAGCCCGACATGGGAACCTCGTGGGACGCGGATCCCGATTGTGGTGCCGGGGCTCGGGGGAATCCAGCGGCAGGGGCCTGCGGACCGTATGGTCGGATGCGTGCCGGGATGCGGGCCGGCACATGTCCTGGATTCGGGACGCAGGCCCTCGGGGGCGGCCGCGGACCGTGCGTTTTCGGGTCCGAATTCGCGCCGGGGCGGTTAGAATGGGGCCATGTCCGTGATGCCCACACCCCTCGCCAATCAGGTCCTGATCGCGCTGTCCGCGCTGGCCGATACCAATTTCTCCCGCAGCGTGGCGCTGATCTGCCAGCACGACGACGACGGTGCGATGGGCATCGTGGTGAACCGCCCCTCCGAATACACGCTCGGCGAAGTGTTCGGGCAGATGGGCGTGGACGGCGGCGACGAGTCGCTGCGTTCGCAGGTCGTGCTGGCCGGCGGCCCGGTCCATCCCGAACGCGGCTTCGTGCTGCACGACGGCGGCACCCGCTGGGACTCGACCCTGGTGATCGGCAACGACCTGTTCCTGACCACCTCGCGCGACATCCTCGAGGCGATGGCCAAGGGCGAAGGCCCGGACAACGCCATCGTCGCGCTGGGCTGCGCCGGCTGGGGTTCGGGCCAGCTCGAACACGAGATCACCGAGAACGACTGGCTGACCGCGCCGGCCGACGCCGAGCTGTTGTTCGAGCTGCCGCTCGATGTGCGCTGGCAGGCGGCGGCGGGGCGCATCGGCGTCGATTTCGCCCACCTGGCCGACTACGCCGGTCACGCATGAGTTCGGTGGCGAGCAAGCCCGTCAGCATCCGCCGCGACGGCACCGTACTAGGGTTCGACGTGGGTTCGCGCCGCATCGGCGTCGCCGTCGGCAGCGCCTTCGGCCACGGCGCCCGTGCGTTGGCCGTCATCGATGTGCACGGCACCGGGCCCGACTGGGGCACCATCGACCGTCTGCACAAGGAATGGCGCCCCGACGGTTTCATCGTCGGCGACCCGATGACCCTGGAAGGCAACGATCAGCCGGCGCGGGTGCGCGCGATCGAGTTCGCCCGGCAACTGCGGGTGCGCTACAAACTTCCGGTGGTGCTGGTCGACGAGCGTTCCAGCTCGATCGAGGCCGCGCACCGCTTCGCCGCCGACCGCGCCGAAGGCCGCAAGCGCCGCCGCGATGCCGAGGCGCTGGATGCGGTGGCCGCGGCGGTGATCGTCGAACGCTGGCTGGCTTCACCCGACGACGCAACCGATATCGACGAGCTTCCGCACCTATGAGCGCCCCTGTTTCCACCGTCGCCGGCTCGCGCCATCTGCTGAGCCTGGCCGATGCCTCGCGCGAGACACTCGAAGCCCTGTTGATCCGCGCCCAGGCCTTCGCCGAGGGCCATTACGATCGCCGCGCGCTCGACGGCATCGCGGTCTGCACCTTGTTCTTCGAACCCTCCACGCGCACCCGCTTGAGCTTCCAGCTCGCCGCCCAGCAACTGGGCGCGCACGTGTTGAATTTCGACGCCTCGACCTCGTCGACCAGCAAGGGCGAAACCGCGCTCGACACCCTCAAGAACATCGAGGCGATGGGCGTGCGCGGTTTCATCGTCCGCCATCGCGAAGACGGCGCGGTTGCCGCGCTGGCCGGGCAGGCGCGCGAAGGCACCTGCCTGGTCAACGCCGGCGACGGCCGCAGCGCGCACCCGACCCAGGGCCTGCTCGACATGCTCAGCCTGCGTCAGGCCAAGGGCCGCGATTTCTCGGGCCTGCGCGTGGCGATGATCGGCGACGTCAAGCATTCGCGGGTCGCGCGCTCGGACTTGCAGGCCCTGCGTACGCTCGGCACCGGCGAGATCCGTGTCTGCGGCCCGGCCTCGCTGTTGCCCGATGACGGCACCCTCGACGGCTGCACCGTGACCCAGGACTTCGATGCCGCCCTAGACGGCGTCGACGCGGTGATGATGCTGCGCCTGCAACGCGAGCGCATGGAAGAAGGCCTGGTCAGTTCCTTGCAGGACTACCACCGCGACTACGGTTTGAGCGCGGCGCGCCTGAAGCGCGCGGCGGCCGATGCGGTGGTGATGCATCCGGGGCCGATGAATCGCGGCGTCGAGATCACCGACGAGGTCGCCGACGGCCCGCAATCGCTGATCCTGACCCAGGTCGCCAATGGCGTCGCCGTGCGCATGGCGGTGCTCGAGGCCCTGCTCAAGGGCTGATGTTTTTCGCCGCGCCGTCGTGGCGCGGCCGTTTACCGGATATCGACATGATCGTGAAAGACAGCAATGGCACCCCGCTCGCCGACGGCGACTCGGTGCTGCTCATCAAGGACCTGAAAGTGAAGGGCACCTCGGTGACCCTCAAGCGCGGCACCTTGTGCAAGAACATCCGCCTGACCGACGAAGAAGGCGAGATCGAGTGCAACGTCGACAAGGTCAAGGGACTCGTGCTGAAGACCGAGTTCTTGAAGAAGGCTTGAGCGGGGTTTCTCGGTAAGAGCAAAAGCAAATCCCCCCTGGCCCCCTTTTGCAAAAGGGGGAATCCTGTCGGGAGGGTTTGCATGGGGCGGTAAGATTCTTCGCGCGACGATTCCGGAGACGCTGTAGTGCGCCCGGGAATCTTGATCTATGACCGCGACACAACCGCCCCGAAGATTCCCCCCTTTGGAAAAGGGGGTAGGGGGATTTGCTTTCCCCTCACTTCTGTTGCGCGAACAACCAAGGCCACAGCGCCGCGGTCGCATAGGCCGCGTCCCAGCTGTTGTGCTTCGCTTCCGGGAATTCCGTGTAGCGCACCTCGGCACCGGCGCGCTTCAGGGCGTCGACCATCTGGCGCGAGTTGTCCACCGACACCACGTCGTCCTTCGCACCATGGAAGATCCAGAACGGAATGCCGCGCAGCTTCTGTGCGGCTTCGTCGTGGCTGGACACGCCGCCGAGCGCTTTGCGGCGCGCGACGAACTGCGCTTCCGGCGGGTCGAAGCCGCCGCAGATCGGCACGACCGCGGCGAAGCGCTCCGGTTGCATCAAGGCGAGCTCGAAACTCGCGTAGCCGCCCAGCGATAAACCGGTCAGCAACACCCGCTGCGGGTCGCCGCCGAACTCGGCCTGCACCGCATCGAGAATCGCGAAGGCCGTGTCGCCGAAGCGTTCGAGGTCGGCCTGGTCGGTATGCATCTGCGGGAACACGACGATCGCGGGAAACTCGTCGAGGCGCGAGCGGACCACCGGCCCGAGCCCGACCTCGACCTGCTTGCGATTGTCGTCGCCGCGTTCGCCCGAGCCGTGCAGGAACATGATCAAGGCCGGCCGTTCGCCGCCGGCGCGGCGCGATGGCAGGAACACCTGATAGCGGTGGACGATGCCGTCGCGTTCGAGCTGGCGCGAAACGAAATGGCCGTGCGCTCGGATGTCGGACATGGGGGCGGCGCCGGGTCGGATGGAGGAGGACGTGCAAGCGGCAGCGAGAACGAGCGAGCCGACGATCAGCAAGGCGGCTGCAAGACGAAGCGGACGGCCATGCGGCATCGACGTTCTCCGTAGCGGGTTGCCCGCATCATCGATCGCGTTCGGCGCCGATTCAAGCGCGGCGCAGCGACGGCTTCGCACTGCGGACTTTCAGCTCGGCGCGGCCAGGCGCTGCCGCAGCAAGGCCGATGCGTCGAGGATCGCCGCCACGCTGAGGCGGAACTTGCGCTTCGGCGCGCCTTGCTCGGTCCAGGCGAAGCGCCGCCACAGCGCGACCGGCACGCCGATTTCGGCGCCGCCGCCGCGCAGGCGGCGCAGCAGGGTTTCGGTGTAGGCATACAGCGCCAAGGCTTCGCGGAATGCCGCATCGCGCATCAGGACATCGACATCGCGGTCTTCGAGCAGGCGATCGTGCTCCAGCGCCAGCTCGTCGAGGCTGTGGCGCATCTGGCGGTCGGCGCGACGGCGGTCGCCGCTGGAGATCGTGCGCGCTTTCAGCGAGGCGTTGTGGATGTACCAACTGCACATCTCGCAGAAGCAATGCGCATCCGGCGAGTACAGGCGCTGGCCCGGATCACGGACCAGGCGCTGGCCGCCGTCGAGGTAGGTGACGAACAAACGGCAAAACGCGGCCAGATGTTCGCGCGGCGGGCGCGCCGGCGGCGGCAGATCGGCGTAGTGGCGTTCGATCCAGGCCGCGGCGGCTTGTGCATCGTGGGCATAGGCATGGGCGGCGTCGAAGCCGATGAAGCCCCGCCGGATTCCTTCGGCCATCCACTTCAGCAGGGCATAGCTGCGTGCCTGCAGGTCCACGGCCTGTTCGATGTCTGCTTCCTGCAACATGCCGGCGATCTTAGTCGGCCGTTGCGGCGCCGCCGAGGCCGCTCGTCCGGGTACGAGCGGTCGCCGCTCGCGCCCGATGGCTCAGTGCTGCGCGCTCGATGGATCAGGATCAATGAATCAGGATCAATGAATCAAGATCAGCGTCGCCAGGCCGAGGAAGCTCAGGAAGCCCATCACGTCGGTGAGGGTGGTCAGCATCACGCCGCCGGCGAGGGCCGGGTCGAAACCGAGCCGTTTGAGCGTGATCGGCACCAACACGCCGCCCGCGGCGGCGGTCAGCAAGTTGATGGTCAACGCGGCGCCGATCACCAGCGACAGGCCGGGCTGGCGGAACCAGGCCAGCACGATCAGGCCCAGGCCGACGCCGAGCACCAGGCCGTTGATCAACGCGACCATCAATTCCTTGCGCAGCAGCACGCCGACGTTGGAGGCGCCGATCTGGCCCAGGGCGAGGCCGCGGATCATCAGCGCGAGCACCTGGGTGCCGGCGTTGCCGCCCATGCCGGCGACGATCGGCATCAGTGCGGCCAGGGCGACCAGCTTGGCGATGCTGTCCTCGAACTGGCCGACCACGCTGGCGGCCAGGAAGGCCGTGCACAGATTGATCGACAGCCAGATCAGGCGGCGCCGGAACGCGCGCCGGACCGGGCTGAACAAGTCTTCGTCCTCGTCCAGGCCGGCCGCGCTCAAGGCCTGGTGCTCGGCCTGTTCGCGGATGATGTCGACCACGTCGTCGATGGTGATGCGGCCGAGCAGGATGTTGTTGTCGTCGACGACCGGGGCGCTGATCCAGTCGTGGTCGGAGAATTGGCGCGCGACTTCGGCGGCGGTTTCGCCCACGTCGATCGCCGGCTGTTCGTCGTCGATCAGCTTGTTGATCGCGGTGCCGGGCTCGTGGGTGAGCAGCGCGGCCAGGGCGATGCGGCCGAGGTACTGATGACGCCGGCTGACCACGTAGAGGTGGTCGGTGTGTTCGGGCAGTTCGCCGCGCAGGCGCAGGTAGCGCAGCACCACGTCGATGGTGGTGTCGGCGCGCACCGTCACCACGTCCGGGTTCATCAGGCGGCCGGCGGTGTCTTCCGGATACGACAGGACCTGTTCGAGCCGCTCGCGGTTCTCGCGGTCCATCGACTTGAGCACTTCGTCGATGACGGTATCGGGCAGGTCTTCGACCAGGTCGGCCAAGTCGTCGATGTCGAGGTCTTCGACCGCGGCGACGATCTCGTCGGTGTCCATGTCCGCGAGCAGGCTTTCGCGCACTTCCTCGCCGACGTGGACCAGCACCTCGCCATCGTCTTCCGGGTCGACCAAGCCCCACACCACCACGCGCTTGCCCGGAGGCAGCGATTCGAGCAGGTTGCCGATCTCGGCCGGCGAGAGGGTGTTGACCAGGCGCCGCACCGGCCCCAGACGACCGCTGTCGAGCGCGTCGGAGAGCAGGCGCAGCTGACGTGCGGTTTTGTCGTGGCGGACGGCTTCGGCCATACGGTACTTCCTGGCGGGTGACGGACGCGGCCACGAAGCCGGCGAGGGTCAGATGTTCATGCGGCGATTATCGCCCCTGCAGCTTACAAAGCCCAGCTTTCAGCCTTGCGTCGGAAGAAGGCGTGATTGCGGCGCCTGGAGATGAACGACGCGGCGGCGCAACGGCGCCGGGCCAAGGCCGCGCAGACCGCGCCTGCATATCGGCTGCGTGTCAGCCGCGCAGCCAGGCCTCGATGCCGGCGCGGTCGCGCGCCCGCAGCAGCGCCGGTGCGCGTTTGCGCAGCACGCTGAGGTCGAGCGAGCGGATCGCGCGGCGCAATTCCAGCAAGGTCGCCGGGTGCAGGCTGAATTCCTCCAGCCC
>Ga0307406_10001349_pt1 | contig 13761 bp, 9 predicted proteins | sample 322Cmetagenome_3_FD_203706 | JGI IMG/M metagenome (GOLD analysis project Ga0307406, IMG submission 203706) | Maize rhizosphere microbial communities from greenhouse at UC Davis, California, United States - 322HYB-C-2 | ecosystem: Host-associated > Plants > Roots > Rhizosphere > Soil | place... | reverse complement strand
CGTGGCGCAGCACCAGGCTGAGGAACTTGCTGGTCTTGGTGAGGTTTACGGCGGTCATGGGATTCCAGTGCGCAGGGGTGAGGGGCTGCGGTGGTTCAGGCCGCGCGATATCGATTCGTTGGTTGCGTTCAGCCGTGCGCCGCCGCGGTCAGTGCGGCGTCTAGTTGTTGTAATCGTTCCGGCGTGCCGACGTCGGTCCAGCGGCCGCGATGATGCGATCCGCTCAAACGGCCGGCATCGGCGGCGGCGCGCAGCAAGGGCACGGTGCTGAAGCGCGGCGGCTGCAGTTGCGCGCCGGCGGCATCGCCGACTCGCTCGCGCCAGCCGTCGAACAGCGAGGCGCGATACAGGCCGATGCCGGAATAGGTCAGGCGCGGTTCGCCTTGGTTATGCAGGCGCCCGTCGTCGAGGCGGAAGTCGCCGTGCGGATGCTGCGGCGGATTGTCGACCAACAGCAGATGCGCATCGCCGTGGAACTCGCGCGGCAGGTCGGCAAAGTCGTAGTCGGTCCAGATGTCGCCGTTGGCGACCAGGAACGGCGCCTGCGGGTCGGCGTTTTCCTGCAGCAGTTGCAGCGCATGCAACATGCCGCCGCCGGTTTCCAGGGGCGTTTCGCCTTCGTAGGAATAGCGCAGGCGCAGGCCCCAGCGCGCGCCGTCGCCGAGGGTTTCGGGGAATTGCGGTGCGAGCCAGCTGGTGTTGACCACGACCTCATCGATGCCGAGTGCGGCGAGCTTTTCCAGATGCCATTCGACCAGGCGCTTGCCGCCCACGCTCAACAAAGGCTTGGGCGTGTGCAGGGTGAGCGGGCGCATGCGCTCGCCGAGGCCGGCGGCGAAGATCAGTGCTTTCATGCGGTACCGGCCGCGTCGGCCGTGGTGAGGGCCGGGCGCACGTAGCGTTCGACGATGTCGGCGAGCGGTGCGAGCTCCGGGTAACGCGACAGGACCACGTCGAGGTAGCCGAGGAAGCGCGGCGCGTCGGCCAGGTACTTCGGCTTGCCATCGCGATGGTGCAGGCGCGCGAACAGGCCCAGGATCTTGATGTGGCGCTGCAGGCCGGCGAAGTCGGCGTCGCGGCGGAAACGCGCGAGCTCCGGCAACGGAATGCCGGCCGCGGTGGCACGCGCGTGATAGCGCGCGAGCCAGGCGTCGACGCGCGTCTCCGGCCAGCTCAGGAAGGCGTCGCGGAACAGGCTGATCGGGTCGTACGCGATCGGCCCGCGCAGCGCGCCCTGGAAATCGATCACCGCCACCCCGCCGGGCACCGGCATCAGGTTGCGCGGCATGAAGTCGCGGTGCACGAAGATCTGGGTCTGGGCGAGCACGTTGTCGAGAATGCGGCGATAGGCCAGGTCGAGTTTCTCCAGGTCGTCGCAGCTCAGCTCGATGCCGAGGTGGCGGCCGAGGAACCATTCGTCGAACAAACGCAGTTCGCGGGCGAGGAAAGCCTCGTCGTAAGGCGGCAGGTCGTCGGGGCAGGGCAGGGCCTGGATCTTCAGCAACTGGGTGAAGGCATCGTCGAACAGCGCATCGGCGTTGCCGTCGTCGATCACTTGCAGATAGGTGTCGCGGCCGAGGTCTTCGAGCAGCAGGAAGCCGTGTTCGAGATCCTGGGCCCGCACGTCCGGCACGCGCACGCCGCCGGCGAGCAGGACCTCGCGCATGCGCAGCCAGGGGCGCGCGTCCTCGAGCTCGGGCGGCGAGTCCATGACGATGACGGTGGTTGGGGCGGCGCCGGCTGCGGTCGTCGCGCCGCGCCAGTAGCTGCGGAAACCGGCGTCGAACGAAGCGCGTACGAGTTCGAGGCGGTCGTCGCCGGTCGCGGCGCGGGCCCAATTCAGGCGGGCGCGGTCGCGATCGGTAGGGTGGGACTGGGTCATGCCTGCTCCGCGCGGCGGGTGCCGCAAGCGCACAGGGTAAACGTCCGCGGTCCGGGGGTGAATCCGTGCGGTCTTCCATTGCCGGCAGGAGAAGCGTCGGCCCGGCAGCTTTAGCCCTTCTCCCGCGGGTGGCGAGCGCAGCCACTGCGACGCTGGGAGGCGGGCGAGGGCTCAAGCTTCGTCGCCGCGCCGCCGGACAAAAAGATGTAGGGCGAAGCCCACGCCGCCGTCTTCCGGATGCAGTCGCCACCGCTGCCCCCGGCGTCTCGCCGTCGTGAGCCCCGCCCTACGGGTGCCCGGTTACCGCTGATGCGTTACTGAATAGAAGCGCGGGGCGGGGCCGGCGCGAAAGCCGATCCCGACGCGGCGGCACGTGCGCGCCAGAGGGCCGCGCTCGGCTCCGCCCCGCCTGTTGCTCAAGCCGCGACCGACTCCTCCCGATCCAGGGAAGCCAGCCACTCGTCGTCGGAGCCTTCGGCCACGCCTTCGAACAAGAAGGTCGACAGATACCGCTCGCCGGTGTCCGGCAGCATCGCCAGCAACACCGAACCTTCCGGCGCCTGTTCGGCGACCTGCAGGGCGGCGGCGACGGTCGCGCCGGCGGAGATGCCGACGAACACGCCTTCCTCGGCGGCCAGGCGGCGTGCGGTGTCGCGCGCGACGACGTCGTCGACCGGACGGATTTCGTCGGCGATGCCGCGATCGAGCACGCCGGGTACGAAGTCCGGGGTCCAGCCCTGGATCTTGTGCGGCTGCCAGGCGTTGCCGCTCAACAACGAAGCGCCGGCGGGTTCGGAGGTAATGATCTTCAGCTCGGGGCGGGCCAGCTTCAGCACCTGGCCGGCGCCGCTGAGCGTGCCGCCGGTGCCCCAGCCGGTGACGAAATAGTCGAGCCGCTTGCCGGCGAAGTCGCGCAGGATTTCCGGGCCGGTGGTGTTGCGGTGGTAGGCCGGGTTGGCCGGGTTGTCGAACTGGCGGGCGAGGAACCAACCGTGTTTCTCGGCCAGCTCGGCGGCCTTGCGGACCATGCCGGTGCCGCGCTCGGCAGCCGGGGTCAGGATGACTTTCGCGCCGTACGCGCGCATCAGCTTGCGGCGCTCGATCGAGAAGGTTTCGGTCATCACCGCCACGAACGGATAGCCGCGGGCGGCGGCGACCATCGCCAGGGCGATGCCGGTGTTGCCCGAGGTCGCTTCGACGATGGTCTGGCCCGGCTTCAACGCGCCGCTGCGCTCGGCGTCGAGCACGATCGCCAGGGCGAGACGGTCCTTGACCGAACCGCCGGGATTGAACGACTCGACCTTCGCATACAGCGTCACGTGTTTCGGCGCGATGCGATGCAGTTTGACGATCGGCGTGTTGCCGATGGTGTCGAGGATGTTGTCGTACAGGGGCATGAGGGAGTTCCCGTGGCGTGGGTGCGAATGAGGGGCGGTCAGGCGGCTACGGCGTAGGTTGCGGCCGGCGTCGGCGCCAGCGCTTGCGTCAGCGGCGCCTCGCCGAACCAGTGCAGGCGCTCGGCCAGCGCCGCGACTTCGCCGACGATCAGCAAGGCCGGCGACTGCACGCGATGCGCTTGCGCACGTTCGGCCAGTTCGGCCAGCGTGCCGGTGACCACGCGCTGTTCCGGGCGCGAGCCGTTTTCGATCAGGGCGAACGGCGTGCTGGCGGCGCGGCCGTGTTCGATCAGTTTGTCGCGCAGCACGTCGAGCCCGGACACGCCCATATAGACCGCGAGCGTCTGCTTCTCCTGGGCGAGCGCGCGCCAGTCGAGACCGTCGTTGGCGTCCTTCAGATGAGCGGTGACCAGGCGCAGCGACTGCGCATGTTCGCGATGGGTCAGCGGAATACCGGCATAGGCGCCGCAGGCCAGCGCAGCGGTGATGCCCGGCACCACCTCGAAGGCGATGCCGTGATCGCGCAGCACTTCGAGTTCTTCGCCGCCGCGCCCGAACACGAACGGGTCGCCGCCCTTGAGCCGCACCACGCGCTTGCCGGCGCGTGCGTGTTCGAGCATGAGGTTGTGGATGCGTTCCTGGGTGCTGTGGTGGTTCGCCGGCGACAGCGTGCCGGCGAGCGGCTTGCCGACGTCGATCAGCTCGGCGTCGCGGCGCGCCAGTTGCAGTACCTGCGGGCTGACCAGGCGGTCGTGCAGGATCACGTCGGCCTCGTTGAGCACGCGCAGGCCGCGCAGGGTCAGCAGGCCCGGATCGCCGGGGCCGGCACCGACCAGCGCGACCGAGCCGACTTGCGCGGCGGCGGCGTCGGATTCGACCAGCGCGGCGCCGAAGGCGCGTTGCGCTTCTTCGCCGCGGCCCTGGCGCAGCAGCGAGGGAATCGGGCCCGACAGCACGCGGTCGAAGAAACGACGGCGCGCACCGAGTTCGGGATAGTGCTTGCGGATGCGCTCGCGTTCGCGCGACAACAACTGCGCGAGTGCGCCGAGCGATTCGTCGAGTTGGGTTTCCAGGGTTTCGCGCAGATGGCGCGACAGCATCGGCACGCCGCCGCCGCTGGAGATCGCGATCTGCACCGGGCCGCGGACCACGCGCGCCGGGACGTGGAAGCTCGACGCCTCGACATCGTCGACGACGTTGACCCAGACCCGGCGCGCCTCGCCGGCTTCGGCGACGGCGCGGTTGACCGCGGCGTCGTCGGTCGCGGCGATCGCCAGCCAGGCCTCGTCCAGCCATTGCGCGACGAACGGCCCCGGCAAGTGTTCGATGCTGCCCTCGGCGACCCAGGCCGCCAAGGGCGGGACCAGTTCGGGCGCGCCGACCCGGACCCGGGCGCCGGCCTCGAGCAAGGCCCCGGCCTTGCGCAGCGCCACCGTCCCGCCACCGACCACGAGCACGGTGCGTCCGCGCAGGTCGGCAAACAATGGGAACAGGGGGCTGGTCATGGCGGCGGGGCGACAATCCGGGGACGATGGGACGACCCTACGGCGCCCGGAGCAGTGCCGGAAATGACGTCGCCGCCTTTGCACATGCCGTCACGGCATGAGCCCCGTGAAGACCGCCCAGGGGGCTGGACAAGGCGACCATACGCCGAATACGCTATAAATCGTTATATCCGAATAGAGCGATAAAGACGTGGGCGCGATCCGCAAACGAATGTCCCGGCCGCACGACCCGGTCCGCCACGGCGCGGGCTGTTGTCGTCGTCTGCGCCGACATTCCGCCGCCGATCTCCCTCTTTTACGGATAGCCACGCCATGACCCTGACCCAGCTTCGCTACCTGGTCGCCATCGCCGATTCGGGCCTCAACATCACCCTGGCCGCCGAGCGCGTCCACGCGACCCAGCCGGGTTTGTCCAAGCAACTCAAGCAGCTCGAAGACGAACTGGGGTTTTTGTTGTTCGTGCGCAAGGGCCGCAGCCTGGAAGCGATCGCGCCGGCCGGCGAGCGCGTGCTCGAACACGCGCGCCGCATTCTCGAAGAGGCCAGCAACATCCGCGCCTACGCCGCCAACGAGCGCGGGCAGCACGCCGGCCGTCTGGTGCTGTCGACCACCCACACTCAGGCGCGCTACGTGCTGCCGCCGGTGATCGCCCAGGTCAAACGCGATTTCCCCCAAGTCAGCGTGCATCTGCAGGCGGCCGCCGATGGTGAAGTGCTGTCGCACCTGTCGCACGGCAACGCCGATCTGGCGGTGATTAGCACTGCGGGGGCCGCGCCCGAGGGCGGGCTCGCGGTGCCGTTGTTCCGTTGGCGCCGGGTGGTGCTGGTGCCGCGCACGCATGCGCTGGCCAAGCTCGAGCGCGCGCCGACCTTGGCCGAACTGGCCGCGCACCCGCTGATCAGCTACGAATCCTCGACCCGCCCGGAATCCTCGCTGCGCCGCGCCTTCACCGCCGGCGGCCAGGAGCCGCAGCTGGCGATGACCGCGCGCGATGCCGATCTGATCAAGACCTATGTGCGTGCCGGCCTCGGCGTCGGTGTGTTGGCCGAGATGGCGGTGACCTCGCGCGACGACGATCTGAAGGCGCTGATCGCGCCGGAAGCGTTCCCCGAGTGCATCACCTGGGCGGTGATTCCGCGTGCGCGCGTGCTGCGCGATTACGCGCTGGAGCTGTTGCACGGCCTGGCCCCGCAGATCGACCGCCGCGACCTGCGTCGCGTGCTCGAAGGCAACCTGGAACCGCAGTGGCCGAAGGCCCCGACCTGGACCGAGCTGACTCAGCCGATCAGTTCGTAAGCGGTCTGCGAGTCGTTGCCGAGCTTCGGCGGGCGTGTCGCTGTGGGTGAAGAGCAAATCCCCCTCGGTCCCCCTTTTCCAAGGGGGAAGTCCGTTAGGACGTTGCGCGGGTGTGAGAGGCAGCCCGGATATCAACGAGCCTCGACTGAATCTCCCGTAAGCATTCCCCCCTTTGAACAAGGGGGGCAGGGGGGATTTGCTTTCCGTCACGCTCGCCGCGCAACCCAACCTGCAGCCATCAGGCCGCCTGGTTCTCCGCCACCGGTTCGCTGTCGAAATGCAGGCCGCATTCGCGCTTGAGGCCGAAGAAACGGGTGTCCTCATCGCGCATGCCCGGTTCGAGGCGGCGGGTGGTGTGGATGTCGCCGATCGAGACGTAGCCGTCGTGCCACAGCGGGTGATACGGCAAGTCGTGCGTATGCAGGTACTGCCAGATGTCGCGGTCGCTCCAGTCGGCCAGCGGATGCAGTTTCCAGCGTCCGTCGCGCAACTGCAGGAACTCGATGTTGGCGCGGCTGCCCGACTGGCTGCGGCGCAGGCCGGCGATCCAGGTGCGCACGCCGAGGTCGTTGAGCGCGCGCTGCATCGGTTCGACCTTGCGCAGGCGGTTGTAGCGCTCGATGCCGTCCAGGCCCTGTTCCCACAGGCGGCCGAAGCGCGCTTCCATCCAGGCCACGCCGATCTGCGGGCGATAGACCTTGAGATTGAGCTGGAGCCGCTCGCCGAGTTCGTCGATGAAGCGGTAGGTTTCCGGGAACAGATAGCCGGTGTCGACCACGATCACCGGGATCTGCGGCGCCTGCTGGGTCACCATGTGCAGCGACACAGCCGACTGCGCGCCGAAGCTCGACGACAGCGCGTGCTCGCCGGCGGTGTTTTCCAGAGCCCAGGCGACGCGTTGCTCGGCGCTTTGCGTGGCCAGCCAGGCGTTGAGTTCGGCCAGCGCGCGCGGCGATTCGGCGGCGGTGACGGGATCGGTCGGAGCGCTCATGCGTAGGCCTCTGCAACCAGTGCGATCGGTATACCGGTGGGGGTGGGATAGGGGATCGAGACGACCTGGTTGCGCACCAGGTAGTCGCCGAAACCTTCGTCGTCGTTGCGTCCGCTCGCATAGGCGGCGAACAGCGGGTCGAGCGCGGCGAGGATCTCCGGCTCGGCGATGTTTTCGCGGTACAGGGTGTTCAGGCGCTGGCCGCGGTGATCGGCGCCGAGCATCAGGTTGTAGCGGCCCGGCGCCTTGCCGACCAGGGCGATCTCGCCGAGGTAGGGGCGCGAGCAACCGTTCGGGCAGCCGCTGATGCGCAGGTTGATCGATGCATCCGGGATCGAGTGCTTCGCCAGCAAGGCTTCGACGTGGCCGAGGAAATCCGGCAGGTAACGCTCGGCCTCGGCCATGGCCAGGCCGCAGGTCGGCAGCGACACGCAGGCCAGGGCGTTGCGGCGCAGCGGGCTGGCCTGGCGATAGGCATCGAGACCGTGCTGAGCGACCAGTGCATCGACCTGCGTGCGCAGCGCCGACGGCACGCCGGCGATCACCAGGTTCTGGTTCGGGGTCATGCGGAACTCGGCGCCGTCATGGCCGCTCAGCAACTGCGCGATCGCGCGCAGGCCGCTGAGGTGGGTCAATTCGGGGCCGTGGCCGTCGAGCGCGCCGTCGACAATGCGTCCAGCCGGCAGGCGCAGGGTCAGGTGCGCGCGCGCGTCGCCGTCGCTGCCGGCGTCGCTGTCGACCCAGCCGAAGCGGTCGCCGTTGTGACGGAAGGCGAACGGCCGTGCCGGGAGGAGAGGGAACCCGGCACGGCGTTCGACTTCCGCTTTGAACCAGGCGAGCCCGCGGTCGTCGATGGTGTACTTGAGGCGGGCGCGCTTGCGCACCGCGCGGTTGCCGAAATCGCGTTGCGCGGTGACCACCGCTTCGCCGACCGCGATGACCTGGTCGGGCGTCACGAAGCCGATCACGTCGGCGACGCGCGGATAGGTCTCGGCATCGCCGTGGGTCGCGCCCATGCCGCCGCCGACGGTGACGTTGTAACCGAGCAGTTCGTCGGCGCCGGCGGCGTTCTTGGCGATGATCGCGATATAGCCCAGGTCCTGGGCGAACACGTCGACGTCGTTGTAGGGCGGAATGGCGAAGCCGATCTTGAACTTGCGTGGCAGGTAGACGTTGCCGTAGATCGGCTCGTCCTCGCTGCCGCTGCCGTCGACGCGTTCTTCGTCGAGCCAGATCTCGTAATAGGCGCGGGTATTCGGCAGCAGGTGCTCGGACAACGCCGCGGCCTGCTTGAACACCTGCGCATGCGAGGCCGAGACCTGCGGATTGGCGGCGACGGCGACGTTGCGGTTGACGTCGCCGCAGGCGGCCAGGGTGTCGATCAAGGCGGCGTTGATCGACTGCATGGTCGCCTTCAGCTCGGTCTTGATCACGCCATGGAACTGGAAGGCCTGGCGCGTGGTGATGCGCAGGCCGCGTTCGGCATAGGTCGTCGCGATGGCGTCGAGCTTGAGCCATTGCTCCGGGTTGACCACGCCGCCCGGCGTGCGGGTGCGGATCATGAAGCTGTAGGCCGGCTCCAGGCGCGCGATACGGCGCTCCTCGCGCACGTCGCGATCGTCCTGCTGATAACTACCGTGGTACTTGATCAGGGTCTGGTCGTCGTCGCGCAGGGCGCCGGTGACCGGATCGGCCAGGCTTTCCAGCAGGCTGCCGCGCAGGCGCGCGCTGGAGCGCTTGATGTCTTCGACCGAATGCGCGCTCATGCCGGCGCTCCGGCGATCGCGGCGGAACGCAGCGAGTGGGCGCTGGAGGGATGCAGCCCGAATGGAGCGCGGCCCGGGCCCGGCGATGCGCTCTTGTCGGCGCGCGCTACCGGGGCGGCGTGGTTTCCTCGTTCCATCCGGGCCGCCGGGGCAAGCAGCGATCCGTTAACGGCAGATCCGTCGAGCGCAGTAGACACGAACCCGGATGCGTCGGCCTGCGACGTGCGACCCGGTTCGATGAAATGGCGATGGCGAAACAAATACATCAGTAAACGTCCCGGGCGTAGCGGCCCTGTCGCTGCAATTCGTTGAGATAGTCTTCGGCGCTTTCCTCGTCCTTGCCGCCGTGCTTGGCGATCGCCGCCAGCAGTGCGGCGTGCACGTCCTTGGCCATGCGCGAGGCGTCGCCGCAGACGTACAGATGCGCGCCGCCTTCCAGCCAGTCGTACAGATCGCGGCCCTGTTCGCCGAGGCGGTGCTGGACGTAGACCTTCTGCGCCTGATCGCGCGAGAACGCCAGGTCGAGTTTGTGCAACTGGCCGGCCTTCAGCGCGGCCTGCCATTCGACCTGGTAGAGGAAGTCGGTGCGGAAATGCGGATTGCCGAACAGCAGCCAGTTGCGGCCGCTGGCGCCGTCGGCGACGCGTTCCTGGACGAAGCCGCGGAACGGCGCGACGCCGGTGCCCGGGCCGATCATGATCACGTCGCGGCTGCCGTCGGCCGGCACCCGGAAGCGTTCGTTGTGTTCGATGAACACCGGCAGGCGCTCGCCTTCGTCGGCGCTCGCGAGCAAGTGCGAGGCCGCGCCCCAACGGGTGCCGCCGGCGCTCTGGTACTCGACGTGGGCGACGGTGAGGTGGGCTTCGTCGCCGACCAGCTTCTGGCTGGAGGCGATCGAGTACATGCGCGGGGTCAGCGGGCGCAGCGCGGCGACCAGTTCCTCGGCCGACCACTGGCCGTCGTAGCGCTGCAGCAGGTCGATGACCTGGCTGTTGGCGAGCAGTTCGGCGAACTGGGCGGCCTGGTCCGGGGCGAGCAGGCGGTTGAGTTCGTCGCTGCGCGCATGCGCGGCATGGCTGGCGATGAACGGACGCGCCAGCTTGGTCAGCTCGCGCTTCTCGCTGAGCCACTGCCGCAGCGGCAGCGACTGGCCGCCGTGTTCGACGCCGGTGTTGCCGTCGAGTTCGAGCGTGCTCAGCACCGCCTCGACCAGGGCCGGCGGATTGCGCGGCCAAATGCCGAGCGAGTCGCCGGGCTGGTAATGCAGGCCCGAGCCTTCCAGTGAGATCTCGATGTGGCGGATGTCTTTGTCCGGCACGACCCGGTCGGAACCGCGCGCGATCAGGCGCTGATTACTCAGCAACTCGGCGGCGAACGGCGCGTCGCGATGGAAGGCCGGCGCGGCGGCGAGCGGGCGCAGCGGCGTGACCGTGGCCAGATGCGTGGCGGCCGGCTTCAGCGCTTCCTTGGCCTGGCTCAGCGCTTGCTGCAGCCACGGGGTGGAGACGGTTTCGAAATCCAGATCGGCGTCGCCGCGGGCGAACAAGCGGGTCGCGCCGAGTTCAGCGAGGCGCGCGTCGACCTTCTGGCCGATCGAGCAGAAATCCGGGTAGCTGGAATCGCCGAGACCGAGCACGGCGAAGCTGAGGCCCTTGAGTTCGGGCGCGCGCTTGCCGGCGATGAAATCGATCAGGCCGCGCGAGTCGTCCGGCGGGTCGCCGTCGCCCTGGGTGCTGATGACCACATAGAGCAGGCGTTCGTTCTTGAGCTCGCGGGTCGGGTAAGCGTCGGCGCGCAGCAGGCGCACGCTGAGGCCGGCGGCCTCGGCCTGGCCGGCGAGCTGCTCGGCCAGACGCTTGGCGTTGCCGGTCTGGCTGCCGTAGACGATGCTTAGGCGCTCGCTGGCGCGGGCCTCCGGCGCGGCGACCGCGGGAGTCGCGGCCGGAATCGCGAGGGTGGCGACGTTGCCGGCGCCGGCGCGGGCCAGGCCGGCGGCATAGCCCGACAACCACCATAGACTGTTGTGGTCCAGGCCCTCGGTGAGGCGGACGAGCGAATCGAGCCGGTCCGCGGGCAGCGGAGTGGCGAGCGAGGGCGGAGCGGACAGGGCTGGAGCGGACAGGGCGGCGGCGGGCACGGCGGTCGGCTTCTGACTTCGGGAGACTGCAGGCTACGAGCGGCTCCCCGGCCGCGGAAAGGATGCTCGGTAATGCGCTCATGCCCGGCGCTTATTTCCTCCCCGAAACCGGGGGAATTCTAATGGCCGCAAGCTCAGCCGCCGGTCCGGCTAGGCTTGGACGGTCCGCAAGTCCGGGGCCGCCCGTCCGGTTTCCCGCTGTCGGCGGGTCGCCGCGACCGGTTTGCCCGGCTGGCGCGCGTCGTCCAGTCCGCCCTTTCGATACGCCCGCCGCCTTGATGAGTCCCTCCGAATGAGTGCGTCACCCGACCTGAGCCCGCCGCTGTCCGCTCCGCCGCCGCCGTTGTCCGCGCAGGCGTTGAGTCATCTGGACCGGCTCGAGGCCGAAAGCATCCACATCCTGCGCGAGGTGGCCTCGGAGTTCCGCAACCCGGTGATGCTGTACTCAGTCGGCAAGGACAGCTCGGTGCTGCTGCACCTGCTGCTCAAGGCCTTCTACCCGGCGCGTCCGCCGATCCCCTTGCTGCATGTCGACACCGGCTGGAAGTTCGGCGAGATGATCGCCTTCCGCGACCGTCGCGCCAGCGAGACCGGCGTCGACCTGCGCGTGCACATCAACCCCGACGGCCTGGCCCAGGGCATCGGCCCGGTCAGTCACGGCGCCAGCGTGCATACCGATGTGATGAAGACCCAGGGCCTCAAGCAGGCGCTGGACTGGAACAAGTTCGACGCCGCGATCGGCGGTGCGCGCCGCGACGAAGAGAAGTCGCGCGCCAAGGAACGGATCTTCTCGTTCCGCAATCCGCAGCACCGCTGGGACCCGAAGAACCAGCGGCCTGAGCTGTGGTCGCTGTTCAACACCCGCATCCATGCCGGCGAGAGCGTGCGTGTATTCCCGATCTCGAACTGGACCGAGCTCGACGTCTGGCTGTACATCTACCGCGAGAAGATCCCGGTGCCGTCGCTGTATTTCGCCGCCGAACGCCCGGTGGTGGAACGCGACGGCAGCCTGATCCTGGTCGACGACGAGCGCCTGCCGCTGCGCGACGGCGAAGTGCCGCAGACCCGCAAGGTGCGCTTCCGCACGCTCGGCTGCTACCCGCTGACCGGTGCGATCGAGTCCGAGGCCGACACGCTCGAAGCGATCATCGCCGAGATGCTGGTCGCGACCACCTCAGAGCGCCAGGGGCGGGTGATCGACCACGATCCTTCCGCTTCGATGGAACGCAAGAAACAAGAGGGTTACTTCTGATGAAGCCGGGATTCGCGAATCGGGAGTCTGGATTGGAGCAGACCGGATTGGATCAGGCTGGGTTGGAGCAGACTGGGTTGGAGCAGGCGGGGTTGGAGCAGACGGAGCGTGGCGACGTAGATGCGTTGGCGACAGCGAGCGGCAGCGTGGTGGCTTTTGCGAATCTCCAATCCCGAATCTCCCATCCCGTCGATGACAACATCGCCGGCTACCTGCAGCAGCACGAGCATAAGAGCTTGCTGCGCTTCATCACCTGCGGCAGCGTCGACGACGGCAAGAGCACCCTGATCGGGCGCCTGCTGCACGACACCCGCCTGCTGTTCGACGACCAACTGGCCGCGCTCGACGCCGACAGCCGCCGCCACGGCACCCAGAACGGCGAGATCGATTTCGCCCTGCTGGTCGACGGGCTGGCCGCCGAGCGCGAGCAGGGCATCACCATCGACGTCGCCTACCGTTTCTTCGGCACCGAGAAGCGCAAGTTCATCGTCGCCGACTGCCCGGGCCACGAGCAGTACACCCGCAACATGGCGACCGGCGCCTCGACCGCCGCGTTGGCGGTGGTGCTGGTCGATGCACGCAAGGGCCTGCTGACGCAGACGCGCCGGCACAGCTATATCGTGTCTTTGCTCGGCATCCGCCACGTGCTGCTCGCGGTCAACAAGATGGACCTGGTCGACTTCGACCAGGCCGTGTTCGAGCGCATCGCCGGTGAATACCGCGAACTCGCCGCCCAGCTTGGCATCGAGCACGTCACCGCCGTGCCCTTGTCGGCCTTGCATGGCCACAACCTCACCGAACGCTCGGCGCAGACGCCGTGGTATCACGGCCCGAGCGTGCTCGAGCATCTGGAATCGGTCGACACCGAACGCAGCGCGGCCGAACTCGGCTTCCGCCTGCCGGTGCAATGGGTCAACCGCCCGAACCAGGATTTTCGCGGTTTCGCCGGCACCATTGCCGCCGGCACGGTGCGGCCCGGCGACGAAGTCGTCGCGCTGCCCTCGGGCCGCCGCTCGCAGGTGCAGCGCATCGTCACCGCCGACGGCGATCTCAAGGTCGCCGGTGCCGGCCAGGCGGTCACCCTGACCCTCGCCGACGAACTCGACATCAGTCGCGGCGACGTCATCGCCAACGCCGCGCAGCCTGCGCAGGTGGCCGACCAGTTCGCCGTGCATCTGCTGTGGATGGACACCCAGCCGCTGCTGCCGGGCCGCTCGTACTGGCTGAAGATCGGCGCGCGCACGGTCAGCGCCAGCATCACCGAGATCAAGCACAAGGTCGACGTCAACAGCCAGGCCCATCTCGCGGCCAAGCACCTCGAACTCAACGAGGTCGCCTACTGCAATCTGAGCCTCGATCAGCCGATCGCATTCGAGGCCTATCTCGACAACCGCGAACTCGGCAGCTTCATCCTGATCGACCGCCAGAGCCACGCCACCGTCGCCGCCGGCACCGTGGATTTCGCCTTGCGCCGCGCCGGCAACATCCATTGGCAGCCGGTCGATGTCGACAAGGCCGCACGTGCGCGCAGCAAG
>Ga0307406_10001348_pt1 | contig 13762 bp, 11 predicted proteins | sample 322Cmetagenome_3_FD_203706 | JGI IMG/M metagenome (GOLD analysis project Ga0307406, IMG submission 203706) | Maize rhizosphere microbial communities from greenhouse at UC Davis, California, United States - 322HYB-C-2 | ecosystem: Host-associated > Plants > Roots > Rhizosphere > Soil | place... | reverse complement strand
CCCGAGGAGCTGGCGCGCGCGCGGGAGACGCTGCGCGCGCTGGTGCGCGAGCTGGCGCAGGGCGGAGACGGGGCGCCGGCCCCGTAGCGCTGATCCGGCCGCGGCTGCCGCGGCCTCGCCCCGGACAGCTAGGCGCGCCGATCGGTGGGGGCCGCCGATCCGGGAAGATCGTACGGGCGCCGCCGGTTTCCACTTGGCGCCGCCGCCTGCGGCGGCCATCCCAGAGCCATGAGCCTGCGCCGCGCCTCCCTGATCTTCGCCGCGGCGCTCGCGATCACCGGCGTCGCCGTGGCCGCGAGCCTCATCGTCCTCACGACGAACATCCACCGCGCCGCGTCCCAGATCGAGCCGGCCATCGAGAGCATCCGCATCGGCGAGGAGATCTCGCTCGGGCTCCTCTCGCTCCGCGACGCCAGCCAGCCGCTCGCGCGCGCGCGCAGCGAGGAGCAGCTCCGCCGGCACCTAGTCGAGGCCGCGCAGCACGTCGGCAGCTCCGAGGAGGCGCAGACGCTCGCCCGGCTGGCGCGGCAGGTCTCCGAGCTGATGGCGGCGATCCACGGCGCGCTCGGGGCCGACGCCGGCCCCGAGGCGACCCGGGCCGCGTTCGAGACCGCGTTCGAATCGGCGCGCGAGTTCGTCCAGATCAACGTCGAGCAGGGCCACGCCGTGCGGACGGTCGCCACGCGCTGGGACCGGTTCGCGGACATCATCGGCGGCGCCGCGATCCTGCTGCTCATCGCCGGCGTGGGCGGGCTCGCCTGGTGGCTGCAGCGGAGGGCCGTGCGGCCGACGCTGCGGCTCGCCGAGGCGATCGAGCGCTTCGCCAAGGGCGACCGCGCCGCGCGCGCCGACGAGCGGGGGCCGGAGGAGCTCAGCACGATCGCGCGCCGCTTCAACGAGATGGCGGCGACGATCGAGCGCCAGCACCGGGACCAGCTCACGTTCCTCGCGGGCGTGGCGCACGATCTCCGCAACCCGCTCTCCGCGCTGAAGCTGTCGGCCTCGATCGTCGCGCCCGACCGGCCGCTGCCGCCCGAGGAGCGCGTGCGCAAGCTCATGGCGAGCGTGCAGCGCCAGATCGAGCGGATGGATCGGATGACCTACGACTTCCTCGACGCGGCGCGGATCGAGTCGGGCAGCTTCGACCTGCGGCCCGAGGCGTGCGACCTGCGCGACCTCGCGCGCGCGACCGTCGCGCTGTTCGATCCCACCGCGCCGGCGCACCAGCTCAGCGCGGTCGTGCCCGACGAGCCCGTGCGCGTGGCGTGCGATCCGGTGCGCGTCGAGCAGGTGCTCGCGAACCTGGTCAGCAACGCGATCAAGTATTCGCCGGACGGCGGCCCGGTGCGCGTCGCGGTGACGCACAGCCCGGAGGGCGCGGTGCTGTCGGTCACCGACGAGGGCAGGGGCATGACCTCCGAGGAGCTCGGCCGCGTGTTCGCGCCGTTCCAGCGCGTCGGCGCCGCGCAGGGCCAGATCCCCGGCACCGGCCTCGGCCTGTTCGTGGCGCGCCGCATCGTCGAGGCGCACGGCGGGCGCATCACCGTCGAGAGCGAGCCCGGCCGCGGCTCGACGTTCCACGTGCACCTGCCCGCGGGCGATCCGGCCGGCGAATCCTGACCGGGGCCGCCGGCGCGGCGGTACGATCCGGCCCGATGTCCTCGCTGCCTCGCCGCGCGTCGCCCGCTGCCTTCGCTGCGCTCTCAACGCGGTCGGCGCTCGCCGCGCTCGCCGCGCTTTCCGCGCTCGCCGCGCTCGCCGGCTGCGGCGACGACCCGGCGGATCCCGGCACCGATCCCGAGGCCGGGCCGCCGGCCGGGAACCCGAACGGCACGTGCCCGGTCCCCGCCGAGGCCGGCGCCGAGGACAGCTCGCAGCCCACGTCCGTGATCGGGACCGGCACGGCCGCGAGCTGCACGAGCGACGCGGTCGTCGAGGCCGTGGCGCGCGGCGGCGTGATCACGTTCGACTGCGGGCCCGATCCGATCACGATCACGCTCGACCGCACCGCGAAGATCTTCAACAACACCGGCCCCAAGATCGTGATCGACGGCGGCGGCAAGGTGACGCTCAGCGGCGGCGGCGCGCGGCGCATCCTCTACATGAACACGTGCGATCCGGCGCAGGTCTTCACGACCAGCCACTGCCAGAACCAGGACCACCCGCAGCTCACCGTGCAGAACCTGACGTTCGTCGACGGCAACGCCGACGGGCTCGACCCCGACGGCGGCGGCGCGATCTTCGCGCGCGGCGGCCGGCTCAAGATCGTGAACAGCCGGTTCTTCCACAACGCCTGCGACGAGACCGGCCCCGACGTGGGCGGCGCGTCGGTGCGCACGCTCAGCCAGTACCAGCCCGCCGGCGCGGCCGAGCCGCTGCCCGTCTACGTCGTGAAGTCGACGTTCGGCGGCGCCGCCGAGCTCGGCAACCGGTGCTCGAACGGCGGCGGCCTCAGCAGCATCGGCGTCTCGCACACCGTCATCAACAGCCTGTTCACCTTCAACAGCGCGATCGGCTACGGCGCGAACCCCGCGAAGAGCGGCACGCCCGGCGGCGGCAGCGGCGCCGCCATCTACAACGACGGCAACCGCTTCACGCTGAGCCTGTGCGGCGTCGAGATGACCGACAACACCGCGCGCGAGGGCGGCGGCGCCATCTTCTTCGTCAGCAACGATCGCAGCGGCAGCCTCGTCATCGATCGCTCGGTCCTGCGCCGCAACCCCAGCCAGGGCTTCGAGACGCAGGGCTTCCCCGGCATCTTCGTGCTCGCCGCCGGCCCGCCCCAGGTCACCGCCTCCGTCATCGAATAGCACCCATGTAGGCGAAGCTACGACGACGCGCCGCGTCTCTCCTTATATATGGGAGCCGGGCTGCCCGCTCCCGTAGCTTCAGGCAGTTACATCTGCGCTGCTCTGGCGCCGCTCGAGCGCCGCTCAGCTGCGGTGCTGCTTCGCGCGCAGCGTGTCGCGGAGCGCGCGCACTGCCTTGCTCTGCGGCGTGATCTCGAGGAGCGACAGCAGCCACGCGAGATCGAGACCCGGGAGCAGCTGGCTGGCGCTGCGCTCGATCCACTCTCCCTGCTCGAGGGTGCGGATCATCAGCCGCCCGTCGCTCTTCAGCGTCCACAGCTCGCGGACGCCGAGGCGGCGATAGATCTCCGGCTTCGAGAGCCCGGTGGCGCGGGACCACTCGACCTCGATCACGAGATCCGGGACGTCCTTCTCCGTCGCCTCTCCGACGATGTAGCACTCGTCCGGCTCGGCCCCGGCCTCGCGGAGCTCTTTCTTGAGCGTCCACGATCCGAAGCCGTTCAGCGCGATGTCGAGCTCCATGGCCCAGACCTCGAGCAACCGCGCGAGCGTCGTCTTGCGTTCCTCGTGGCGTTTGGTCGGGCTCACGATCTCGATCTCCCCATCGAGGTAATACAGGCGCACGCCGGCCCGGTCGCCGCGAATCGCGAGGAGCGCCTCGAAGTCCTGCCACGCCATCGCGCGCAGCACGACGTGCTGATCCTCCTCGGCGCTCGGCAGAGGAAGCGGAGGGCGCGCAGCGACCATCGCACCGAGGCTACCATGACCTCGCCGCAGGGGCGTCAGGGGCGCAGCGGCAGCTCGTCGACGACCTCGGGGTCGAACGGGGAGCCTTTGACGTCGACGAGGGTGCGCAGGAAGAAGCGGATGTCGCGACCGACGACGAGGCGGCGCCGGGCGAGCAGCGCCTCGATGGAGCCGTCGAAGACGATGTCGTAGTCGTCGATGACCTCGAAGCCGGCCGCGAGGTCGTAGGGGTACTTGATCGGCGCCTCGCGCTCGATGTCGGGCTCTGGGGCCGACTGGCGGCCGAGCACGATCTGCTCGGGGTGGCCGTCGGCGTGCTGGAGCTCCAGCACCATCTCGGTGTGGCGAGCCAGGATCGTGCACGGCTTGTCGGAGATGACGGCGAGCCGGCCGCGCACGCCGCCGTCGGAGAGCGCGAGCGAGGCGGCGGCCGGCTCGGTGCCCTCGATGGTGAGGTGGCGGACGGTCACGCCGTGCCCGCCCATGAAGCTCTTGGCCTTGTCGATGATGCTCATGGGATGGCTGGGCGACGCGGTCGCCTCCTACGTGTAGCGCGCCTTCGGTCCCGGGTCATCCTCGCCGGGGAGCGGCCGCGGCGCGCCAGCGCGGGATCGCTCCCCGAGCGCGGCTCGCAGCTCGCGGCTCGTGGCGCGCGTCGCGCGGCTCGCGTCCGGACGCGGACCCGACATCACAGCGCAGGCGTGATGGCCTGTCGGCGCGACGTGACGCTTCGATTATCTCGATCTCACTCATGAGGTGCTCATCCGCAAGGTCGACGTCGAACCGGCGATCCTCGACGAGCTTCCATCCCGCGTGGTGAGTGAGTGCTTCGCTCGTGTATGCGTGAGTGCCCCTGGCGCCTCTGTGCATCAATCCAGCTCAACGAGAGTTGTCGGCCGAGACTCGCTGCGCAGGTCGCGGTCCGCGCAGGATGCAGCGCGACTGCGATCGCAGCTCCGCTTCACCCGCACACGACTCAGAGGAGATCTCCGAATGAAGATTGCCCCCGCGCTCGCCTGCACCGCGCTCCTGATCGGCTGCGCCGACTCCGCCGAGGACGCCGACCTGGAGGTCGGCGAGTCCCAGCAGCCCACGATCTGCGGCACCACGGACGATTCGCAGTACGTCAACGATTACACCGGCACGCTCGGGCCCACGACCGCGTTCGTGTCGACGTACAAGGGCAGGGTGGGCGCCATGGAGGCGACCGCCACGGCCGGCTCGAGCGCCAAGTACTGCTCGGGCTCGCTGATCGCGTCCAACCTGTTCCTCACGGCCGGCCACTGCGTCGATTCGACCACCGTGGGCGATTACGTCTCCTTCAACTTCGAGCGCGCCAAGGGCAGCTCGGTCCTCCTGACCGAGAGCCACTTCCGGGTCGAAGCGATCGTCGAGGACGAGCTCGGCGGGGTCGACTACGCGATCGTGCGCCTCGCGGGGACCCCGGGCGCCACGTGGGGGATCACGGCGGTCGCCTCGGCCGATCCGGCCACCGGCGCGGCGATCACGATCATCGGCCACCCGGCCGCGGCGCCGAAGAAGATCGAGGCGGGCACCGTCCAGAGCTACAGCGGGAGCTACATGTACTACGGCAACGTGGATACGCTCGGCGGCAGCTCCGGCTCGGGCATCCTGAACAGCTCGGGCCAGATCGTCGGCGTGCACACCAACGGTGGCTGCACGTCGGGCGGCGGCGCGAACTCGGGCGTCCGCATCGGGAAGATCCGCGCCGTCTCCACCGTCCTCTGACGGCGGTGCGCGCGCTGTTGCCAGGCGGCCATGGCCGGGAGGCAAGGGGGCCGGTCGCGCGGTGGCTAACGCCGCGCGGCGCCTCGGCGCCCGGGCGGAACGATCGCTGCTAGCATCGAGCCGCATGAGCGCATGGTCCCGGCTCGGGCTCCTGTTGGCGGTGGTGATGGCGGTGACGGCGGCGTGCGGCGCGGGCGGCGGCGACGACGACGACGGCGGGGGCGGGGGCGGCGGTGGCAGCGATCTGGACGTGTTCGATCCGGCGGTCACCAAGGTCGCGATCGAGATCGACTTCGAGACCGGGCAGGACCCGTACACCGGGCCGGTGGCCGGCTTCGGCGATACGTTCGATCTCCTGGCCGAGAACCTCGATCGGCTGTTCTCCGGCAAGAAGGCGCTGGCGCTGCCCCGCGCGGTGGCCGAGATGGAGGACGTCGGCGCGATCGCCGACGAGGAGCTGACCTCCGAGGACCTGCTCGCGCTCGCCGACGCGCACCGCGCGCAGCACGACGAGCCGGGGACCAAGACGTACTACGTGCTGTTCGTGAGCGGCCACTTCGCCGACAAGAGCGGCGTGCAGCCGAGCGTCCTCGGCGTGTCGATCGGCCACACCGGCGTGCTCGCGATGTTCAAGGACGTGATCCGCTCGACCTCGGTGGCCGCGCTGCCGAACCTCGTGCGGTTCGTCGAGCAGTCGACGCTCGTCCACGAGCTGGGCCACGGCATCGGCCTGGTCGCGAACGGCGTGGCGACGACCAGCGCGCACGTCGACACGGCGCACGGCGCGCACTGCACCAACGATCGCTGCGTCATGTACTACCTGAACGAGGGCGCCTCCGACGCGGCGATGTTCGCGCGCCAGGTGATCACGACCGGCAACAAGCTCCTGTTCGACGCCGCGTGCCTCGCCGACGTCGACGCGCGCACCGCCGCGCCCTGACGCGCCGTGACGCGCTACGGCGGCTCCTCGAGCTCGTCGTAGATCTCGATCGAGTCGCGCGTGCCCACGTACCAGTGCTCGTGCGCGCGCGCGCGCGCGATCGCGGCGGGATCGCAGTCCTCGAGGCCCAGCTCGCGGAGCCGCGGCAGCGCCGCCAGGCGCTCGATCGCCTGCTCGCTGATGCGCGCGCCGCCGAGATCGAGGCGCTCGAGGAGCGGCAGCTGCTCGATGGCGTCGATCGCCCGATCGGTGAGCTCGCGGCAGCAGAACAGGCTCAGGCTGCGCAGGCGCGCGAGCGGCGCGAGGGCGTTCACGTCGTCGTCCTCGAGATCCAGGAAGGCGAGGTCCAGGTGCTCGAGCCCGCGGAGCCGCGCGAGCCGGCGGACGCCGCCGCCGGTGATCCCCGTCGAGCTGATGTCGAGGAAGACGAGCCGATCGAACGCCGCCAGGACATCGCACGCGGCGTTGGAGAGCGCCTTGGAGCTGCCGAGGTGGAGCGAGCGCAGCCGCGGCGCGAGCGGCGCGAGCTCGCCGGCGGCGTGATCGTCGAGCGCGGAGCCCGGGATGTAGAGCCGGCGCAGCTCGCGCAGCGAGCCGAGCGTCCGCGCGCCCGGCGCCGTGATCGGCGCGCTGCCCAGCTCGAGATCGGCGAGCGTCGGGTGGTCCGCGAGCGGGGCGATCCGCGCGTTGTTGAGCGAGCCGCCGCCGAGGTGGAGCGAGCGCAGCGGCGCGGCGGCGAGCGCGCTCATGCCGGCCTCGGTGAACGCCGGCGTGACGGCGTTGAACATGACGCGGGCGAGCGGCAGCCCGGTGAGGCAGCGCGCGCGGTCGTCGGACAGCGGGCAGTTGCGGAGGTCGAGCGCCTCGAGGTGCGGCAGCGCGCCCAAAAGCTCCATGCCCTGCGCCGTGATCGGCTCGCACGAGAACAGCGCGAGCCGCCGCAGCTCACCGAGCGGCTCGAGCGCGAGCAGGTGCTCGTCCTCGAAGCGCTCGTGCGGGCGCAGCGAGACCTCCAGATCGCGCAGCGTGCGCCCGAGCGGCGCGAGCGCCTCGAGGGCGCGCGGCGAGATCGGCCCGCTCGCGTACAGCTTGCGCAGGAACCGCGCGGAGGGGGAGGCCACGAGCTGCGCGAGGTGATCGTCGCTCGCGGGGTTCGGGCTCCAGCCGAACGAGCCCAGGTGCGCCGCGCGCCAGAACCCGCAGTGCCAGTCGAACGAGAGCGGCGCGCCTTCGACGCGCGGCCCGAGCAGCGTCTCGCGGTTCTCCTCGAGGACGGCGGCGGCGGCGGCGGCGAGCGGCCCGGAGCCGGGCTCGGCCGCGAGCGCGGCCGTGGCGGCGATCAGCTTGCCGCGCGGATCGCCGGCGGTCTGGAGCCAGTCGGCATAGACGAGGTAGGTCGCCGGATCTTCGGGGTCCTCGAAGATCTGCGCCTCCAGCTCGGCGTTGCGCGTGCCGGACACCGGCCGATTGTAGATGACGCCGCCGCGCGCCCGGCGCCGGATCTTGCGGCGGCGCGGCCGTTCCTCCTCGGAGCTGAGCCGCAGCGTGGGGCGAACGATTCGATGTTCGCCCCGGTGGCGGCTGCGCCGCTGTGGCAGGCTCGCGCGGATGAGGCGCTTCGAGCTCGTGGCAGGTTCGTCGAGCAAGTTCTGGGAGATCGCGGCCAGCGGGAAGGTGCTGACGACGCGGTGGGGGCGCCTCGGCGCCAGCGGCCAGTCGAAGCAGGCCACGCTCGCGAGCCCGGCCGCCGCGGCCGCGGAGCTCGAGGAGCTGGTGCGGGAGAAGACGCGCAAGGGCTACCGCGAGGTAGGCGGCGCGGCGGCCGGCGCCGCGCCGAAGCCGAAGGCGGGGACGGCGCGCCCCGGCGCCGCCGCTGCTGCGCCGGCGCCAGCGCGGCCCGCGCCGGCGGTCGATCCGGCGGACCTCGCCGTCACGCAGCTCCACGCCGGCGGCGGCCGCCTCGGCCGCGTCGTGATCGACGGCCGACTCGCGCTGGTCGCCGGCGACGCCTGCCTCGCGAGCACCGACGGCAAGACCTTCCACCGCCGGCCGCCGCCCGGCCAGACCTTCGGGCTCGTCGCGCCGGGCGGCGCGATCTACAGCTGCGGCGGCTCGTTCGCGGTCTCGCGCGATCGCGGCGCGCGCTGGAAGGAGATCGCCGTCCCGTACAGCGGCTACCTGTTCTGCGTCTACCGCGCCGCCGGCGGGACGTGGTGGATGGGCTGCGACGACGGCGTGATCCTGACCTCCGCGCACCCCGAGCGCGGCTGGAAGAAGGCCCGCTTCGCCACGAAGGGCAAGGTGCTCGCGATCACCGAGGCCGGCGGCGCGCTCCTGTTCGCCGGCGCGGGCGGCGTCCACGCGTGGGACGGCAAGAAGCTGCGCGCGCTCGCCGGCTTCAAGAAGGCCGACATCGTCACGCGCGTCGCGCAGGCGCCGTCCGGCGCGCTGATCGCGATCGGCGACGGCGGCATCGCCTACCACGCGGCCGGGGTCGGCGCGCGGTGGACCCCGCTCAAGTCGGGCGTCGCGCACGATCTCGAGGATTGCGCGTGGGTCGCCGGCGCGCTGTTCGTGGTCGGCGGCGGCCACGGCGCCTCGAGCGGCGTCCTCCTGCGCTCGACGAACGAGGGCAAGACCTTCACCAAGGTCCCGGTCAAGCCGGCGCCGCCCTCGGGCAAGCTGTGGGGCATCGGGAGCTGGGGTGACGGCGCGCTCCTCGTCGGCGAGGGCGGCGCGGTGTACCGGCTCGCGGCGCCCAGGGACGCGTACTGGAAGGGCGCGACTGACGAGCTCGCGCCGCCGCCGCCCACCGTCGACGCGACGTTCGAGGCGCGCCCGGCCGCGGCCGCCGCCGAGCGCGAGCGGGCGTACGAGCGGCTGCTCGCCACGGCGCTCGAGGCCGCCGAGGCCGCCTCCCAGAAGCTCCGCGCGGCGCGCCCGCCCGACGTCGAGCCGCGGCTCGCGCAGCTCGTCGACGAATCACCCGACGACGACACCGGCGCGGCGCAGGTCTACGCCGACTGGCTCGAGGGGCAGGGCGATCCGCGCGGCGAGCTCGCCGCGATCCAGCTCCGGCTCGCGGGCGATCCGAAGCACAAGGAGCTCCGGAAGGCAGAGCGGGCGCTGCTCGCGCGGCACGCGGATCGATGGCTCGGCAAGCTCGCGCCGTACCAGGACCTCGTCAAGGTCCGCTGGCGCGCCGGCTTCTTCCACGCGGCGCGGCTCGCCAACACGTTCGTGCGCTTCGATCAGGACGATGACGGTGACGAGGCGGCCGCGCTCGACGCCGTGCTCGGGCTCCTCCTCGACGAGCCCAGCGCGCGGTTCCTGCGCGAGCTGACCGTCGGCATCGTCACCTTCGAGGACAACGACTACGGCGGGATCGCGCGCCAGCTCGGCCGGCGCTACCTGCCGTCGCTGCGCTCGCTGTACCTCGGCGACTTCGACAGCGAGGACACGGAGCTCAACTGGAGCTCGCTCGGCAACCTCCAGCCCATGTACGCGGCGCTGCCGAACCTCCGCGCGCTCAAGCTCCGCTCGGGCAGCATGCAGCTCGGCGCGATCGCGCTGCCGCGGCTCGAGCGGTTCGAGGTCGTCACCGGCGGGCTCGACAGCAAGGCCGCCAAGGCGATCGCGTCCGCGGTCTGGCCAAGCCTCCGCGCGCTCTCGATCCAGGTCGGCCCGGGGCACCGCGGCGAGGGCAGCGCGAAGGCCAAGGACTTCCAGCCCGTGCTCGACGGCGTCGGCCTGCCGCGCCTCGTGCACCTCGGGCTCACGAACCTCGACTACACCGACGCGCTGATCGAGCCGCTCGCCCACAGCAAGGTGCTGCCGCAGCTCGAGGAGCTGGACCTCAAGATGGGCGGCTTCTCGGACGACGGCGCGCGGGTCTTCTATCGCTACCAGAAGGCGTTCGCCCACCTGCGCCACATCGACGTCGATGACAACTTCCTCACGCGCGACGGGATCAAGCTGCTCAAGGCGACCAAGCTCCCGTTCCACTTCGGCGAGCAGCGCGACGACGAAGGCGATCCCGAGAACCGCTACGCGTCGGCGTACGAGTAGGCGCGCTCAGCCGGCGCGGGCGGCCGCGGCGACGAGAGCGTGGCCGCGATCCAGCAACGAGGACGGACTTCGCGTACTGTCGACCTGCAGCCGGATGCGACACGTATGATCACTCAGTTTCATCTCCAGGACTTCAAGGCCCATCGCAACACGAGACTTGCATTGAAGCAGCTCACGATGCTCGTGGGTGATAACGCCAGCGGCAAGACAAGCGTGCTGCAGGCGCTCCAGCTCCAGATGGCTGCTGCCCGGAATCCCAAGGTGGAGCTTGGTCGCCGTCTCGCCCACAGAGAGCTGTGCCGGCGAGGGGGGCCCAATAAATTCACGCTGGCTGCTACAAATCGAGTGGATGAGACTTCGTTCGAGCTTGAAATGGCGATTCAGCAAGTCGACGGTCTCGATTGGACCGCCTTCTTCACAGGCCTGAGCGCAAAGGGAGAGTTCGAAGCCTCAGCCTCCCTGAGAGTTGGCGAGCGAAGCTTCGCTCTGGACGAAGCCGCAGACTGGGGAGCTGTGCGCGCCGCAGCGAGCTCCGTCACCCTGTATAGATTCGAGCCGGAGAAGATAGCGGCGGGAGCTTATAGTGACCGGCCCAATACTCCTGTGGGAGCTGATGGGAGTCAGACTGCGACTGCGCTGGCGACGCTCAAGCTTGGCGATGAAGAGGCCTTCGAGCGAATCGAAGCTGCGATGCGTGAGCTGATTCCCTCGCTGAGGCGGGTCCGAATCAGGCCTGTGAACGTGAGACGGCCAGTTCAGAAAGATCTGGTTGTCGGTAGTAAAATCTATTTCGATTTTCAAGGTACATCAGATGTCCCGGCGCATCATGCGAGTGATGGGACCCTGATCCTCCTCGCGCTGTTGACCGTGTTGCACTGGCGTGATCGCCGTCCCGATCTGATCCTGCTGGATGACTTCGATCATGCATTACATCCCCGCGCGCAGATGGACCTGATCCGTATGTTGAACAGGCTCCTGGAGCTCAAGGGCTCTGGAGAGACCCAGATCATCGCGTGCACGCACTCGCCCTACATGCTCGATGAGCTGCCGCCGGAGAACGTGATCGCGTTCGCGCTACGCGACGATGGGACCGTGGCATCGAAGCCGCTCACCGAGCATCCAGACGCAGTGAAGGCGAAAGGCGCGCTGAAGAGCGGCGAGCTGTGGGGCGTCGCCCCCGATCGGCCGTGGGTGCTGTGACGGCCAGTCGCCTGCTGTGAGGCGTGAGCTCGGCCGGCGCAGCTAGCTCAGCGTCCCGAGCGCCCGCGCGAGCCGGCCCACGCCGTCCTGGATGTTGGCCATCGAGCAGGCGTACGAGAGCCGGACGAAGCCCGGCGCGCCGAAGCCCGAGCCCGGCACGACCGCGACCTTGCCCACCTCGACGAGCCAGTCGCAGAGCTGGACGTCGTCGTCGAGGATCGAGCCCTCGGGCGTCTTCTTGCCCACGAACACCGACAGGTCCGGGAACGCGTAGAACGCGCCCTTCGGCTCGCGGCAGGTCACGCCCGGGATCGCGCGCAAGAGGCGCACCATCTCGAGCCGCCGCTCGTCGAACGCCTGCCGCATCTCGCCGACGCACGCCTGCGGCCCCGTGAGCGCCGCGAGCGCCGCGATCTGCGCGATGTGCGTCGGGTTCGACGTCGACTGCCCCTGGATCTTGGCCATCGCCTTGATCAGCGGCAGCGGCCCGGCCGTGTAGCCGATGCGCCAGCCCGTCATCGCGTACGTCTTCGACACGCCGTCGACGAGGATCGTCCGCGCCGCCACCTCGGGCGAGACCGCCGCGATCGAGACGTACTCGCCCCCGCCGTAGACCAGCTGGCGGTAGATGTCGTCGGAGATCACGAGCAGGTCCTTCTCCACCACCACCTTGGCGAGCGCCTCGATCTGCGCGCGCGTGTACACCGCGCCCGTCGGGTTCGACGGGTTGTTCAGCACGATCGCGCGCGTCCGCGGCGAGCACGCCGCCGCCACCTGCTGCGCGGTCACGGCGAAGTCATCGGCCGCGCGGGTCTCGAGGATCACCGGGCGCCCGCCCGCGAGCATCACCATGTCCGGATAGCTGACCCAGTACGGCGCCGGGATCAGCACCTCGTCGCCCGGATCGATCAGCGCCATGAACAGGTTGTAGAGGCTGTGCTTGGCGCCCGACGAGACCAGCACCTGGTCCGGCTCGATCGCCATCCGGTGCACGCCCGCCAGCTCGGCGGCGATCGCGCGGCGCAGCGGCAGGATGCCGCCGACCTCGGTGTACTTGCCCGCGCCGCCCTTCTCGAGCGCGGCGCGCGCGGCATCCTTGATGTGGGCCGGCGTGTCGAAGTCCGGCTCGCCGGCGCCGAAGCTGACGACGTCGACGCCGTCGGCCTTGAGCCGGGCCGCCTTCGCCGTGACGGCGAGCGTGATCGAGGGCTTGATCGGATCGAGGCGAGACGCGAGCTTGAGCGGGAAGGTCATGGGGTCTGGGTCTTCTTGCCGTACTTGGCGTGCAGCGCCGCCACCACCGGCGCCGGCACGAGGCCGTTGACGTCGCCGCCGAGGCTGGCGACCTCCTTGACGAGAGACGAGGACACGTAGTGGTTGCGCTCGTCGGTCATGAAGAACACGGTATCGACGCCGGGCGCGAGCCGGCGGTTCATGTGCGCGAACTGGAACTCGTACTCGAAGTCGGCGAGGGCGCGCAGCCCGCGCACGATCACCGTCGCGCCGCGGTCGCGGCAGAAGTCGACCAGCAGGCCCTCGAACACCGCGAACTCGAGGCGGTCGCCGTACTGCGGCAGCGCATCGCGGATGAACTGCATCCGCTCGGTCGTCGTGAACAGCGGGTTCTTGCGCACGTTCGGCGCGATCGTGACGACCACGACCCGGAACAGGGCCAGCGCGCGCTCGAGGATGTCGAGGTGGCCGTTCGTGATCGGGTCGAACGTGCCCGGGTACACCGCGACCGACGTGGACTGGGTCATGCTGCCACCTCGAAGAACGAGACCATGGTGTCGCCGTAGCGACGCTGGTCCGTTCGTATCAGAGATCCCAGCGTCTCGGGAGGAATGCCGCGGCGATCGTGCTCGATGACGATCCGCGCGCCCGGCTGAAGGCTCGTCGCCGGGACGGCCAGCGCCGCGCGCTGTGCCAGATCCGACGCGTACGGCGGATCGATGAAGACGACCGCCCACAGGACCGGCTGCAGGCGCTGATCCGGCTGCAGGTGCGGCGCCGGCTGCAGGTGCTGCGCCGGCGGCGCCGGCGGCGCCGGCGGCAGACGCTGCGCGGCGGCGACCGCGTCCATCGCCAGCACCGTCGAGCGGCCCTCGAGCCCCAGCTCGCGCAGGTTGCCGCGGATCGCGGTGAGGGCCGGCTTGCCCGCGTCGACGAACGTGACGTGCGCCGCGCCGCGCGAGAGCGCCTCGATCCCCAGCGCGCCCGAGCCCGCGAACAGATCGAGGACATACGC
>Ga0307406_10001347_pt1 | contig 13779 bp, 14 predicted proteins | sample 322Cmetagenome_3_FD_203706 | JGI IMG/M metagenome (GOLD analysis project Ga0307406, IMG submission 203706) | Maize rhizosphere microbial communities from greenhouse at UC Davis, California, United States - 322HYB-C-2 | ecosystem: Host-associated > Plants > Roots > Rhizosphere > Soil | place... | reverse complement strand
TCGGCAGTGGCGCAGGATCTTCTCCCATCTCCACAAGATCTTCCGCCGCCCCTGGACATGCCACCACCTTTGGAGGACGTAATCATCAATCGGGTGCACCGCGGTTCCGCCGTGAACCCCTTGCATATTCCCAAGAATATTGTCCCTCCCCAACTCATCGGCGAAGGCGGCGGAACACGCCTACTGCACTACTGCAAGGTAAATTCGGCATCCTCGGCCCCCTCCTTCTTCCATCATCTCGTCGCGGAAACCGCAGATGGACGCCAGTTCCTCCTCTATCACGATGAATCGCGAGCCCCGGAGCCAGTCGCCCGCGTGAACGACCGCGGCGATGTCGCCACCGTCCTCCGCTGGTCTTGTGTGGGAGCCTTCTTCGCCCCCGACTACAAGCCGGTGAATATCCGCAGGCTCCGCAGCGACCGCTTCCTGAAGTCAGCTCCCAAGTTCGAGCACTTCACCATTCGCGACCTCGCCTGGGGTGACGGAACCCTGGTTTGCAGTGGCCACCTCTGCATATCTGACAGCGAATATCCCTTCCTCTCGCGCCTTCTTTTCAATGAGAAGGGAGAAGTCAGCGATCACCAGATTCTCTGGACCACATGGAAGCCCGGAGACGCCTCGCACGGGCAAACGAGCCCCGCAGCGAACAGCATTGCGAGAAGCTTGCACCAGCAAGGCAATCTCGTGCTGTGGAAAAACGCCGGACAGCGCAAACAAGCCTCCTCCAAAGACCTGCCGCCAGCCTTCGAGAAATCCGGCTGGCAATGCACGGAACTGGCAACCGGTACCACCCGCCCTCTCGCAGAAGCGGATCCCGTGGACCGGGACCGCCTCGCGCAGATCGAGCAGGAAATCGAGAAAGCGCGGCTACTCCGCAAGCCGAAGCCTTAGAACCGCTTCACCAGCAGCGACGCATTGTGGCCGCCGAAGCCGAAGCTGTTGCTGAGGGCCACATCGACCTTCGTCTCACGCGCGGTATTCGGCACCACGTCGAGGTCGCACTCGGGGTCCTGGTTTTCCACGTTGATCGTCGGTGGGACCACGCCGTCCACGATCGACATGACCGAGGCGATCAACTCGATGCCGCCGGCAGCACCCAGCATGTGGCCGGTCATCGACTTGGTGGAGCTGACCATCAGGCCATTCGTCGCGTGGTCGCCGAAGGCAAGCTTGATCGCACGGGTTTCGGCGATGTCGCCGAGCCCGGTCGAGGTGGCATGGGCGTTGAGATACTGCACGTCTTCCGGGTTCAGCTTGGCGTGCTTGAGCGCCATGCCGATCGCGTAGGCAGGGCCAGTGCCATCGGGCGACGGAGCGCTGAGATGATGGGCATCCGCGCTGACACCGTAGCCGACGAGTTCCGCGTAGATCTTCGCGCCACGGGCCTTGGCGTGCTCGAGTTCCTCGATCACCACCACGCCGGCACCCTCACCCATGACGAAGCCATCGCGGTCCGCGTCGAAAGGACGGGACGCCTTTTCCGGCGCATCGTTGCGGGTGCTCAGAGCCTTCATGTTGGCGAAGCCCGCCAGGCCCATCGGCAGGATGGTCGACTCGGCACCGCCGCAGACAAAGGCATCGGCATCGCCGAATTTGATCATCCGCCACGCTTCCCCGATGTTGTGGTTGGAAGTCGCGCAGGCAGTGACGATCACCATGTTCGGGCCATAGAGGCCGTGCTCCATGGAGATGATGCCGCTCGCGATGTTGGAAATCATCATCGGGATCGTGAAGGGCGAGACGCGCTTCGGTCCCTTGGTCAGGCAGACTTCGTGCTCGCGCTCCAGCGTGCCAAGGCCGCCGATGCCGCTGCCGACCATCACACCGAAGCGGCGGCGGTCGACTTTCTCCAGATCCACTCCGCTATCTTGGAGGGCCATCTTCGACGCGGCCACGGCGAACTGCACGTAGCGGTCGGAACGGCGGGAGTCCTTCGGCACATTGAAGTACTGATCCGGCGAAAAGTCCTTCACCTCACCGGCGATCTTGCACTCGTAGGGAGCGGGATCGAGCAAGGTGATCGTGCCGATGCCGCTGCGCCCGGCCTTCATGCCGTCCCACGTGGTTTGCAGATCATTGCCAAGGGGGCTGACGCAGCCGATACCGGTGATGACGACTCTTCTTTCGCTCATGATGTGTGAGTTGGGCGTGGCGTGACGGGAATTTCGGGGGTCCTTAGTGGCTGCCGGGGTGGGAGGCAAGCCTCATCCCAGACTCCGGTTGCGGCCGCGTTCGTTCTCCGCCCCGCAGTGAGGACAATGGAAAATACGCCCGCGACCCTCATCTTCAACCACCAGCAGGCACAAGCGACAGTTCACGCGCTTCCGCACCGACCGGCGCTCGGCATTGCCGGCCGACCAGCGGGACACCCACTCGAAAAAAACCACGATGACCATCGAGATCCCGATGGCCCACGCGGCAAGTTCGGTGAGGGAGAGCTCGATCATGATCCATTGGCGATTTCGATGGCGGTCCAGCCGCCGTCCTTGTCACCGCCTTCGATGGTGATTTGGCGGAGCCACTGCTCGACGCTGTCGTCAGCAATGGGTCCGGAGGAAAAGAGCGTGGTCACCCGGGTGACGCGACCATTGGCGTCGTAGCCAAGCAAATAGCGGCTGCCGCGGGCGAGCGAGGCGGGCGGCACGGTGGCGGGTGCCGTGGCACGAACGCTGTCACTGGAAAGAACGAGCGGCCGCGCGGGATCGGGCAGCGGCGGATTTTGAGAAGGAGGATCGGGCACCGGCAGCGCCGGCAGCACGCCTAGGGACCCTTTTTCATCCTTCACTGCGGCCATCGGGATCTCAATCGTCACCGGCCGAAGCTCCGGCTCGTAGCGATAGCCCGGCGGACGGGCCTTCGCCATCGACTGGTCGATCAGTCTCTTCACGGCCGGATCGCCTGCGGGATCGGACCGGCGCGGCATGGGCCCGGCTTCCAGCGCCATGATTTCGAGCGCCTGCCATTCCTTGCCCTGCGGGACGAGGATCACGGTCCCTCGCCGTTCCGGTTGGCGGGACACACTCCCCACCCGCACCCGCACACTGGCAGCGAGCCCGGCAGTGACGAGGGCCACCAAACCGAACGCCAGCATCATGCGGACGGTATTGCCCACCGGCAAACGCCATTGGAACACAAGGCCGCTCTGGCGGTCCCGGGTCGTGCGTTTGTGGCGGAGGTTGAACATGCTTCAAATAGGCCGGACCGACGAATTGGCCGGATATCGCGTCACTTGGCAGCCTTGGTTTCCACAGCCGCTGCTGGCTTGCCCAGCAAATATACCCGCAGCCCCTTCTGGAGAGCGACCTCGGCCACCGCGCGCTGAATTTCCACCGGCACCTCCTTATCCACGCGCAGCAGCACTGTGGTGGCAGGAGCGGACTCGCTGCCGCGGCGAGCGTCGAGGCGTTCGGAGAGCTGGGCGAGGGTGACCGGTTCGCGTTCCAGCCAATAGGTGGGCGGCTCGTCGGCGGTGACCGTTACCACGGTGGCATCGGCTTGGCGCTCCATCTGGAAGCGCGAAACCGGCAGCTCCACCGCCACGCCGGATTGGCTGACGAAGGACGGGCCGAGCAGGAAAAACACCAGCAGCAGTGCGAACAAATTGAACGTCGGTACCACGAACAGGAACCCCGGCCGCTCCGGCAGCGTGGATTCCAACTTCATTTCTTCCGCTCCTCGCGTCGACGAGCGTCGAGTTCATCGCGCATCGAAACGATGCCGGTATCCATTCGCGCGTCGCAGATCATGTTCACCATCTCGATGCCAGTGCGCTCGATCCGGTGGAACAGCCTTTTGGTCCGGCCGAGGAAATACAGGTAAAACAGGTAGGCCGGGATCGCGATGGTCAGCCCGACCACCGTGGTGACCAGCGCGGTCAGCACCCCGGCAGTCAGTTCGGCCGGCCCGGCGTAGCCGCCGCGCTCGCTCATCCGCTGGAAGGTCTCGGCGAGGCCGAGGACCGTACCCAGCATCCCGGTCAGCGGGGCCAAAACGGCCACCCCGAGGATGCCGCGGAGGTTTTTCTCAATTCGCGGGACTTCGAGCTGGCCGGCTTCCTGGGCGATATCCCGCAGGTCCGGGCGCTCCATCGAGTGACGCAGCAACACGGCGTGGGCGACGCGGGCAACCGGGCCGGGCGCGCGGGCCGCCTCGTGCATCGCCTCGGCGTAGGCCTTGCGGCGGACGTGATTGGACAGGCCGACGAGCAGGTCGCCGACGTTGATGCGGGCGCGGTGAAAGAAAAACAGCCGTTCGACTACGAAGACGGCGCCGAAAAATGCGAGCGCCGCCTGTAGCCAAATAATCGGTCCCCCGTTTTCGAGGAGGCCCGAGGGGTTGAATTCGGTCGGCATGGGCGCGCTCTATAAACCACTCCGTAGAATCTGGCCAGCCCGATGACGCCCATCACACCACGGCCCAACCAGAGAAAATCGCCTCCAGCTCCGCCCGGTCCACCTCGTCGAAGGCCGATTTCTCCGTCGAATCGACGTCAAATACGGCAATCACCGTGCCGCGGGCATCTCTGACCGGGACCACAATCTCACTCTCCGCCCGGCTGTCGCAGGCGATGTGGCCGGGAAATTCGTGCACGTCCGGCACCACCTGCGTTTCGCCGGTCGCCCAAGCGGCACCACAAACACCCTTCCCCCACCGAATCCGCGAACAACCCGGCGTCCCTTGGTAAGGCCCGATCACCAATTGCCCGCCGACCACCCGGTAAAATCCCGTCCAGAACGCATGCGGCATCGCCTCATGAAGCACGCAAGCCGCCCCGGCCATCCGCGCGATCGTGTCCGGCTCCCCCGTCCACAGCGCATGCAGGCGTTCGCGGGCGGCGGCGTAGCGGGACTTTTTTTCGTCGGCACTCGGAATCACGGACGGAGCAAAGCGATCCACCCGGCGCGACGCAATCCGTCCGATCCACCACTGGCGGTCATGGTTGCAAATCGAGGGCGACCCAACGGATTCCTCGCTATGCTTCCCCCATGAAGATCGGCCTTTTCTTTTGCTGCCTGCTGCTGACTGCCTGCGCCTCCGCCCCCTCGGAGACACCCTCGCCAGCCCCCGACGATCCAATCTACTCCCGAAGTCCCCACGAATTCCGGGACGAAATGCTCTCGCCAGCCCGATAATGGGCGGCCCGGCGAGTCCAATGCCATTCCACCAAAACCCGGTGCTGACAAAATCCCAATCCCCCCTCACCTTCCGCGCGTGAGCTATCAGGTCTTCGCCCGGAAATACCGCCCGAAAACCTTCGACGACGTCCTCGGACAGGATCACGTCGTGCGGACGTTGAGAAATGCCATCGCCCAAAAGCGACTGGCGCATGCCTATTTGTTCGTCGGCCCCCGCGGCACCGGCAAGACGACCACCGCCCGGATTCTGGCAAAGGCGCTGAATTGCACCGACGGCCCAAAGGCCGACTTCGATCCCAATGAGGATGTCTGCGTGGAAATCGCCGAGGGTCGTTCGCTCGACGTGCTGGAAATCGACGGCGCCTCGAACAACTCGGTCGATGACGTGCGGAATATCCGCGAATCCGTCCGCTTCGCCCCCGCCCGCGGGCAGTTCAAGATCTACTACATCGACGAAGTTCACATGCTCTCGACCGCGGCGTTCAATGCGCTGCTGAAGACGCTGGAAGAGCCGCCGGAGCACGTGAAGTTCATCTTCGCGACCACCGAGGCGCACAAGGTGCTGCCGACCATCCTTTCCCGGTGCCAGCGCTTCGACCTGCGCCCGATTCCCACCGAGATCATCGCGAAGCACCTGCTGCACATCGCAAAGGAGGAAGGCGTGAACCTCCACGAGTCCGCCGCTTGGGCGATCGGCAAGGGTGCCGATGGCGGCATGCGCGACGCTCAGTCGATGCTCGATCAGCTCGTCGCCTTCTGCGGCGAGACGATCACCGAGGCAAACGTGCTCGATGTCTTCGGCTTCACCTCGCGCGAAACCGTGGCGGAGGTGATTGCCCGGCTACTCGCACGCGACACGCCCGCCGCGCTGACCACGGTCCAGCGCGAGGCAGAGGCCGGCCGCGAGCTGTCCCAGCTTCTCGGCGAACTGATCGGCTGCGTCCGCGCATTGCTGGTGTCCAAGCTCGACTCTACCACTGGCGGCGATGGCATTCCCACCGAAACGTGGAATGCCCTGAAAGCAGCAGCAGAAGCCTATCCGCCGGAGCGCTTGCTTTCGGTTATCGATGTCTTCGCCGAAACGGAAGGCCGCATGAAGTGGGCGTCCAACAAGCGCCTGCATCTCGAGATCGGCATGATCAAGGCGGCCCAGACACTGGGCGAAGTCCGGCTCTCCGACGTGATCAAGGTGCTCGCCGGTGCCTCCGACCAGCTCACCTCTCCCGTAACGATCGCCGCCCCGGCAGCGGCTGTTCCCGCCACCGCCCCAGCGTCCGTGACAACGCCGGAACCGGCACCTATCGCGACACCCGAACCGGAAGCCAAGGTTGAGGAAGTCCTGGAGCTCAATCCGCCCGCGCCACAAGCACTGCAGGAAGAACCTCCCGCAAAACCGAACAAGCCCTCGTCCTCTTGGGACGCGATAGACGCTATGTTGGAGACGGCGGACGAGGGCTCCTCCTTCGATCCGAATCCACCGCCAGTCCTCTCCGACGCCCCACCCTGGAAGCCCGAGCCGGACGCCCCTGCCGAGCCGCCCGCGCCCAAGGCCGACCCCATGGAGGAGTTTTACAAGGACCCGCTCATCCAGACCGCACTCGAAATGTTCGCGGCCACGATTAAAAAGTGACCTGTCTTTGCAGGCCCAAGATCTTTAGTCTCAACTCTCAAATTCCAGATCCATGAACATCCAGAAACTCATGAAGCAAGCGCAGCAGATGCAGGCCGGCATGGCCGCTGCGCAGGAAGAACTCGGCAAGCGCACCGTCGAGGCCAGCGTCGGCGGTGGCAAGGTCACTGTGGTCGCCACCTGCGCCGGTGATGTGCAGTCGATCAAGATCGACAAGTCGGTCGTCGATCCCGAGGACGTCGATTTCCTCCAGGACCTCGTGCTGAAGGGCGTTCAAGAAGCCGTCAATAAAGGCAAGGAAGTTGCTGCTACGGAGATGAAGAAGTTAACCGGCGGCATGGGGCTGCCGTTCTAACGGCCACCGCCTGTCTTTTCCCCTCCCCTTGATGAAATCGTCCCGCTTGCGACGCCGCGCCGGATGGACGCTGATCGGTTTCTCGCTGCTGCTCCACATGGTGACGGTGTATGCCTTCGCCGAGCAGCCGGATAGACTTGCCGCCTTCACCGTCGTGCCGATCTGGGTGTGGGGCGGCATCGGCCTGCTTTGCTCCACCATTGCCTTCTGGTTCCTGCGCGCGCCGCTGTCGCTGATCGTCACCGGCATCTGGGCGATGACGATCTTGCTCGGTGCCGATGAGGCACGGGTGATCGCGAATATCGGCAAGTCCGCCCCCGCGCCAGGAGGACCGGGCGTTGTCGATGGCCGGCCGCTGATGCGGGTCGTCACGCTCAACTGCAATTACTTCCTCTACGGGGGAAACAAGGGTGTCGGCGGCGACCCTTCGGCTGATCTCCGGCAGTGGGATCCTGACATCGTGCTGCTGCAGGAAGTCTATCCGCATCAGGTGCGGCACATCGCCGACACGCTCTTCCAGGGCCGCGGCGACTACCGGATCTATGCGTCCAATGGCGTGATCACCCGCTGGAAAATTGTTCGCGAGGTCAATCCATCCGCGGGCGGCTACCGGATCCAACAAGTAACCGTGCGCAAGCCGGACAAGATGGATATCGAGGTGGTCAACGTCCACCTTCAGAGCGCCGCGACCGATCTACGCCTCTGGCAACGCGATTGCTGGCGCACGCACATGATCAATCGCATCCAGCGCCGCAAGGAACTCGCCATTGCGTTGACCATTCTCGCCGACACGGCACCCGGGAAACCCGCAATCTTTGGCGGTGATTTCAACGCGCCTCCGGGCGATCCCATTCAGAGCCTGTTGCGCGCGGATTTCCGGGACTCGTTCGTCGAGGCCGGCGTCGGCTGGGGAAACACCTTCCAGCGCCGCATTCCCATCCACCGGATCGACCAGATCCACCACACGCGTCAGTTCAAGGCGCTGCGCTGCGCTGCCGAGACGACGCGCCGGAGCGACCACCGCATGGTGGTCGCGGATTTGCTGCCCACCTCTTGAGGGACTCGTCCCTCTCAACGATTGGATGCGGGAACCTCCACCGTGTTCTTCGCCAAGCGGATCGTTTCAAGAATCAGCGCGGAGGGAAGTGCCTTGCTCAAGCCCATGGGCGTCTCGATCTTCCGCGTCTCGCGCTCGCTCGTGATATTCTCCACGTGGTTGATCCGCGCCGTCACCAGCCCGACGATCTGCGGCCTGCCCTTTCCAGCATCAATGAACACGGGACCACCGCTGTCGCCATCCCACGCGGTGGCATCGATGATGAACTCGGGCTGCTTCTCCATCGGCTCCGCGGCAAAGCTGCCGACCACCGCTTGGCGAGCCAGCGGGAAGCCCGCCCCATTCGCCTCCACGCGCGCCGGATAAGTTAGCAGCATCACCTGATCTCCAAAGCGAGGAAAGCCATCTGCTTTCAGTGCATCGACTGGCAAGGTCGCATCCTCCGGCAACTCGAGCACCACTCGCATCACCGCGAGATCCTGCTGCGGATGCTTCGTCCACAACGCCCGCTCGCTCTCGCGGATTGAAATCTCCTTATCCTGCCGCTTCCAGGTTCCATCCTTGTCCGCCTCTCTTAGCACCAGAATGGACGTCTCCCCGCTCGCCTTCTCAAAAGTGTGGGCAGCCGAGACCAGAAACACATCCGCTCCATCGCGCACCAGGAAACACGTCGCCGTAGAGTCCTTGTTGAAAAGCTTGAAGGTCGCCCGCATCATCGCCTCTGCATGTTCCGCGGCGCGAACCGGCGAAACGAGAAGCGCGAGCACCGCACAGGAAGAAAGCAACAGTGTCTTCATGGATTCACTTCATTCAAAACGCGCACCGGAGAAGTCGATCTTACAGACCATACCTTCGTAGCCGACCACATAAAGCTCACCCTTCCCATCCTCACAAAAGGAAACGACCCGCTGCGGTGCCATCCCGATCTGCCGCGCCGTCTTTAGCACACCCTTCTCCAAGGTGATCCCGAAGAGGATCTTCGAGGTGTAATCTGCGAACACATAGACGCCTTGGAACGACGGATTCTCCGCACCGCGATACACATGACCTCCGGTGATCGAGTTGCCGAACTTCCGGCGATACGCAAACACCGGCCGCGTGAAGGTCCGCCCCTCCTTCCGATACTTGCTAGAGAACGGCTCGAACCCTTCGAACACATTCCATCCGTGATTCTCCCCACGCCGGACAATCGCCACTTCCTCCAGGCGATCCTGCCCCACATCCGCCAGCCACAGATCCCCCGAGGGACGATCGAAGCTAAAGCGCCACGGATTGCGAAATCCATAAGCCCAGATCTCCGGCTTCGCCCCAGCCTGTCCCACGAAAGGATTGTCCTTCGGAATCGCATACGGCCGGCCGCCCTCCTCGCGATCCACATCGATGCGCATCACCTTCCCTAACAGCAGCTCCAGATTCTGCGCATGCCCGTTGGGATCATGATGCGGCCCCGTGTCCCCCATCACCAGATACAGGAACCCATCCGGCCCGAAATCGAGGCACCCGCCACTGTGATCTTCTGCCACGCTGGCAATCTTCAAGAGCAGCTTCGGCGCCTCGCCCGAGTCACCCTTGAAAGCGGCATCGAATTGCTTCTCCTCGATCCGCGTCACCACCTCGTCTCCCTCCAAGACCTGATAAAAAAGGTAATACTTCCGGTTATCCCGGAACTTCGGATGAAACGCCACATCGAGCAGCCCATTCGGGCCACGCTCCGCAAAAACCACGTCTGTTAGATTCGCGAAGACGGCACTCCCCTCGCCCTCCGCCGTCTTCGTCACCTTCCAAATCGTCCCACCCTGATGCAGCAGCAGGAACGCCCCCGGCTCACCGGGAATCGCTCTCATCGAAGTCAACCCGCTCTCCGCACGCACACGCGGCAGCTTGAACTCCTTCGTGAAAAACGGCCGCACCGCCACCGGTTTCGCAAGCTCCGGAATCTCCAGCGGCATCCCCTTGTCGCCCGCCAGCGTGCTTTCCGGCTGTTTCAGCATCACCAGATACTCGACCAGATCCGTGAACTCACTCGTCGAAAGCTGCGCATGCAGCCCCTCCGGCATCAGCGATGTCGCCACTCCCGACTGTTCCTTGATGTCCGTAGCAGCGATGAAAACCAGCTTTCCATCCACCCCCATCACCTGCACCCCCGCCTCGCTCTTCTGCTTGAGCGTTCCTTGAACAATCCCACCAGCCTTCGTCTGCACGATCACCGTCCCATAGCCCGGCGCAATCGTCGCCGATGGCTTCAGGATCGACTCGATCAAGTCCCGCCGCCCGAACGCATCACCCACCGCAAACAAATCCGGTCCCGCCTTGCTCGCACTCCCATCCACCGAGTGACACTGCGAGCAAAGCATCCGCGGCTCATTGAACAGCACCTTCCCACGCGCGGCATCGCCCGAGCGATTCAAGGCATGCCGTCGATAAGCATCAGCGTCCGGCACCTGCGAAAAAGCAGGCACCGGAATCAATGCGACGAGTAGCAAAATCAGAAACTGCCTCATGGTGATCAGCGGCGTGCGACGCCAGCCTACCACCCCGTGCGGTCGTTGCGTTTCACGAATTGCGCGGCCTGCGGACAATTCGGCGACTTCATGCCGGGACCGTCCCATTCCATGCGAACGCCTTCACCCACCCGCAGCGCGATGCAGCCGAGCAGGATGATCTCGGTGAGGTAGCCCGCGATCTCGAAGTTCGAGTAAGCAGGCGTGCCGTTCTTCATCATGTCGAACCACTCCTGGTTGTGACCCGGCGAACGCGGAATGCTCTGCGGCACCGCCTTCACGGCCTCATGGTCATCGCCCTTCGTGAAGGTCTTCTCATCCTTGAGCTGGATGAAGAACTGCGCGCCATAGTCATCCGGCGAAAAGAGAATGCCCTTGTCACCGATGATCAGGCAGCCACTTGGAGGAAGGCTTCCCTTCATCGCCACCACATCCTTCACGATGTTCGGATACGGGCGCAGCGGCTTGAACTCCTTGTCCGGCGCACCGTCATACCACCAGAACTTCAGCGGCGGCAGACCGTCACGCTCGGGGAATTCAAAGCGAATGCGCGAGGTCAGAGGATAGGTCTCCGAGTAAATGCGCGAAGCCATTTCGCACTCGACCACCGTCGGGTAGCCGAGCTTCAGCGCCCGGAAAGGCATGTTTACCGTGTGGCAGGCCATGTCGCCGAGCGCGCCGGTGCCGAAGTCCGTCCAGCCACGCCATGCGAAGTCATGGTAGGCCTTTTCCACATACGGCCGCTGCGCCGCGGGGCCAAGCCACAGGTCCCAGTCGAGATAATCCGGCACGGGATTCGATGCCGGCGAGCGATCCATGCCCTGCGGCCAGATCGGACGATTGCTCCACACGTGCAACTCCTGAGGCGCACCGATGACTCCGGCTTGGATCACCTCCACCGCTCGGCGCAGGCCATCGCTGGCACTGCCTTGGTTTCCCATCTGGGTGGCGAGCTTCTTTTCGGCAGCGATGCGCTTCAGCTCGCGCGCCTCGAAGACCGTCTGCGTGAGCGGCTTCTGGCAGTAGATGTGCTTGCCCATACCCATCGCCAGCATCGCCGCCGGGCCGTGCATGTGATCGGGGCCGGAGATCGTCACGGCATCGATGGACGAGCCGAGTTCGGAGAGCATCTTGCGGTAGTCGGCGAACTTCTTCGCCTCCGGAAATTTCTCACCCTTCTTGTCGAGGAAACGGCGATCCACGTCGCACAGCCCCACGATGGTGCCGCCGCATTTCGCCGCGTCATTCACATCGCTGTCCCCTTTCCCGCCGACGCCGATGCAGGCGACATTGATGCGGCTATTGAGGTTCTGGCCGCGCACGATTGCGGGAAAACCGAGGAGGGCACCGCCGGCACCGAGGCCAGCCTGCTGGAGGAATCTACGACGATGGATCGAGGACATGGTTAGAAAAACGGGTTCGACTGGATACCCACCGGAGACACCTCGTCTTTCGATGCACAAAAATGATGTTGGGACTTTCCGCCCTCGGTCCTAGAACCGTGGCGTGTTCGTCTGGTCAAAACTCTCCGCCTCCAAGTGGCTCGACGCCTGGGAAGACCGCTTCCACGGCAATCCGAACTTCGTGCTCCATATCATCAAGGGCGGCAAATCCGTCCGCGTGGAAGTCTTCTGCGCCACCAAGTCCGAGGCAGAAGCCATCGCGAAGCAGTTCGGCGGGTCAGTCCGCAAGCTGTCCTCCGATTGGAAAAATGCCGGCCCGGAACTCCCGCCGCCTCTCAAGGTGCGGGACAAGTTCATCGTGACTCAGGCAGCCGCGTCGAAGGACCTGAAGGCGCTCGCCAAGGAATTCCCGGGGCGCGAGATCATCAGTATCCCCCCCGAAATGGCCTTCGGCACCGGCGACCACGCCACCACCTCGACCTGCCTGCGTTTCCTCGTCGATATCGCGAAATCCCGCCCCGCCGGTTGGTCCTGCGCCGACCTCGGCACCGGCAGCGGCCTGCTCGCCATCGCCGCCAAAAAACTCGGTGCCGGGGAGACCTTCGCCTGCGACTACGACCCCTTTGCCCTGGCGGTCGCCGAGCGGAATTTCCCCCGGAACCACGTGGAAGGCATCGAGGCCAAGGAACTCGACATCCTGAAGTGGAAGCCGCGGAAGAAATACGACGTGGTCCTCGCGAACATCTTCTCCACCGTGCTGATCCAGGCCTTCCCGGTGATCATAAAAACCCTCAAACCCGGCGGAGACATCGTGCTTTCGGGCATTCTGGCCAGCCAGGCATGGGACGTTTTCACCGCCGCCGCCGCCCACGGCCTCGGCTTCCCCGAGGTTATTAAGAAGGGCAAATGGGTCACTGCCCGTGGCGGCTGGATGAATGATTTGACCGCCTGAAGGGCCGCCAGCGATCGCCAGTCATTGGCCATCAGGGATCGGGGAAAGCCAGAACCTCCAGAGCACGGCCTCTCCCCGATGTCCAATGGCCGCGGCCCATTGACCATTTCCACTTGCGCGGGTGCCTCCCGGCAGTCAGAAAAGCCGCCCGCTCCGACCGGGGGCCGCGCGAAAATCCCGTGCTCCGCCCGACCGGGCGAGAAACACCATCCGCGCGCTTCCATGGACAGCATTTCATCACGAATCCAAGAGGTTACCCCTTCCCTCACCCTGGCCGTCACCAACCAGGCCAAGGCCATGCTCGCCCGCGGCGAGGAAGTCTATGGCCTCGCCGGTGGCGAACCCGAGGTCGACACCCCGGAGCACATCAAGGCCGCCGCCATCGTCGCTATCCAGCAGGGCAAGACCAAGTACACCGCCTCCGCTGGTATCCCGGAGTTGCGCGACGCACTCGCCGCCAAGCTCATCGGCGATAACAACCTCGCTTACGACCCGAAGCAAATCTGCGTCACCGCCGGTGCCAAGATGGCTTGTTTCAACGCCATCCTCGCCATCGTCGAAGAAGGCGATGAAGTCATCATCCCGACTCCTTACTGGGTCAGCTACCCGGAAATGGTGAAGATCGCCGGTGGCAAGCCGGTGCTCGTGGAGACCCAGGAGTCCAACGGCTGGAAGATGACCGCCGAGCAATTCGAGGCCGCCATGACCCCGGCGACCAAGATGGTCATCCTCAACTCGCCTTCGAA
>Ga0307406_10001346_pt1 | contig 13784 bp, 13 predicted proteins | sample 322Cmetagenome_3_FD_203706 | JGI IMG/M metagenome (GOLD analysis project Ga0307406, IMG submission 203706) | Maize rhizosphere microbial communities from greenhouse at UC Davis, California, United States - 322HYB-C-2 | ecosystem: Host-associated > Plants > Roots > Rhizosphere > Soil | place... | reverse complement strand
CGGCCCTTCAGGGGGCCGGGCACTTCTGCGTCCAGGGACTGCCTAGACCCTGGCGTCCTGCCGGGGTATCAGCACCTGTTTGATCACGATGAGGATGGATGCCGCGACCGGCACCGCCACGAGAGCGCCGAGCAGGCCGAGCAGCGTGCCGCCGGCGAGGGCGCCGATCACGACGAGGGCACCCGGAACGGCGACGGCCTTGTTCATGACGCGCGGGGTGATGACGTAGGCCTCGATCTGCATGTACACGACGTAGATGAGAGCGAAGACGAGTGCCGCGATCGGGTCGCTGAACAGCGCGATGCCGGTGCCGATGATCCAGAAGATCACAGAGCCCACGAGCGGGATCAGGGTGATGCAGAAGGCGACCGTCGCCATCAGCGGTGGGAACGGCAGCCCGAGGAACACGTACAGCAGGAACGTGAGCACGGCGTTGCAGAACGCGAGCACGACCATTCCCATCACGTAGGCGCCCACGGAATCGGTGATCTGCTCGGTGATGTCGCTTGCGCGCGCGCGGTCACGTGCGGGAGCGAGGCGGAGCATCCCCGACTTGATCGACGGCAGCGTCGCGACGAAGTAGAGCGTGAGCACGAGCACCACAATGATGCCCGAGATGGCGTTGGCGATCGAGGCGCCGACCTGCAGCGCTCCTCCGCCGATCGCGGCGATGTTTCCCGGGTCGGTGAGGAACGTCTGCACATCGGCGACGAGGTCCTGGAACTGGTCGCCGAACTGGGCGTCGAGCGTCGCGTAGATGTCGCTGCGGGTGAACTCCTGGATCATCCCCGGCACCGACCGCACGAAGCTCGCGACCTGGTCGATCACGACCGGCAGCACCATCCACACGACGAGACCTGCCACGATCACGAGCCCGAGGATCGCGACGACCACCGAGATGGCGCGAGACAGCCCGCGCCGCTCGAGGAAGCGCACGGTGGGGTCGAGGCCCAGGGCGGCGAACAGTGCCAGGGCGATGTAGATGAGCACGGTCGACAGGTTCGCGACGGCCAGACCGAGCACGATGGCGGCGAGGCCGCCGATCGTCACCAGGAATCCGAACACGAAAGGCCGGTCGATGCGCGTCCAGAACGAGCGGCTCGGAGTCATCGGCTCGACGACCCCGTGATGAACTGCCGGCGACGTCTTCGGGGTGTGGGGGGAGATCGCCGGAACGGCGGTGTCTCCTGCGGGGGAGCTCGCGGACCCCGGGGTGTCGGCGGATGCTTCGGTGATCGACGCTGCGACGTCGGGTGCCGAGGAGGGTTCGGATGCGGCAGCAGACGCGCTCTTCGACGGGTCCTGCTCTTCTCGGCTCATGTGCTCACGATAGCGGCCGAGCGCGGGTCCATCCGGGAGGCATCCCCCCTTCAGGGTGGGGTCGTTCTGCCGCGTGTTTCCGTAGAGTAGGGGGCATGACCGCCGCCGAAGACCCCCGAGCTGAACTCCTCCGACTGCGTTCGAGCATCGACAACATCGACGCCGCACTCATCTTCATGCTCGCCGAGCGCTTCCGCGCCACGCAGCAGGTCGGTCAGCTCAAAGCCGAGCACGAGATGCCGGCATCCGATCCGGGTCGCGAGGAACAGCAGGTCGCGCGGCTCAAGGCACTCGCCGAGCAGGCGCATCTCGATCCGGAGTTCGCCGAGAAGTGGTTCAACTTCGTCGTGGCCGAAGTGATCCGCCATCACACCGAAGCCGCCGAAGGACGATGATCCGGCCTTCCGAGCGAGTGACGGTGTGTGCAGCACTCACTCGCCCGGGGACCGAACTAAGTTTATTGAATAAACTATGACTGATGGTACGCAGAACCACCAGGTCTGTCAACTGATTCCTGCACCGGGACCGGCACCATGCTGAACGGCGATGACGCACTCGACACCCAGGCCTCGGTCCGCCGCGCGAACCTGCGCCGGGCGCTGCAGCTGGTCTTCCGCAACCCGGGCTCCGAGACCCGGGCGGGGATCGCCCGAGCCACCGGCCTGACTGCGGCGACGGCCTCGTCGCTGGTCGCCGAGCTCATCGAGCTGCAGCTGGTCGTCGACGGCGAGCAGGCCGCCAGCACGGGCGGCAAACGCGCGACCACGCTGAGCATCGAGGCCGAGCATCACGTCATCCTGGTGCTCGTGATCCGACCGACCGATGCGCGCATCGCTCTGGTCGCGCTCGACGGCACCGAGGTCGAGACACGGCGAGTCGCGTTCTCCGATGAATCACGGGTGCGAATGCTCGACGCTGCGCTGACGGAGATCGCCGCCGAGTACGCCGGACGGCTGCTCGTCGCGGGCGTGCAGCTTCCCGGAACGACAGACGGCCGCCGCGTGTTCGAGAGCGTGCAGCTCGGATGGACCGACGTGCCGCTCGCCGAGCGCTTCGAGCGCCTGCTCTCGGTTCCCGTCCTTCTCGTGAACGACGTGGATGCCGAGGCGATCGCCGAAGCGGCCCGAGAGGATGAGTCGTCCGGATACCGGCTGTTCATCCACATCGGCACCGGGATCGGTGCGGCGGTGACTCTCGACGGCGAGCTCGCACCGGGCCCACGCGATCGCGCGGGCGAGATCGGTCACGTCCAGGTGCAGTTCGGCGAGGATGCGCGCGCGTGTCGCTGCGGACGCCAGGGATGCCTGGAATCGGCGTCGTCGATGACGGCGATGCTGGGCGATGACTTCGATGACGCCATGGATGACGAGGCGATCACCGCGCTGGCCGCGTCTGCCGATGAGGAGAAGCTGGCTGAGGGCGCACGCGCACTCGCGCGCACCATCAAGCTCATCGCCGCAGTGCTCGACGCGGCAGAGGTCGTGATCGGGGGGCCGGCGCGCGCGCTCGGAGACCCGTTCCTCGGCCTCGTGCAGGCGGAGATCGACTACACGGCGACGGGCACCGCGAACGTTCCGGTGCGTTTCGCGGATGCCGACGCGTCGATCTCGACGGGGGTCGCACAGGTGGCGCTGTCGAGCGCGCTCGGGGTCCGCTGGAGTCCCGCGCAGCTGCGCGCGGCATCCGTTCCGGCATCCTGATTCGCGGATCGGCAACGACGCATCGGAGGATGCGGGATCCCGCTCAGCGCGAGGCGATCCCGACGAGGGCGGCGACGAGCCCGGCGATCACCAGGACGACGATCGCGAGGATGTGCACCACCTTGCCCACGACGAGCATCGGCAGGTCGGGTCCGTCGTACGACGCGGGATTGAAGAGCGTGCCGCGTGCGCGGAAGCTCCAGCGCATGCCGAACCCGATGCGCCGCAGCGCGTGCGACGGTGCGGCGAACGTCTGCCCGCGCTCTTCGCGTGATGCCTTCCACGCAGCCTGCACGGCATACCAGGCGATGACGAAGAACGGCATCGCGAGAGACACGGCCCAGGCGATGAGCGCGACGCCGATCACGGTGCCCATCCCGGGGTCGAGCTCACGGATGAAGAACAGCCCGAGAGCCGCGAGTCCGACGGCCACGGGCACCAGCACCACGCCCCACCCCCACCCGGGGTGAGCGTCTTCCGTCGGCCGCCTCTCGACGCGCCCCGCATCCTGCCAGGTCATGTGATCCCCCCCCCGTCTCACCGCGCCGGATGGCGGAGTCGACCGTGCCAGAGTACCGGGAGCGGTCGGTTCCTGTCGGTGGAGAGGATGCTGAGCATCGCGAGAGGATGGGGTCATGACACGCATCCTCGTCACGGGCTCCACGGACGGTCTCGGCCGCGCGACTGCCGCCGCACTTCTCGACCAGGGCCATCGGGTGATCGTCCACGCGCGCAGCGCGGATCGAGCAGCCGCCGTCTCATCGCTGACGGATCGCGGTGCCGATCTCGTCATCGCCGACCTCACGGATCGCCGCGCCGTCAGGGATGTCGCCGACGAGCTGAACGGGGGAGCGGAGGTCGACGCGGTCATCCACAACGCCGGTGTCATCTCGGGGTCCGGCATCCTGCCCGTCAACGTGGTCAGTCCCTACCTGCTCACCGCGCTGCTGCGCACGCCCACACGTCACGTCTACCTCAGCAGCGGGATGCATCGCGGCGGCTCGACCGATCTCACAGAGCTCGACTGGGACGGCTCGCGGACGACGGCCAGCTACTCCGACAGCAAGCTGTTCGTCACGGCTCTGTCGGCGGCGGTCGCCCGACGGTGGGCGCCTCGCGTCGCGGCCGACTCGGTCGATCCTGGATGGGTGCCGACGAAGATGGGCGGTGCCGGCGCCCCCGACGACTTCGATCTCGGGCATGAGACGCAGGAGCGCCTCGCGACCGAGCCGCGTCTCGACGTCACCGGCGGATACTGGCACCACGGCGAGCGGCGCACACCCCACCCGGCCGTCGACGACACATCCTTCCAGGAGCGGCTCCTCGCGGCCCTCGCTGACGCGACCGGGGTCGAGCTGCCTGCGCGGTAGGCGTCAGAGTCGAGGTTCCCGTCGCAGTTCGTGCCGCTCGCGGGTGCGCCAGGCGGCACGAACTGCGAACCGGACGCCCCGCGACGGGCCCGAGGTCTACTTGACGCTGCCGGCGGTCAGGCCGCCGACGAGGCGCTTCTCGATGAGCATGAACAGGATGACGACGGGCAGGATCGCGACGATCGAGACGCCGAACACGTACTGCCAGCTCGTCTCGTACTGACCGACGAACTTGGTCAATGCGACCGAGAGCGGCTGGTTCTTGTCGGTCGAGAGGATGACGAGCGATGCGGCGAACTCGTTCCAGCAGGCGACGAACGTGAAGACGATGGCCGTCACGATGCCCGGCCAGACGAGCGGCAGGTTGATCTTGAACAGCACGGTGAAGCGCCCCGCGCCGTCGATCTGGGCGGCCTCGTCGATCTCCTTCGGGATGCCCGCGAAGAACGAGTGCATGATCCACACCGCGAACGACAGGTTGAACGCGGCGTTGATGAAGATCATCGCCGCCCACGTGTCGCTGAGTCCGAGCACCGTGAACTGGCGGAACAGGCCCGAGGTGAGCACGGCCGGCTGCAGCATCTGCGTCACGATCACCAGGAACAGGAAGACCATGCGCCCGGGGAACTTGAAGCGGGCGGTGTAGTAGGCCGCGGGCAGCGAGACCAGCAGCACGAGCAGCGTCGCGAACACGGCGATGATGATCGTCGAGATGAGGTTGTAGGGCAGCGGCGTCTCGGGGGTCGACCACATCGAGATGTAGTTCTCCCAGTGCCACTCGATCGGCAGGTACGTCGGGTCGACCGAGCGGATCTGCGACTTCGTCTTCACGGAGCCGAAGAACATGATCAGGTACGGCAGCACGAAGATCGCGAGCACCAGGATGCCGGCGGCCATGCGCAGGATGACGCGGGGCAGCGTGACCTGGTCCTCGGTGTAGCGGCGCTTGCGTCCGGGGATACGAGGGGCGGCGTCATCGCCCGCGGTGGTGACGAGGGCGGTCTCGGTCAGGGTCATGATCAGACCTCCTTCATGGGCTTGACGGCCTTGACGTAGATCGCGACGATCACGATCACGATGAGGAAGGCGACGACCGAGAGCGCGCTCGCGACGTCGACTTTCTTCTGCAGCTCGATGTACTTGAAGATCATCGTCATGATCGTGTCGGCGCCGTATCCGGGGATCGACCCGGTCATCACCTTGAGGATCGGCAGCGAGTTGAAGACGTTGATGATGTTGATGAGGATCGCGACGGCGAGGGCGCTGCGCAGCTGGGGCACGACGACCGTCCAGTAGGTGCGGGTCGCGCCGGCGCCGTCCATCTTCGCGGCTTCGAGGGTGTCGGCCGGAACCGTCTGGAGGCCCGCGAGGATCGTGTAGGTCGTGAACGGCAGCGAGACGAAGATCGCGATCACGATCGACCAGGCGAAGGCGGTGGCCGGGTTCTTGGTCCAGCCGTAGCCGACCGCGTCGTCTGCGAGCCCGATGTCGTAGAGGAACTTGTTGAAGACGCCGAAGTACGGCTCGAGGCTGTAGTAGAAGACCATCGTCGTCATCACGACGGATGCCGCCCAGGGCACGATCACGGCCATGCGGACGATCTGGCGACCGGGGAAGGCCTTGTTGAGGATCTGCGCGAGCCCGAGCGAGATCATCACGGTGAAGGTCACCACCGCGACGACCCAGATGATCGTGCGGAACATGATCGGCCAGAACTCGGCGAACGTGAACACGGTCACGAAGTTGTCGAAGCCGACCGAGCCCTTGTCGAGGCCCGAGAGCGAGATGTCACGGGTGGAGTTGAAGAACATCACCCCGGCGGGGAACAGGACCACGCCGATGATGAGGAGCAGGGCGGGCGCGATCCAGGGCAGCGCCTGGAGCAGGTCCTTCCCTCCCGGCTTGCCGCGGGCGGCGCCCGATCGGCGGCCCGGGGTGCGGGGGCGGCCGGTGGCCGCCCCCGCGAGGTTCGAGGATTCTTTCGTCTGGCTCATGGGATACCCGAACCTCTCCGTCTGCGGGGCTCAGCCCGCGTCGACCTGTGCCTGGATCTCGGCCAGGACGTCCTGGGCCGGCTTCGACTGCAGCTGGCCGAACAGCGACTTGAAGGCGCCGTCGGTGGCCGACCACTTCTCGTTCGTCGACGGGTAGAACTGCGCGTCGGGCAGGACCTCGAGGAACGGCGCGAGCGCCTCCTCACCGGCGAGCTGCTCGGCACCGGACTTGGTGACGGGCAGGAAGCCCTCTGCCTGCACCCACGGCACGTACACGTCTGCCGAGTAGTAGTAGTCGAAGAAGGCGGTGATCGCCTCCTGCTTGTCGCCGTCGTTCTGGAAGGCCATCAGCTGGTCCATGACGCCGAGGGTGAAGGGCGAGCCGTCCTTCGTCGGGATCGGGACGATCGAGTAGTCGAGCTCGGGGTTGCCCTCTTCGATCTGGCCGACCGTCGGCGGCAGGCCGACCTGCATGCCGATCTTGCCCTGGATGAAGATGTCCATCAGGGGCGAGCGCTGCGTCGAGCCGGGGTCGGCCTGCGTCGCACCGGCGTCGATCATCTTCTTGATCTGCTCGGCGCCTTCGAGGTTCTCGGGGGTGTCGATCGTGATCTCGGACGCGTCGCCGAACGATCCGCCGCCGCCCCACAGCCACACGGCCGCTTCGGCCTGAGCCTCTTCGGAGCCGAGGGGCATGCCGTAGCCGGCCACGCCGCCACCGAGTGCCGACACCTTGGTCGCAGCGTCGAGCAGCTCGTCCCAGGTCGTCGGAGCCTCGACGCCGGCCTGCTCGAGCAGCGCGTTGTTGACGAACAGCGCACGGGCCGATGCGATCAGCGGCAGGGCGTAGGCCGTGCCGTCGACCTCGGCGTTCGCGAGGAACGCGTCCTGGAAGTCGGAGTAGGTCTCCTCCGACACGACGTCTTCGACCGGGTAGAGCAGTTCGTCGCCGACGAATCCGGCGAACGGACCGCCGTTGTAGATGTCGGGAGCCTCGCCGGCCTGGATCTTGGTGGAGACGACCTTCTCGAGGTTGTCCCATGACTGCACCTCGAGGTCGACCGTGATGTCAGGGTTCTCCTTCTCGAAACCCTCGATCACGTCTTCCCACAGGCCCTTGGTGGCGTCGGAGTAGCTGGGGACCAGAAGGTTGAGCGTCGTCTCGCCCTCGGCGTCTCCGCCGCCTCCTGTCGAGCCGCCGAACCCGCACGAAGCGAGCGTGAGCGTGGCGGTGGCCGCAAGAGCGACAGCACCGAATCGCAGTGACTTCTTCATGTGTATTGCATTCCTCACTGTGTAGGTGGTGCACAGTCGCAAGCACAGCACGCGACGATGCGTGTGATCGCCTCCCCCGGTGGCGGGACGATCGGTTCAAGCCGGGTCGGCTCGAGGAACCCTCCATGGACCGGATCTCCGGAGGGGCGGTGGAACTTGTTCGATTATTTGTCAGGAGAATAAACAAATCAAGAGGAACCTTGCAACGATTCCTAATGTCGACATACTATGATCGAATAAGCCGCTAAACAATCACAAACTTGCAACATCTGGTCCGGAGGGCCCGACATGACCGAACTTCTGCCCGGCGCACACATGCGCGAAGAACTGAATTCGCAGCCCGAGACCTGGGCCCGCGCGGCGGATCTCCGCGACGCGCAGGCGCTGCTCCCGGCATCCGGAGCCCGCATCGCCGTCGTCGGCTGCGGAACCTCGTGGTTCATGGCGCAGTCCTACGCGTTCCTCCGCGAGACCGCGGGCCAGGGCGAGACCGATGCGTTCGCCGCATCCGAGTCGTTCGTCGACCGCGGCTACGACGCGGTCGTCGCACTGACGCGTTCGGGCACGACGACCGAGGTGCTCGAGCTGGTCGAGCGCATCAAGGGCCGCGTGCCCACGATCGGCGTGATCGGCGACGAGACATCGCCGCTCGTCTCGCTCGTCGACGACGCCGTGCTGCTGCCCTTCGCCGATGAGAAGTCGGTCGTGCAGACCCGCTTCGCGACCACGGCCCTGGCACTCTTCCGTGCCTCGCTCGGTGAAGACCTCACCGGCGCGATCGCCGATGCGGCCGCCGTGCTCACGGCGGACTACGACGACGAGCTCCGCGACGCCGAGCAGTACTCGTTCCTCGGCCGTGGGTGGACGGTCGGCCTCGCGCACGAGGCCGCGCTGAAGATGCGCGAGTCGTCGCAGTCGTGGACCGAGTCGTACCCGTCGATGGAGTACCGCCACGGTCCGATCGCGATCGCCGCCCCCGGCCGCGTCACCTGGCAGTTCGGCGAGGCGCCCGAAGGCCTGGCCGCGCAGGTCGAGGCCACCGGAGCCCGCTTCGTGCAGCATCCGGTCGACCCGCTCGCCGACCTCGTGCGCCTGCACCGCGTCGCCCTCGATAGGGCCGTCGCCCGCGGGCTCGACCCCGATCAGCCGCGCAACCTCACGCGATCCGTCATCCTGGATGCATGACCCGACCCACCAGCGGAGCGATCGATGACCAGCACTGAGGATGCCGCGAGCATCGCCGACGTCGTGAGCGACGCGTCGGGCGAGCGGCTCGCCGCCGCGCGCCCGCTCGGTCACGGCGCGCCGGTGCTGGCGTTCGACGTGGGCGGCACCGACATCAAGTCGGCGCTGTTCGATGCCGACGGCACGGCTCTCGGCCTCCGCCGCACGCCGACCGCCGTCGCCGAGGGCGACCGCACGGAGGTGCTGATCGAGCGGCTGGGCGTGCTCGCCGCCGAACTGCGGGCCGACCACCCAGGTGTCGTGCCGCAGGCGGCAGGACTCGTGGTGCCGGGGATCGTCGACGCGGAGGCCGGCCTCGGCGTCTTCGCGAGCAATCTCGGCTGGCGGAACTCGCCGCTGCGCGACCTCGCGTCGGAGAAGCTCGGTCTGCCCGTCGCGTTCGATCACGACGTGCGGGCGGCGAGCTGGGCCGAGCACCGCCTCGGCGGCGCCCGCGCCTACTCGAACTCCGTCGTGCTGGTCATCGGCACGGGCATCGCAGGTGCCCTGTTGGTGGGCGGCGAGCCGTACACCGCCGGCGGTTACGCGGGCGAGATCGGCCACTCGCCGATCGCCGACGGACCGGTGTGCGCGTGCGGTGCGCGCGGGTGCCTCGAGGTCGTCGCGTCTGCCGGCGCCATCGCTCGCCGCTATCGCGAGGCGACCGGAATCAGCCCTGACGGCGCGAAGGACGTGATCGCCCGCGCGGCGGCCGGCGACCGCGTCGCCTCCGAGATCTGGAACTCGGCGCTCGACGCCCTCGCCCTGTCCCTCGCGCAGCTCACCGCCGTCATCGCCCCCGAGGCGATCGTGATCGGTGGTGGACTCTCCCGCGCCGGGGGAGCGCTCTTCGACGAGCTGCGGGCACGACTGGCGGAGCGTCTGAGCTTCCATCGCCTTCCTGAGCTCGTGCCGGCGGAGCTGTCGGGCAATGCCGGCATCCTGGGCGCGGCGCTGCGCGCGAGGGAGCTGGCATGATCCTCACCGTCACCCCGAACCCCGCGCTCGACCTCACCTGGCACGTCGAGCGACTGACCCTCGGCGAGACCCACCGAGCGGATGCCGGTGCGGTGCGTGCCGGCGGCAAAGGCCTGAACGTCGCCCGGGTCGCCCACGCGCAGGGCGCCTCGGTGCTCGCCGTGTCGACGGCCGGCGGTCGCAGCGGTGTCGAGCTCGCCGCAGAGCTCGGGGCCAGCGGCGTGCCCCATCGCCTGGTCACCGTGGTCGGAGCCACGCGGCAGAGCATCGCGCTGGTCGACGAGACCCTCGGCGACACGACGATCGTGAACGAGCGGGGCGTGAACCCCTCCGACCCCGAGTGGGCTGCGATGCTGGGCGAGGTCGTCGATGCGCTTCCCGGCGCGCGCGTGCTCGTGATCTCGGGCAGCCTGCCGCCCGGGGCGCCGCAGACGCTGCTGCCCCTGCTGATCGGCACGGCCCGGGATGCCGGTGTACCGGTGATCGTCGACACGTCGGGGCCCGCTCTGCTGCACGCGGCGGATGCCGGAGCATCCGTGCTCAAGCCCAACGCGGCCGAGCTCGTCGAGGCGACCGGCATCAGCGAGCCGGTCGACGGCGCGCGTTCGCTGATCGAGCGCGGCGTCGACCTCGTGCTGCTGTCGCTCGGCGCCGAGGGCATGCTCGCCGTCACGGCCTCCGACGTGCTGCATGCGCGCCTCGATGCCCCGCTGGCCGGCAACCCGACCGGTGCGGGCGACGCGGGAGTGGCCGCGTGCGCGGTGCTCTATGCCGACGGCGTCCGTGATCCCGAGACCGTTCTGCGACGCGCCACCGCGTGGTCGGCCGCCGCCGTGCTCATGCCGCTCGCCGGCGAGATCTCCGATGACTGGGCGGCACTCGAGGAGCGCCTCGTCGTCACCCCCTACGATTCCCCCGTTCGAGAGGACCCTCTGTGACCCTGGTCTCCGCCCGAGAGCTCGTGACGGATGCTGCAGCGCGCGGCGCCGGCATCGGCGCCTTCAACGTGATCCACCTCGAGACCGCCGAGGGGCTCGTACGTGCCTCTGCCGACGCCGGACTGCCCGTGATCCTGCAGATCTCGCAGAACTGCGCCGACTACCACGGCGGCCTCGAGCCGATCGCTCTGGCGACGCTCGCTGTCGCGCGGCGCGCGCAGACCCCGGTCGCGGTGCACCTGGATCACGCCGAGCGCCCCGAGCTCGTAGACGAGGCCATCGCGCTGGGCTTCGGCTCGGTCATGTTCGACGGCGGTGCGCTGCCGTACGACGAGAACGTGGCGCTGACCGCTGCCGTCGCCGAGCGGGCGCACGCGGCAGGCGTCTCCGTCGAGGGCGAGCTGGGCGAGGTCGGCGGCAAGGACGGCGCCCACGCCCCCGGTGTGCGCACCGACCCCGACGAGGCCCGCGCGTTCGTCGCAGCGACCGGCGTCGACGCGCTCGCCGTCGCCGTGGGGTCGTCGCACGCCATGACGGACCGCACGGCATCCCTCGACCTCGCTCTCATCGCACGCCTGCGCGAAGCCCTCCCCGTTCCCCTGGTGCTGCACGGATCATCGGGAGTCTCGGACGCCGTGATCGCCGACGCCGTGAGGGCCGGCATGACGAAGATCAACGTCTCGACGCACCTCAACGGATTCTTCACACGGGCGATCCGCTCGACCCTCGACGCCGATGCGAAGCTCGTCGACTCGCGCAAGTACCTCACCCCCGCGCGGGAGGCGCTCGCGGGCGAGGCCGCCCGGATGCTGCGCCTCTTCGCCCTCGAGACAGCCCAGGTCGCACGGTGACGCTCGGGATGCCGGGCAGGATGGTGACATGAAGCGCGCCGCCCGACTGAACGCGATCCTCGACCTGCTGGCCGCGGACGGCGAGGTGAACGTCGACGAGCTCGTCGAGCGCTTCGGAGCCTCGGCCGCCACCACGCGCCGTGATCTCGACTCGCTCGCCGAGCAGCGTCTGCTCACACGCACCCACGGCGGGGCGGTCGCCCACTCAGTCGCCTACGAGCTGCCGATCCGCTACAAGAGCCACCAGCGCTCGCAGCAGAAGGAGAGCATCGCTCAGGCCGCCGCCGCCCTCGTGGCGCCGGGCATGGTCGTCGGGCTCTCGGGCGGAACCACGACCACCGCCATCGCCGCAGCGCTCGCCGCTCGGGACGATCTCGCCGCAGGCCCGGGCATCACGGTCGTCACCAACGCCGTGAACATCGCCGCCCAGCTCGCCACCAGACCCGACATCAAGGTCGTCGTGACCGGCGGGGTGATCCACTCGCGCAGCTACGAGCTGGTGGGTCCGTTCGTCGAGCAGCTGCTGCGCGGAGTGCGACTCGACATCGCCTTCATCGGGGTCAACGGAATGGATGCCGCGGCCGGCGCCACCACGCAGGACGAACGCGAAGCCGCGGTGAACCGCATGATGGCCGAGCGAGCCCGCCGAGCCGTGGTCGTCACCGACAGCAGCAAGATCGGCACCGTGGCGTTCGCGGCCGTCGGCGGCCCGGAGCTGTTCCCCGTTCTCCTGACCGACGACGGTTCCGACGACGCCGCGCTCGCCGCGTTCCGCGACGCGGGGTACGAGGTCATGACGGCCTGACCTGCCGATCAGTCCTCGGACCTCACAAGCAACGCGGTGCCGGACTCCTGGTGGGGATGCCGCGACCCCTCTCGCGACATCCCCGGAGTAGATGGTGTCCTGTCGTCCCCTCACACTCCCCAGTGCACGAGGGTTTCCCCAGTTCGACTGCGCCTCCCTCGCGCTTCGTTTCCGAAGCCCTTCGCTGGCACCTTCTGGAGATAAGGAGCGGGTCACCGATGTTCTGATACATCGACTGGAGAAAAGTTTCAGAGTCCGCTTCCGTGGCACTGGAAAGGCGCGCTGAGGCCTGTGGATTCGGATGCCGCGGCCAGCGCGTCCGCGGGCCTGGCGCCGGTCGCCAGCTCGGAGTGCACGGCCCCGAGCAGCTCGCAGGCGACGTCGTCGGCGACCACGACAGGAGCGGCGATGACGCAGCCGGTGCCGGCGTGCAGCCAGACGCGCGTCATGCCCAGCGCCTCCTCACCCCAGCGCACCGACGAGCGGCCGAGTTCGCACGCCGAGAGCACGACGGTCTCGGGCGGGCGCGAGATCAGGTCGACGTCGTACCCGAACAGGGTGCCGTCGACGAGTTCGAACCCTGAGAACAGCGGGTTGTCGACCGCATGACGACCGTGGGCGGCGATGTGCAGCACGTCGACCTGCTCGGCGAGCTCGGTGACGGCACTGACCCGCGCGCTGTCGCCGGTCAGCATCCTGGCGCCTGCCCACGCTGCGGCGGCCCGGCGCACCTCCTCTTCGGCGCGCGCGACGCGGGGGCCGGTCGCGAAACCTGCCCGGGAGGCCTGTGGCGGGCGGCGATCGGAGCCGCCGAGCAGGCGAGACACCGACGTCGCGATGGTGAACGGAGTTCCGCGCATTCCCGGGAGCATCGCCCACGGGATGCCGCCCAGGATGCCGGGAACCGTCAGGGCCAGACGTGCCGCTCCTCCCGACGCCGCGCGCGCCGGTGCCAGGAGGGCCTCGTCGAGTCGTCGCAGTCTGTCGTCGAGCGAACGCGCCACGACGTGCGCCATCGGCCCGCCGTGGGTCAGAGCCGCCACGTCGAGGTCGGCGCGGAGTCCGTCGAGCGCGGCCTCGATGCGCGGCAGCGCCAGCTCGACGATCGACGAGCCGGATGTCGTCACGACGACGCACAGCAGCTCCTCGCGCGTGAAGACGTAGGCGAGGATCGCTGTGTCATCGTCGAGTCGCGCTCGGGCCTCGGAGAGACCCAGGCGTTCGTGGCTCTCGCCGACGCCGGTCGACGACCACTGGCGGTCACGTACTCGATCCCGCAGCTCGCGCACCCGGGCATCCGTCGTCCAGTCCGACCCCGCGAGGTCGGCG
>Ga0307406_10001345_pt1 | contig 13797 bp, 9 predicted proteins | sample 322Cmetagenome_3_FD_203706 | JGI IMG/M metagenome (GOLD analysis project Ga0307406, IMG submission 203706) | Maize rhizosphere microbial communities from greenhouse at UC Davis, California, United States - 322HYB-C-2 | ecosystem: Host-associated > Plants > Roots > Rhizosphere > Soil | place... | reverse complement strand
GCCTACCCTCCTGCTCCATCGGCGGCGCCGCGGCGACCCCCCCCCCGACGCCGTCACAAACACGTCCGAGATCCTCTAGCGGCGCCCGGGCGTATCAGTTCGCGCGGCGCTCATACCAGTAGCATCGTGCGGCGCTCAGGCGAGACTGGTGCAACAGGAACTTGGATAGCGAAATCGGATGGAACATGCGCCGCCCCTGCTTCTGCGCGTAGGCCCGGAGCGACATGTACCGCATTTGCGGGATCGAGCCGCGAAGCACCAGACCGCTACTACGGCCAAGGAATTCGGCTGCCAGCGAATTGATGAAGGAGATGTGTGCGCCGACTCCCTCCTTGGGAACCCAGAAGTTCCACGCTTCGCGTTGCCATCGAGCTTGCCATGAGCTCGGGTCACCCGTCTCGATCAGACACGTTCCGCCGGGAGCCAGCATTGACCCGCAGGCGTTCAGAAAGCTCTGCGGGTCGCGAACGTGCTCAATGACCTGACGAGCGACAACGACGTCGTACGCGCCAGAGCGGCCCGCGCTGAATTCTTCGGCCGTAGCGACTGTCGCCGGAAGACGGGCGCGATCCCAACGCTCGACGTAGTAGTCGGACACGTCGATCCCCTCAGCTCGAATTCCCATGCTTCGGGCCACTTCGAGCAATCGGCCCTCCGCGCAACCGACGTCGAGAAGCGCAAGGGACTTCGGCCAAGCGAGTTTCTCTGCCCAGAACGTCAGAAAACCGACCACGTTCACGGTTGCCCTGACCGGGTCTTTCATTGCTTCGCGTGCCAGGTGATACGTCCGCGCGTGGCGAGCCCGGTCATCCAAACGGGCCGCCGCGAAAATGAACGTACAACGGGTGCAACTCAGAAGAGTTAGCTGTCCGTCGGGGTCTACCCTGAGTGGAAGCGCAAGGGGTTCTGGCGCTCCGCACGCCGGACAAGCGTCCGCGGCCATAGCGGCCCGCTTTGGTAACGTTCGACCGGCGACTAGTGACATATCCCGGACCCCGAGTCGGTGAACGTTTGCCCGGCCACGGGAATGAACTGCCACGAGTAAGCGTTCGCGTCCAGCGTGAGCTTCAGTACACCTCTGGTGCTGCTCCGCACCTCGCTGTTGGGGGCAATCGTCCCGACCGGCCCTGCCAGGCTGGCACCACCCGTCCCGACGATGAACTCGCGAATGCCTCGTTGGTCATCCCGGACTCGGTCCGGCGTCTGTGGGGCGAAGCGCTCGTAACGATGGACGTGGCCGTTGATCACGATCTCGACGCCCGCGGCGTACAGCCTGTCCCAAAGGATCTTCCACTTCGTCCGGAGCGTCGGCGAACCGGCGCCGCTCGAATACGTATACGGCTCGTGGAAGATGGCGATCGTGCAACGCTTTGTGCTGGCGGCGAGGTCTTGCTGCAGCCACTGGTCCTGTACGGACCCGGCGGCGAACGGGACGAACGCCGGGTTGTCGTTCAGGTAGATGATGTGCCACTCGCCAAGGTCGAAGCTTCGATAGCCCAGCCCTCGCGGACCGGCGCGGTCCCCAAAGTAGTCCCACGTCGGGTTTGGGTCGATGTTGTACTCGTTGTCGCCGAAGGCGGCCTGGGTACGCTTCTTGTGCCGTCCCCAACTCGGCTCGTAACAGTTCGCCAGCTCGTCGGCGGTCGAGTTGTTGTAGGCGAGGTCGCCGGCGGCGAACACGGTAAGCGTGCTGTCTTTGGTGATGAGGGTGTCGATCAACACGGAGGTCTGCTGGTCGCCACTGCTGCCGCAGATGCCGATGTCGCCCGCGCCAACGAAGACTTTCGCGACCACTGGGTCGCCGACTGCCGCGCTGAAGCCGTCGGTGCCAACCCCCCCGTCCTTATCCGTCACCGTCGCAACGCCCGTGTACTGCCCGGGCGTGACGTATACGTGCGTCACAGGCACGGGAGCTCCCAGCGCGGTGATGCTCCCCGTGCTCGGGGTGGTGCCGTCACCCCAGTCGATCGAGTAGGCCCACGGCGCGTCGTTTGGCCCTGGGTCGCCAACGGTCAAGGTCAGATTCGCCGTTCGGCCGGCGCTCGCTACGACGTCCGAGGCGGTGACGGTGGGGGGCAGGTTTGCGATCGTCGCCGTTGCCGTAACCGGCAAGCTCGGATTGCCCTTCGAGTCCGTCACGACCAACGTCACGGTGTAGGTGCTATCGGCCGCGTAGCTGTGGGTCGGCTTCACACCTGTGCCCGTTGTGCCGTCGCCGAAGTCCCAAGCGTAGGTGAGCGGGGTGTCGCCTTGCGGGTCCGACGACGCGCTGCCGTCGAAGGTGACCGCGATGTTTGCTTCAGCGCGGTAGGGACCACCGGGGCTCGCCGCCGGCGGCTGAGTGCCGTGGCAAGTGCCGGAGCCTATGTCGGTGTACGTGGAGCCGGCGATCGGCAAGAACTCCCACGAGTAGCTGCCGGCGTCGAGAGTCAGCTTGAGGACGCCGAGCGTGCCAACTTGCCGGGCCTCGCTGTTTGGCCGGATCGTCCCGAACGACGACGTGCCGCCGGCGCCACCGGTCCCGACAACGAACTGGCGGATCCCGTAAAGGGAGTCCGCCGTACCGTCGGGCTTCTGCGGAGCGAAGCGCTCGTAATTGCGGTAGTGGGCGTTGAGCACCAGCTCCGCCCCTGCCTGATAGAGATCGTCCCAGAGCGGCTTGAGCGCCGCGGGGACGGTCGTCGTGCTGCTGGAGAACCGCGGCGTGTGCCAGATAGCGATCGTGCAGGCGCGCCCCGAGGCCGCGAGGTCGGTCTTGAGCCACTGCTCTTGGGCGGAGCCGGCGGTGGTTGCGAGCTTGCTGTTCAGTACAACCACGTGCCACGATGCGCCGATGTCGTAGCTGTAGTAACCCTTCGCCGTGTCGCCGGCGACGGCGCCGAAGTAGCCGAAGTAGCCGGCGGCACCCGGCGTGTTGTAGTCCCGTTCGCCGGGCGCGGGGTAAGTCCTCCCCTGGTGCCGCCCCCACGTGGCGACGTAGCAGTCGGTGTAGTCGGTGGGGGATCCGTTCGGGTATGCGTTGTCGCCCAGGGTAAACAAGGTCGCGTCGGGGGCCGTGGCCACCGCCCCGTCGATCACCGTTGCCGTCTTCTGGTCGTTGGCGCTCCCGCAGATGCCGATGTCACCCGCCCCGACGAACACTTGTGGGTCGGTGGTGCCCGGCAACGCGACGGCGGCGATCGCAGCAGCCGCCTTCTTAAGAGCCGCACTCTGCGGCGCGGTGGGAGGGCGATTCGGCCGGTCGCAGGTGACCGTGACGAGGACAAGCAGCGAGTAGGCTGCCCCGAGCGCGGCGCCTTTGCCGGCGACTGGTGTGCGATTCATGGCCTCAAACCCCCGCTGACCTGAAAGGGCTCTGCCCGAGCGGCACGTGAGAGCCGAGCGCTCGGGATAGCGGTCGCCGCTTCCCGACCCTTGCCACGCCACGCCCGCGTGCCGTGGGTTTCCACAGGGGCGCGCCGCGGGTCGAAGTGAACGCTGAGGGCGACAGCCCCGAGACGCCGTATGGTGGTCAGCATGGGGCTAGTGTGGGGGCGGTTCAGACTACTCATCGAGATGCCGCCCGCGTGCCCGGCGTCGGCGACGGGTGACCGCGCGGGAAGGGACAGCGCGCGCGTCCGCCGCATCCGCTCGGGTACGGTGCATAACGACTGTCGCCCGGCGCAGGACCAAGCGCCTGAACCACCGGCCGCTCGAACGACTCGCTCACGGCCCACACTCCCGCGATGCGTGGGCGCGGGATGCGTGCGCTTTTGGAGTGTATCGGGTTGGGGGCGCGTGGAGTCGACCGGCTCCACGCGTGCCGCGACCGCGCTGGACGCACCTGTCCGCACCGAGCTTCCGCCACATCATCACCACCCCACCCATCAGCCCGACCCACCGACGGAACAAGGCGAGCTGGGCGGTTGCAACCGACGGTCAACTCCGTTCGTGGTGTGCAAGTCCGAAGGCGTCGACCGAAGGACTCCCCACTCCCTTGTCCGCCCATATTCACAAGAAGCGCACCGATCTGCTGCTACCCCTTGTGTGATTCGCTCGACCTGCTGACGCTTATTATTGAATGAGAAGAATCACATCCGCGCCACTATATTTTGGCCTTAACGATTGCGCAACTGCGAATTAAGCGCGCGATTCCTCACCTAACGATGAGCGACACGCGCGAAACGTTGCACTGCCGCCGCAGCGCGTGGAGACGTCGCAACATCGGCGGGCCGTGGATGCGACGAGATATCGTTAGGCTGCCCGTGCCGAGAAATAGGCATGGCATGCTGATCCGTCGGATGTGCTCGGCACCGAACAGTCCCGGCCGTACCCTAATCGCACCCAGCCGTAGCTGTCCGTCAATGTCATCGCACACCCTGTGGAAATGCGATGGGTAGCGCGAACAACCGTACCCGGCCTGACTGTTCACTCGGCAGGCGGACGCGTAGTACTCGGACGCAACGTACAGCAAGGGCCCAACGGAGAACGAGTCGAAGCTCGACTCCGGCAGTTCGCGCAGCGCAATTCGACTAAGCAGTCTAAGCAATCCTAACAATGCGCAAGCCAAATAATTCGCCGCATCAGCCCGGCGAGTCTCGCTGGCTACAGCAGCGGCTGCTTCCACCGGCTCGCTGTCGTATCGCTGTGCGGCGAATGTCTAATCAGCTCCGCGACGGTGGTTGCCGGCGCCTCGTTCCGCGTGCCTAACGTGGGGTCGAACGCCGATCGCCATCGTGACGCGTGTGTACCCACGGTCGAGTGGGCTACACGATCGTATTTGGCTGACTCAGCGGGTGAAGGTGCCCGAGGCGTCCTGGCTGTAGGCGCGCCACTGCGACTCAATGAGGCCAAGCTTACCCGGCCATGCGAAGTACCCGGCGTTGCGGCCTAACGTGTAGGTGTTATTTACGAACCGGTTATTGTTGCTCGTGAAGACGGCCGTACTGCCGACGTTCTGCGCGAGTGTTGCCCGTGATCATGCGCACGGTGTTGTCGTGCACGTAGAAGTTGCGGAGCGACAACAGCCCGAGCCCGAAGTCGCTCACGTAATGCCGACGCCTGCATGCCGGTGATCCCGTTCTGGTGGTCGAGCACCGTGTTACGTAACCTCGATCGGGCGAGTTCGACACATGGATGCCCGCTTTCCCGAGCCAGCCATCGGTGGTCGTGCCGCCGTTCCGCTCGACCCGGTTGCGGCGGATGACCGCGGCGTAGATGATCTCGACCCATCCGCCTAACCGCTGATTGTCGACGACGACGTTGTCCTCGATGACGCTGCCCGAGTAGCAGCAGTTGCCGTTAGGCACGGTGACGCGTCGATCCGTTCGGCGTGACGGTTGGGCGCCTAATGCCGCACCAGGCGGCGAACCGGCGGTCCGTCGGGCGAGCTACGGCGCCGCCGTGCCCGGCGGGTAGATGCGAGGCGCGACCTTCCAGTCGCGTTCGAGTGCTCCCGTGGCCCGCAGGCGTCGGCATTTCGCGCGCAACCCCTCCAAGCATGGCTCGTGGACGTAGATGGTCCGCGAATCCAGATCGCGGTGCCCGGGGCTCGTCGCCCTCAGCACGGCCTCGTCCTTGATCCGGATATTGTAGTGGAGGTTCGCTTCCACGACGGCGACGTCGCTTGTCATTAGCGTGATCTGAAGTCCGAACTCCGGCTCGTTCAGTAGCCAGACGGTCTCCGCGCCCTCGGCGCCGGTTCGTTCCAGGTTTGCGCTGACCTGGAACCCTTCGCGTCGCGCCAACGCCAGGTACCGATATGGATGATCGGATGGCGTCGTGTCCTCACCGTCGTCGGCGACGCGAGGTGGTGTGTGCCTTCGTTGCGTGATCGGCCGCACCGGTTCGACTGCCGCGGCGCGTGCCGGTGGCGCTGGTTGCCCGATCGGTGGTGCCGGTTTTGCCGGAGCCTCGTTGGTCGTGGTCGGCGCCGCTGCAACGGGTTCGGAGCGTCGAGTCGTTTCGATCTGTTCTGTCGCGAGTCTCGCCTGCTCTGCACGCTCCGCTGACAACCGCTCGCGTTCGGCTCTCTCCCGTTCGGTGCGCTCCCATTTCGCGCGTTCCCGTTCGATGCGCTCTCGCTCCGCCGCGAGTCGCTCTCGCTCTGCCTGCTCCGCCGCGAGCCGCTGTCGCTCTGCCTGCTCCGCCGCGAGCCGATCGCGTTCCGCCTGTTCCACCGCCGCCGCTTCGCGTGCCCGCTCGAGCCGCTCGGCGTGCGCGATTCGAGCTTGTTCCTTTCGTTCAGCCTCCGCGACACGTGCCTTTTCCGCCAGTTCTGCTGCCTTTCGCGCCTTCGCTTCCGCTCGGCCAGTTATCGAGCTCCGGAGTGCAGACCCGATGCGTCGAGCGGCAGCCCCGCTCGAGTCGATCGCCTGCGCGATAGTCGAAAGCGCTGATCGTCGTGACGATGCCGATTTCGTCGTCGACGCGGTTTTGCGCGCCCCCGCGGGGGACTCTTCGGGGCCCGACGCAGGAAGCGGGACCACCGTCTCGGTTGTCAGATACGCCGGCCAGGCAATGCACGTCCTCTTCGCCGCGTGATCCTTTCGATCAGCGTTGCACACCTCGTAGAACGGTGCCTGGAACCATCGCGATGCCCGCTTGTCGTGGAGGAAAAACGCGCCCGAGTCGCCGCCTTTCGCCAGGATCAACGCCGTTGGCCACGGCTCCTCGAACAGTGAGGCGTGGACGGCCGCCTGCGTACTCGAGATGCCCGGCTCGGGGCCATCACTGGACCCGTACCAACCCACGCACTCGATCGACTCCTCGCGGGAATGACGGGTAAGACGGTCGACGAGCGCTGCGGTCATCGCCTTGGAGTCGCGCGCTGCCTCGCCGCTCTCCTCGAACGATTGGATCACGACGTACCGCGTTCCCGTGACCGGACAATCCCACCGGCTGCCCAGCAAGAGTCCGAGGAGGCGTCCTCCGGGCGGGCCGTGACCCCGTCGGCGGATCCGATCGAGCACGGGCTGCTGCACAAAGATCTGCCGAAGTCCACCCTGGTCCGGCTGGACGGACGTCAGGACATAATGGGAGTCGCGCAGCGGCTTCCACAGGATGGAGTTGACAACCGGCATCGCGTGTCTACGGATGCGATCGCCGGGCCGGGACGCGACACGCATCATGGCTTCCTGGTGCGTTTGGTCAGGCCATGGTCTGCCACGTCGATAGTAATGGCGGGGATAGGTTGTCTAGGATCACGAGGGACCCTGCCACGGAAGGCGGCCCGCAAGCCGGAACCGCCGTTAGGCGCTCGCCTCGCCCGCGTCTGGCAGGTGGAACTGGCTCCGAACTCCCGGCGGAAGCTCCGCGATCCGCTTCCTGCTGAGATCACTGATCGCGTGCGCCCCACGGCCAGGATCCCCGGGCGATACCGGAATGGACTCCCACTCGCCAGGGGTGAGAAACGAGATGGCGGGCGTCACTTTCCACTCGCGCAGCAGCGAGTTGGTCGCTCGCAGGCGACGACACCGCGCACGCAACGAGTCCATGCAGGTCTCGCGAACGTAGATCGTCTTCGACTCGGGGTCGCGATGCTCCGGAAACGGTGCCGCCTTCAACCCCGCATCGTCGGTCTGGAGATTGTAATGCAGCGTTGCATCGACCACCTCCGAACCCGTGCCGACGACGGCGAGCAGCATGCCTGAATAGGGCTCGTTCAAAACCCAGAGCGTCTCTGCCTCGCCCAAACCGCCGATAGCCTCGAACCTCGCGGCGATGAAGAAGCCTTCCGCGCGCGCGATCTCGATGTACCGACCCGGGTGATCGCCCATCATTGTATCATCGTCGTCGCTCACGCGGCGCACGCTGGACATGGCTGGAGTTCGCTGATCGACGTCGTCCATGATGGACGACTTCTCAGCCGATCTTCCGTTACGGCGCCACCCCGCGCGTTCCCGCTGTCCCCGCGGAACGTCCGCGAGGCCACGCTGCAGTGGCTGCGGTGCGGGACGGTCCAACAATAGGCGATCCACAGGCGGGCCTTCCTCCGGCGGGAGGTCCACTGGTGGCCGGTCCGCCAGGGTCGGCTCGCCGGGCGGTCGGTGCACGTCGCCCTGATTGGCTGGCAATGGCGACATCCCTGACGATTCGGCCGGGGGAACGGCTTCATCGTCCGCTCGACCACGCGGGAGCCCGTTTTGCTTGGTTGGTGGTCGTCTGAGCCATGGACGCTCGTACCGCCTCCGCGCGGGTGAGGCGTCTCCGTGCGTCGGCTTTCCGACGAGCTCCGGCCGCGATCTGATGTCTCGCTCGGCCGGAACGATCGCTTCCGCCGTCAGGTACTGCGCCCACGCGACGACGCTCGGTTTCGGCTTGTCGGCCGCCGGTGCGTGACTCAGCAGCTCGTAAAACGGTGCGTTGAACCAGCGCGAGTTGACGCTGTCGCGAAGGAAGAGCGCGCCATCCGGCTTGTTCCCTTCGGCGACGACCATCGCCATCTGCCAGGACTGGCCGAACAGCGAGGTGTGAGTCCCCGCCGTGGTCAGCGACGGCTTCGCCTCGACGGATGGGACTCCGCGGTACCAACCGACAACATGAGGGCTACGGTCTGATCCCAGAAGGTTTACGGGATGCTCCTTCGCGTGTCGATCGAGTTCTTCTGCGATCGTCGTCGCAATCTCGTTTTCATCGGTGACTCTCGATTCCGAGATCGATTCAACGACGAGGTAATCGAAGCCGCTCACGGAGCACTGATACAACTGCCCCAGGAGAAGTCCGACGGTACGTGGCGCGTGGGCGCGCACGAGAGCTTCCACCCGAGCTATGACCTCCTGGCGCACGAAGATCTTTCGGCGTCCGCCGTCCGCTGGCTGAAGCGAGGCGACGACGTAGTGCGGGTCGCGCAGCGGCTTCCATTGGATCGATTGCTCGATCGGCATTGGACGCCGCGTAATTTGGTCGCGCATAACGAAAACCTCGGCCTGCTTTCAAGTGCACTAACGAGATCAGGGCCAGCTCCTGCCAAGGCTGGCTCTCCCTATCCTATCGTATAGACGCCGCTACCGTCCACTAATCTCTATTCTATAAGGTTGTTTGTGTGCTCGAACCGGATCTGCCAATCCAGTCCCCCCCAACGAACAGCCGCTGAAACTACGGTACGAGAACCATCTTGCCGCCGGTCTCGCGGTTCTCGACCGCTCGGTGCGCTTCAAGAATACGGTGCGCTTCGATCGCGTCCGTGAGCGGCAACGCGCGGTGGATACGGACGTGCAGCCACCCGGCGGCAATCCAGTTCAGCAGGTCGGTGACGCGGGCGGTGAGCTCCGCCGGGTCTGCGACGTAATGCGCGAACAATGGGCGCGTCAGGTAAAGCGAGCCTTTTCGATTCAGAACCTGAGGGTCGAATGGAGGCACGGGACCGCTCGCCGAGCCGCAGAGCACCATCATCCCGCGCATGCCGAGACAATCGATGCTCTCGTCGAACGTGTCTTTGCCAACGGAATCATACACCACATCGACCCCCTCGCCGTTCGTCAGGCGCTTGACCTCCCCCACGACGTCGGATCGAGAGTACACAATGACGTCATCCGCCCCCGCTTCCCGGACCAACGCGGCTCTTTCGTCGTCCGCGGTTGTGCCGAGGACCCAGGCGCCGCGTCGTTTCGCGATCTGGCACAGGAACAAGCCAACTCCGCCGGCCGCTGCCTGAACGAGACAACGGTCTCCAGGCTTGAGGGGATACGTGGTGGTGGCGAGATAATGTGCGGTAATCCCGCGCGCCATGACGGCGGCACCAGCCCGTGCGTCCACCCCGTCCGGGAGCCTAACGACTCGCTCAGCCGGCGCTCTCGCCAGCTCAGCATAGGATCCTGTGAAGGCCTGAGAGGTGACACGGTCGCCGACGCGCAACGTAGAAACTCCGTCGCCGACGGCAACAACGACTCCGGCACCCTCTCCGCCAGGTGTGAACGGCGTCTTCATCGGCACGTCGCCGTTGCGCTGGAAGACCTCGAGGACATTGACCCCAATCGCTTCGAGGCGAACGACAACCTCGCCGGGACCTGGGGTCGGTTCTGAAATTTCTTCCAGCCGCAATACCTCGGGGCCACCTGGCGCACACACGCGAATAGCCCTCACGCCCTGCTCCTTATCTGCACGGGGCCGAGAACTTGAGGGACTGTATGTGATACAGCAAGTAAGCGCCTGGAGGGCGTAGTAATCCCCTTGGGCGCGTCGCCAAACAGACCGCCACCGTGGTTAGGCGGTGTTCCCAGACCACATCTACGTCGTAGATCACCAACCAGCGGTGACATTGGCCACTCAGTCAATATGCATCTCGATACATTGGCTATTTCTAAGTCTACTTCAGCACGAAGTTATTCTGCGATAATGGCTTGGCCACTCCTGACCAACTAGACAAACGTTGGGCCAACCTAATTGATCGGATTATTGTCCGGGTCCGGGATCATTTCTTAGAGTTGCTGCCTGACACTGACGGCAGGATCGCAGCGCCCTCCAGCGGGGCAACGCGACAAAGGCAAAACCGGCGAAAGCCGGTGACGCAAAGCTTCGAGGCTACGGCTCGCGCGCTAGTGCGCTTGCCACGCCGGTCGAGCCGCCGTTGCATCTGGAGGGATCTGTTATGTTATTCCCGGGTGGCCGATTCAATTCGGCTTGCCGAGCTATGGCCTGCGCCAGTGTGCTTCTGATTCTCCAGTTTGCGAGCGGGTGCTCACCTGACTCGTCCTTTCCGAGCGCCCCGCCGTCCGTGGGTCCGGGCGAAGCGGTCGCCGCGCCCGCCATATTAGCCTCGGGCGCCTCATTCATACACACCCGCCTGGCGCCACAAAAATGCCTGACGATCCCTGGCGGAAGCACAACTAAAGGAACGCAGGCAGTTATCCAGCCGTGCACCGGCGCTGACGCACAAAAGTTCGACTTCCGGTCAACCGGCGAGATTCGCTACGCTGGTGGCCAATTCTGTCTGGACGCATACACAGCAAAGGGGCAGCCTGGTGACAAGGTCGTTATCTGGCCATGTAATGGCGGTGTGAATCAGAAGTGGTCGGAGACGAGCGCGGGAGAAATTCGTGGAATCAACGGCCTCTGTGTCGATGTTTGGTACGAAAATCCGACGGATGGTCAGCCGGTCGTCGTCTATGGGTGCCATGGATCGCTGAATCAGCAGTGGGATATTCAGTCGGCGTCTGGAACGGTAACGTCCGATGCCTCAAACTCCGGTACTACCAGCGCAGCGCTGCCGCCTGCCAAGCAGTCGCTGTTGGCGCTCGCATTCGATCCGGCGCCCACCCTCTCGAACTCCTCCCGCGTGGGCCCTGTTGGTACCGCTGTCGGTACGCCGACGTATGTCGCTGGCCCGCCGGCGCGTTTTGCGCTGGATTCCGCTGACGCGATCGATTTCGGAGCCGGGGCACTGGACAATGTTTGGACCGGCACGGCAGGCTGGACGTACCTCGGCGCCGTACAGGCCGGTGCGAAGCCGACGTCTCCGAATTACATCCTCGTGAAGGAAAGTTCGACCAACGAGTTTGCCTTGTTCCGAAACAAGAACGGCGGGCTCGAATTCGTCGTGTACACGCCTGCGCCGAACTACGAGAACATCCAGACCGCCGCGGTAGCGGATTACTCGACCGTCGTGGTCGCAGTCCGATACAATCCCCAGTTGCCGCTCGGCCAGCGTGTAAAGCTCTTCATCAACGGTGCCGCAGCCACTGTGGTGAGCCACACGTTCTCTGGAACGGGCGGTAAGATCGCAGCCAGCAGCGCGCATCTCCGCATGGGCATCGTCGAGCGCGGCACGTACCGCTCCAGTCCTGCCCTCGGTGCCGCATACGTCTACAGTGGTATCCTCACCGACACTGAAATCACGAGCAATGCAGCCTGGGTCTCGACCAACCGTCGTTGGACCAGTAGCCAAACGACCCAAACGGCGCCGGTGGCAAGCGTGACGGTTTCGCCAACCACCGCCAGCCTCAGCGTGGGTGGAACGAAGCAGTTTACCGCCACATTGAAGGACGCGAACGGGAACGTCCTGACCGGTCGCACCGTGACGTGGGCGTCCTCGACGCCGAAGGTCGCGTCGGTGAACGGGACGACAGGGCTCGTCACTGCCGTTGCCACGGGCACGACGACTGTGACCGCCACGAGCGAAGGGAAGAGCGGCACCGCCGCTGCGACCGTGACCTCGTCGTCGGTGAGCTCGACGCCGCCGCCGTCCGGTGGCGCGTCGTGCAGCAATCTAGTGACAGATCTGTCGTCTCGGTCGACGTCGGCGCTGGCAAAGCCGGGGTATCTGCAGTCGGCGCGGGACCCGGAGTTCGGTCTGCCGATCATCCGGATCACCGGGGACCCGGGCACGGCGATCCCGGTGGTGGGCGGGACGTGGGGCCAGGTGGCGGGCCACCACTACTCGAAGGACGCGGCGTGGAACGCGGACCAGAGCCTGATCGTGCTCACGCGCGGCGTCCAGAACAACCAGGGCAGCCTGCTCTTCCTCGACGGGTCGACGTACAAGCCGCTGTTCGGGGGGAACCCGCCGGGGCCGGAGTACGTGTGGCACCCGACGCAGCCGGACGTGATGATCTACATCACGAACAACGCGTCGTTCGGGTACTGGAACGTGCGCACGAAGGCGTCGACGGTGAAGTTCTCGACCAGCGGGTACTCGAACGCGCAGCTGGGCCCGAGCGAGGGGAACGTGTCGCACGACGGGCGCTGGGCGGTGGCGGTGGCGACGCGCTCGAGCGACGGGCACCAGGTGGCGTTCGCCGCGAACCTCGAGACCGGGCAGAAGTACCCGGACATCGACCTGGCCGCGGCGGGCGTGTCGGACCTCGACTGGGCGTCGATCTCGGCGCTTGGGAAGTACGTGGTGGTGCACGGGACGATCAACGGGGCGGCGATGACGTCGAAGATCTTCACGCTCCAGGGGCAGTTGGTGTACTACTACCCGGAGTCGAGCCGGCCGACGCACTACGACCTGGCGACGGACCTGTCGGGGAACGAGGTGGTCGTCGGGGAGGTGGGCGGGTCGCCGAACTCGAAGACGATCCTGATGCGGCGGCTGGACAACGGGCAGGCGACGGTGTTGGCGTCGTCGAGCTACGACGCGCACGTGTCGGCGCGGAACCTCCTGCGGCCGGGGTGGGCGTACAGCAGCATCAACAACACCGGGTCGCCGTTCGACCGCGAGGTGTACGCGGCGAAGATGGACGGCAGCGGGGCGGTGGAGCGTTACGCCCACCACCGGTCGACGGCGGGGGACTACCTCTCGCAGCCGCACGCGGTGCCGTCGCCGGACGGCAAGCGGGTGATGTTCCGCAGCGACTGGGGCAGCTCGACGCACCGTCCGGTGCAGGGCTACGTCGTCGACGCCCGCTGCCAATAGAGTCCTTGCGAATCAGCTGATAGGGTTGGACTGACAGTACGTGTGGGGCCGGCTGCACCAGCCGGCCCCACATTGTATTTGTGCTTCTGCGCAGCGGAACGAGAACTGCGGCGGCGGAGCGTGCGATTCGCCGCGGGGCGTTTGAGGCGGACATCACGGCAAACGCTCCCTTAGGTCACTAAGATCGTCGGTGCTCAACTGCCGGCGGCTCCGATTCCAAGGGTCTGCGAAGGCCAAGCAGGGACTCCAGTTATCGGCGCTCACGTGACCAAGTGAAAAACTCGGTCGTCGGCGTCTTACAATCGAACCGATGGCTAGATCGCACCACCCCGACGGGTGACGCGACAAGGGCAAACCCGCCGAAAGACGGGGACGCAAAGCCACGAGGCTACCGCCAGCGCTCACTTTCGAGCGCGGGCAACGCCGGTCGGGCCGCCGAACGAACCGATTCCGGAGAATCATGT
>Ga0307406_10001343_pt1 | contig 13811 bp, 13 predicted proteins | sample 322Cmetagenome_3_FD_203706 | JGI IMG/M metagenome (GOLD analysis project Ga0307406, IMG submission 203706) | Maize rhizosphere microbial communities from greenhouse at UC Davis, California, United States - 322HYB-C-2 | ecosystem: Host-associated > Plants > Roots > Rhizosphere > Soil | place... | reverse complement strand
GCATGCGTTGGTCAAGATCGGCTCGCCGTCCGGAAAGGATTGCCGGCCTGCGGCGTGGGTCGTGGCTTGGGCGTTGCTGCCCGGCGCAATTGCGGTGGCCCGACGGGCGCCGGCGGGTCCGGAGACGGATGCGCTGGTCGCCAGCCAGCTTTGGCTGGAGATCCGGCAGTTCGCTTGGTGGCGGCACCAGAAGGTCGCCGGCAACGTACTAGCGAACATGCGATCTGTTCTCGCGCGCGAAGGGGTTCTGAAGCGATCATCGTGGGTTGAGCGGCGAACCGTGCCGACCGACAGGTTGCCGGAGCAACAGCTGCGCAAGCAGGTTTCGCCTAGCGAGGAGCTAATCGATGTACTGTCCTGGGGTGAGCATGTCGGTTTGATCGGATCTGGCGATCGCCTACTGCTCTCTTCACTGGTGGAGCACACGGATCGGTTGGGCGTGCGGACCGTCTGTCGTAGCGGACAGGGACTGATGTCGGCGTCGGCGTTGGCAAAGACGGCGGCGGAATTCGGACTGTCGCCCGGGACAGTGCGCAGACGGGCGCGGCGGAGAATCGACGCGCTGGCGTCAGCTTGCCGGGCGGGCCGATTCGCGCCTTCGATCTAATTGCACAAGCTTGCTCGTACACCGCTCTGCCGGCTCAACTCAGCGAGCCGAAGACTCTGCCCGAACGGGAGGGGGTACGTACCCTCCTTGACTACTCCGCCCTAAAAGCACAGTAGATCTGTGCGACCACTCTCTCGGCCTCCCGATGGCCAGCCGCTCTTGGTCTTCGGGGCGGATGTCAAGGGTGAGCGAACTCCTGCAACCGTGCGCAGCTGGACAGTCGGCAGCCGGCCGACGAACTCCGGGATCAAGCGCTGTGCGTCGAGAGATCGAACTGGGCTAGCTGCCAGCCGTCCGACTCGTGTGATCATCGGCGCGGCGCTGTTGTACTCGGCGGCGTTGCTCTTCCGCCCGATCAGAGAGAGTCGTGGTTAGTTGATCCTTGGTCTCGCCTCCTTTCGGTCTGCTGGTGGCTCAGCCTTGGTCGTACAAGTCGGGGGCGAGGCCGCGTGGTGGCTGGCGCGACCTATTCAGCATCCCGTCGTTGCGAACCCGGTGCACAGCGAGAGTTCCTCTGACGTTGCTGAGAACGACGTACAGCTTGCCTTCGTACTTCTGGACGACGCCACCGGCTGTTGGCTGATCAAAACCGCCGCTGCGGAAGTACGCGGCGAGGCCCCCCTGGCTCCGTGCCGCTATGGCCCATGCCGCTGTGGCCCATGTCGCTCTGGCCCATGCCAGCGTGCTTGTGATCGGGCGTCGCTGTACGCTACGAGCCTGCCGCGAGCAGCTTCATGGCGCACTCTGGGCAGTGACCCGGCTGATCGCTCACCACCTCCGGATGCATCGGACAGGCGTAGGCAGTGACCGTGGCGGCCTGGCTGGCGAGCAGCTTGATGCCGCACTTACGGCGGCGGCCAGGCTCTGCGCTGGTGATGTCGGGATGCATCGGACAGGCATAGGTGACCGGCCCGGCGGCGTCAGGCATAGCAGCTAGGTCGTCCATCTGCGCGAGCAGTGCCAGGATCTTGTCCGGGGCCGCGGCCAGCCAGCGGTCCAGCTCGGCACGCTCGGTCTGCAGTTCTAGGGCCCGGCGCAGCTGCGTGAAGCAGCTGCGTGAATCGGGTGGCTGCGATCGACGGGGCTCCGTCGGTCGCGGTGATCCCGGCGAGCCGGTAGGTCCGATCAGGGGTGCGATGCTCCAGGGCCAGCTCGCCAGGCGACTCGACCAGCACGTCCACCACGACCCGCTCCGACGGTGGCTACCTCGGCGTGACCAAGTAGTAGGTGACGAAGCCTGGCTCGCTAGGCGTGGTGAGCGACTGCCAACCTTCGGGTCCGGCGGTACCCGTTGGCACGCTTCGCAGTGGATGACCGTTGTGCTCGTCATGCAGACGCCGGCGCGTTGTACCTCTCTCTTGCTCTCCGGGTCGCTGGGGAGAAACGCTTTGTCGGTCGCGTTCGGGCAGCGCGCGGAATCCTGCAGATAAGCCTCCTCGCTGATGCCGAGGATCCTTGGGAAGAAGGAGATCGGCTTGTGCTGCGGCCCAGACCCGCCGTCATGTACATGCCAGGTCGGCGGCAATTCCTCCGCGATGGAATCGGCCAGCGCGACGCCCTGCCCGCTCATCGCCGCCAACGCAAAAACAGCCCCAACACCCACAAACCACTTCCTCATCTGATCCTCCCCTCGGACGGACTACTACCTAAACGGATGAAACTCCTCAGTCCGGCGCGCCTTATAGCACACTTCCGCATGGCGCTACGGAAGAAGAAGGCGGAGCCCCAGCAGTGGTCACTATCACTCGCTTGACTCTGGCTGGTGACATGTAAAGCGTGGCTGCGGACGGTTTCAAAGCGCTTACAATTTGGTAACCGCGGCGGACGACTCGTCTGTCTGAGCGCTGACTAGCACATGTTGCGGGGTGCAGCGCTGTATTGGGTTTGGTGGCTCGTTGGGAAAAGGGACGCCGTGGATTTTCGGATTTTCGGTCCGCTCTATGTCAGCCGCGAGGGTCGACCGCTGAGGCTGGGCGGGCACCAGCAGAAAATGCTGGTTTGCCTGCTTCTCTTGCACGCTAATGAGGTCGTCTCCGCCGAGCGGATTATCGACGCGCTCTAGGGCGAGGCCGCGCCGGCAACAGCTCGCAAGGCACTTCAAGTCTCTATCTCTCGGCTGCGTCAAGTGCTCGGTACCGGAGTCCTGGAGACCCATACTCCCGGATATCTGATTCGCGTTCAGAGCGGCGAATTCGATGCGCAACGGTTTGAGGGTTTGGTCGCGCAGGGGAAGCATGTACTTACGACCGGCGAACCCGGTCGCGCCGCGGCCTTACTGCGCACGGCGCTCGCGCTCTGGCGAGGACCGGCGCTCGCGGACGCGGCGTATGAGTCATTCGCGCAGGCGGAGGCCGGACGGCTTGAGGAGCTTCGGCTGACTTGCTTGGAGGAGCGAATCGAGGCAGATCTTGCACTCGGGCGCCATGCAGATCTTGTTGGTGAGCTCGAGGTCTTAATCGACCGCCACCCGTACCGGGAGCGCCTGATCGGTCGGCTCATGCTGGCTCTCTACCGCGCTGGGCGCCAGGCGGAGGCATTGGACGTTTACCGGCGATGCCGTGACCGGCTGGTCGACGATTTGGGCATCGAGCCTGGTGCACAGCTTCGGGCGCTCGCCAGCCGGGTACTCAATCAAGACCCCGGGCTCGGCTGGATGGCCCCAGCAGCAAGCCCCGGGGAGGTGATCAAGCCAACCGGTGCTTTTGTTGGCAGAAAGCGAGAACTTGCAGACCTCTGGCAAGGGCTGGCCGACATTCAAGGGGCCTTCGGCTCGCTGTTCTTGATCAGTGGCGAGCCAGGGATCGGCAAGACGGCGCTTATTGAGCAGTTCGCAGCACGTGTCGCGGAGCGGGAGGCTCGGGTGCTGTGGGGTCGGTGCTGGGAATCTGGCGGTGCTCCGCCCTATTGGCCCTGGGTCCAGTGCCTGCGGACCCTCGTGCGCGAATCGGAGCCGGGCATGCTCAGTGCACAACTGGGTGTGGGCGCCGCGGACCTTGCTGAGATAGTTCCCGAGTTGCGTCAACTTAATTCCGATCTGCCGCGGCCGCTCTCCTCCGACGCAGAAGGCCAGCGTTTCCGGCTCTTCGATGCCATAACAACTCTGCTGCGCGAGGAGGCGCGCACTAAGCCCCTCGTTCTTGTCTTGGAGGACCTGCACGCGGCGGACGCATCGTCGCTGCTGCTGTTGCGTTTCGTGGCGCAGACACTCAGCGACGCCCGCCTGCTGGTCATCGCGACAATCAGAAGCAGCGACCAGGCAGCGACTGAGTCGTTCGCTGGCACCGTGGCAGAGCTGGCACGAGCGCACAGATTCCACCACATTCGCCTTCGCGGCCTCTCTCAAGAGGAGGTCGCCGACCTCGTGGCATCTAGCAGTGATGTCGCCGCCCGCGATGCGCTCGTCGACAGGATCTATGCACGGACGGACGGCCACCCCTTCTTCGTCAACGAAATCGTTCATCTGGTTGCGACGGATTCCGACCTCGATGTCCTGCCGCAAGGAGTCCGAGCGGTGGTAGCGCAACGACTGGCCCGGCTCTCTGAGGACTGCGGGGAGCTGCTCGACGTAGCGTCCGTCGTGGGCCGTGAATTCGACACTGGCGTCCTCGCGATTGTGAATGGACTTGACTCAGCAAGTGTTGCGGATCATCTCCAGGAGGCGCTCGCCACCAGCATGCTGTTGGCGGTGCGACGCACTGCCGGCCGCTTCCGCTTCACCCACGAGATTGTTCGCGAGGTGATTTACGACGAGCTGCCGGCGTCTCGCGCGATGGCCCTGCATCGTGCCGTGGCCGAAGCATTTGAGGCAATCCACGCGGCCGAACTCGATCCGCATGCCACCGAGCTCGCTCACCACTTTGCGATGGCTGCACCGGCTGGCACCGCTGTGAAGGCTGTCCGATATGCCACGAGGGCAGCCGAACTTGCGCGCGACCAGCTCGCGTATGAAGAGTCAGTGCGCCTCTTCACGACGGCTCTGGCCGCCCAGGAAATGCAAGCGGACGCGGACGCGGGAACCCGGTGCGAGCTACTGCTGGCTCTGGGTGATGTGCAGACGTCGGCCGGCGACACAGCTGCGGCGCAGGACAGCTTCGCCAGGGCGGCCAAGATCGCGCGTGAGTCGGGTTGGGCCGACAGGTTCGCCCGGGCCGCGCTCGGGTATGGCGGGCGGTTCGTCTGGGAGGAAGATCATGAGCGCACGCACACGCTGTCCACACTGCTCGAGGAGGCGTTGGGCGGCCTCGGCGAGGACAACCCGCTGCGGGCGAGGGTACTCGCTCGATTCGCGTGCGCTGCAGGTATGTATTGGGGCGATCCGGTCGATGTCCGGCGTCAATGGCAGGAAGCTCGCAGCCGCGAGGCGGTGGAACTTGCTCGCCGTCTCGGCGATCCCGCGACACTGGGTTGGGCACTCACGGCCAGATTCCTCATCGTGTGGGGACCCGATCATTTAGACGAAATGGTGTCGCTCGCAGATGAGATCGTGATGATCGCCGAACATGCGGGAGCATGGGATGAAGTCGCCAACGGACTGGCAGTTCGCTACGAAATCCACCTGACACGCGGCGAAGTCCAGGACGCCCAGGGGGACCTGGAGCGCCACATCGCACTCGCTGAGGAACTGAAGCTGCGTTCGCAGTCCTGGCGCGCCGCCGCCCATCAGGCAGAGCTCCTGTTGCTCTTGGGCCGGTTTGCCGAGGCTGCGGCATGCATCGATCAGGCGCTTCGCCGCGGTGTGGCCGCGCACCGGGACGAGGCGACGCGGACGGCGGCCCAGCAGCGCCTTCTGCTCTTTCTGGAACAAGGTGGCTTTGAAGGGGGTGGGCTCGAAGACCTTCGGTCGCGGCTGGAAGGCCTGGAAGCCGATCGTCCACAGGACAAAGTCTCTAAAGCCCTTCTCGCCCGGCTCGATTGTGAACTTGGGCACGAGCGACAAGCACAGGCGAGGCTCGACGTACTAGGCAAGAACGGCTTTCATACCGTGCAGCGGGACGCAGTGTGGCTGATGGTGATCACGGTACTCGCCGACGTCGCGGCCATGGTGGGAACCCCGGAGCAGATCAAAGCCCTCTACGAGCTGCTGCGCCCCTACTCCGCACTCGTCGGCGGTGGCCCCCACCTCCACTTCGGATCTGTGTCTCGGTACCTCGGCAATCTCGCTGCTGCCCTCTCTCGCCTCGACGAGGCTGCTCTACTCCTTCGGGACGCGGCGGAGGCAGATGACCGGATAGGCGCCCTGCCCTGGAGCGCCCACGCAAAGGCTGATCTTGCTCGGCTCCTGTCGCATCGAGATGCGCCCGGGGACCGCGAGGCAGCCGACGGCCTTCGTCCGGAGGCACTGACGACCTATCAGGAGCTCGGAATGACGGTTGCGGCAGACAAGGTCACGGCCGAATTGCGCTAGACCCAGTTGCGATCAACATTGCCGTGCCGACGTCGGTGATCGCCACCAAGTCAACAATGCCTCAGCGCGATCGGTCGCCCCCTACGGAGTCCAGCCAGTTACGCCCGAGCCCGCCGGTGGTCCAGCTATGACAACCGCGAAAGGAACTGTGCCCTCGCCGCCGCCGTTCTGGTCCCCTCTCCGATCACGACCGGGAACGTCGCGAGCGAGGGAGAGTCCTCTGCTGCACAGCCGGCGCTTAATGATGCTTGATCTTCGATCTTTGACCTGGCTGATGGCCAGTAAAGGTGGTGTGACATCTCCTCGTCGAAATCTGTCACGGAAGGCAGCGCACCGCTGTGGCGACCAGTTCGGTGAACCTCCACCACGAAGCCGCGTCATCGGCGCCAGCCCCCGCATTCGGCCAGAGGCGAGCCAGGCGGGTCGTCGTTCGAGATCACGCCTCCGGTGACGCCGGGGTCCAGCGCTAAAGAGAACCACGACCTGTGATGGGCGTGCTGATTGTCAGGCGCGGCTTTCGTTAAAATGGAACAACACTGAATCCTCCTCGGTTGCGGCAGCCCTCGACTGGCGCTGGCCTGCCAGGCCCGTCTCTCTCACGCCGCCCTCGTCGCCTTGGATGACGCGGCCGTCACTATCGGGTTCAGCTGGCAATCAGCAAGCGCGGCTCGGTGTCGATCTCATCGAGATTGCAGGTGATCACTGACTGTTGCTTGGTCGTCCTGGCTAAATTACTTGACCGGCTAGCCCGAGCATGATGGGTCAATGGAGACCGCTACCGAACCGGCTGAGCATTGGGACCAAACGTACGGACATGGAGTTACGACAAGAAGCTGGTTTCAGTCTGAGCCGGTGTGGTCGTTGTGCATGCTGGACCGGGTGGGGATTGGTCCAGGGGACAGTGTGATCGATGTAGGCGGAGGAAGTTCACCATTTGCTGCTGCTCTGCTGGCGCGTGGACAGTTGGACGTCACTGTGCTTGACGTGTCGATCGTCGGGATGCAGGCCGCTCAGCAGCGCCTCGGCGCCGCCGCTGATCAGGTGCAATGGCTGCTCGGCGATGTGCGGACTTGGCAGCCACTGCGGCGTTATGTCGTGTGGCACGACCGGGCGCTGTTCCATTTCATGATCAGCGAGCAAGATCGCGAGGCGTATCTGCAGACTTTGGAGCGGGCGACTGATCCCGAGCGCGCGTTCGCGATCTTTGCAACTTTCGCGCCGGACGGCCCATCGCAGTGTTCCGGCCTTCCCGTCACCCGTTACGATGCCGCCGATCTCGGGGCCGCGCTCGGCGTCGGGTGGCAGCTGATCGAGCAGGGTCGCGAGTCCCACACCACTCCAAGCGGTCGGATTCAGCCCTTCACCTGGACGGTGTTTCGCCGTCGGCGCTAGTTGAGGAGGTATGCAGGGTGTACCAGTCAGCGATCGATGCGCTGCTTGCCCAGGCGCGCGCCGTGCTGGATCGCGTGGAACCTGGGCGCCTCGATGACGAGCTGGCAGCCGGCGCGGTCTTGATCGACATCCGTCCCGTCGAACAGCGGCAGCGAGATGGCGAACTGACCGGCGCGATCATCATCGACCGCAACGTCCTTGAGTGGCGTCTCGATCCGACTTCGCCTGATCGTCTGCCGGTTGCGTCAAGCGCCGACATTCGCTACATCCTGGTGTGCAACCAGGGCTACAGCTCAAGCCTCGCCGCGGCCACATTGCGTGATCTTGGTCTGAGCCGGGGCGACCGACCTGGTAGGTGGATTTCAGGCGTTATTGGCGTATCAACAGTCTCCCTAGGACCAGTCGAGCGCGACTGCTGCTATACCCGGCCAGCTGGGGCGTCCCGCCAATCCTGGAACCTTGCCATGTCGACAGGGTGGCGTCGCGGCAATGCCGCAGACTATCGCGAACTTGGGCGATGGACGGCGGCATTCGACTGCCGCGGCGGCGCGACTTAGGTGAGCGCTGACAAGGGCTAGCGGCTAGCCTCGCCGTGTGACCGCCGTCGTGGAGCCCGGGAGGCGTTGCATCGCCGCGCGCTGCTGCTCGAGTACTGCACTCTCGGCTGGAACGTTGTGGAAGCAGTCGTCGCCATCGGTGCCGGGATCCTGGCTGGAAGCGTCGCTCTCATCGGCTTCGGTGCCGACTCTGCTATCGAGGTGGTCAGCGCCGTCGGGTTGCTGTGGAGGCTGGGTAAGGCCGGACCGCACGCCCCGATCCAGGAGGAGAGTGCGGCAGAGAAGCGGGCGCTGTACGTGGTGGCTATCACGTTCTTCCTGCTCGCCGCCTACATCACCTACGAAGGCATCAGCGGCCTGCTGCGGCATCAAGAACCACTAACGTCGCCGGTAGGGATTGTCTTGTCGGTGCTCTCATTAGTGGTCATGCCGGTACTGGCCTACGCCAAGCAGCGCACCGGCAAGCAGATGGGCAGCCGTGCACTGGTTGCAGACTCCAAAGAGACGTGGGTGTGCTCCTACCTCTCACTGGCGCTGCTCATCGGTATTGGATCGTACGCATTCTTCGGCTGGTGGTGGGCCGACCGATCGGCGCGCTGGTCATGCTGCCAGTGATTATCTGGCAAGGCTGGGAAACGCTGACGGAGGCCCGCGAACATGACGACTCTGACGTCGACTGACCCATTCATCAGCACCGGCGCGAAGGGCCTAGTCCTATCAGCACCGTCGACTTGCCGCCATCACTACGCCCCGCCACTGTTGCTTCACACTCTGTGCTCAAAGCCTGATCGTTCGTCCGGGGCTCACTAAGCCAGCGCTCTTACGCCTAGGTGTGCCAACTTGGCCCTACTTGATCTTGGGCCCGTAGGGGCAGTGCTGATTCCGGAATTATTGATTAGAGAGCCCCGTCTGTCTGAGGGACTCTTTATTAGGGATAACTCGATGCCGACAACGTCAATCCTCTGAGACCGAGGACTGCGCCAGCTCCATTTCTATCCGTCGCTTCAATGTCGCCAGGTTCCTTGGCATCTCTTTTCGTGCTTGCGGGCGAACGACTAGTGGGACGAGAACCTTGCCTATGCCGTGCCCTTCAAAGTCGACGGCTATCGTCAGGCGGGCGTGTGTTTCGGTCAGAGAGTCGACGGTGAGATCTACGGTGGCGCGGATGGGTCCGTCGATGCCGCGTACTCCCCAGGTTCTGGGCGGGTCGATGTGGGTGAGTTCGGAGGTCACTGCGCGGTTGGCCCAACCGATGCGACGGGTGGTCAGGCATTTCGCGCCCGGTTGCGGGGGACCGGGCTTATCCAGGTGGCCGTCGACGACACCCTCTTGCCACTCGTGGAACCGCGTCGGGTCGGTGGCGTAGGTGAAAACCTGTGTGGCTGGTTTTGCTACTTCTGTTGTGGTGATGATCGGTGAATTTAGTTGTCCTCCTCGAATAAGGCCGCGTACCGGGCTAGATATAGCGGCCATCCTTCGTCCGCGTCGACGCCGTCGAGGACTGTTTCCCAGCCGGGACCGTGTCGCTCGAGGTAGCGGTGCTCAAGTTCTACGCGGGTGCTCTTTGTGCTCTCGGCGACGAATCTGACCTCGACCTCGCTGGTAAACTCGGGGTCGGTCTCTATCTGCCACTGCGGGCTGATGTCCCAGCTGAACACCACCCGGTCGGGCGGCTCGTAGACCAAGATGCGCGCCCAATGACACTCGCTGCCGTCTTCAGCCTGGTCATAGATATGTCCACCCACTCGCGGCTCGAACACCGTTTTAGCGATGGGTGCCGCGAGGAGATTGTGCTCTGGCGGCTTGAAGTCGCCGAACCGCTCTGTGAAAATCATGAACGCGTGGGCGATCGGCGCGCTCACCACGATCTGCTTGCGAACCGTCGATTGGGTCTCGGTCATGCACTGTCCTCCGTCGCTTGTTCGGCAGCATCTGCGTAGCCGGCGAGCGCCCGCTGCCAGAAGGTGTCGAGCTGATCCCGCAACGCAGCCACCGCTGCCGGGTTAAGTCGGTAGATCCGTCGTGTGCCGGCTACTCGCTCACTGACCAAGCCGGCATCCTTGAGCACCTTCAGGTGCTGGGAGACCGCAGACCGACTGACCGGCAGTCCCGCCGCAAGCTGCCCCACGGCCTGTGGTTCTTCGGCAAGGCAGGCAATGATGGCGCGCCGCGTACGATCGGCCAGTGCGCTCCACGGCTCGGCCACTCGGTTAGTATTCACTAACGGTTAGTGTCCACTAACCGATGTTCCGAGTCAAGTAATGATCTTGCTGCGGTACACCGGCGGGCTTCAGGAATGTAAGTTACCTTCATCCTTTAGGCATGGTGTCTTCTTCCCAGAGTGCTGCTTCCCGGGTCCTGTCGCTCAACTACTGTCGGCCGCGTGACTGTCCTCGCACCACAACGCCGGGGACGCCCTGCACTGACACGCGCCGTGGCTCGAGTACCTAACATTTAGCGAGAACATTGTCGAGCCGAGCGAACGAGAGGTCCAGTCATTGACGCTGACTCGGATGGCCGTAGACAGGGACCAAGCTGAGTCCTAAGCGTGTCCACCAGGTGCCTGGCTAGGTGGCAACACGCCCGGGCGCTGCATGTCAGGGCGCCGTGTTCGCCTAATCAGATCTACCCGAAGGCGTAGCGAAAGGTCAGGGGTTCGGACACCTAGCTGCATCTTGTACAAGGACCGCTAACAAGGAGTTACGCCCAACAGGTTTCGGTGGACCTTACGGTCAGACATCGCCGATCGGCAAGGCGCTGTCGACGAACGCGAAGGGCTACTCGCCAAGCCGCGGGGCGCGACTCGAAAGGGCGGAGGTCCTCGCCCTCTTCGGTGCCACGACGCCCAACGTGCCTGATGGCCCCGCATATAGGGTTCGGGCGGAACGGAGGATGCTGATGGGATGAAGCGCCAGGTGGTGATCCTGGGGGCGGGGTTCGGTGGGCTGGAGCTAAGCACCCTGCTTTCTGAGCGGCTGGCCGATGAGGTGCAGGTCACGTTGATTGACCGAAACGACGGTTTCACTCTCGGATTCTCCAAGCTGGACATCCTGTTTCGTCATCAGTCCCGCGATGCGGTGCGGCTGCCGTATCAGCGCTTGGCAAAGCGGAGTGTCGTCTTCCGGCAGGAGACAGTGGTCTCGATCGACCCTGGACGCCGCCAGGTGGCTACCGATGTGGCGATCTACGACTCGGATTTCTTGGTGGTGGCGCTGGGTGCCGACTATGACCTGGCGGCTACGCCTGGCTTCGTGGAGGGCGGGTTCGAGTACTACTCGGTCGACGGCGCTGAGCGGCTGCGGGACGAGTTGCCGTCGTTTTGCGGCGGCAAGGTGCTGCTCGCGGTCTTGTCGATCCCGTTCAAGTGCCCGCCTGCGCCGTACGAGGGGATCCTGCTGTTGCACGACTACCTGGTCGAGCGAGGCATCCGTGATGCGACTCAGCTGCATGTGGTCACGCCTCAGCGGGCGCCGATCCCTGTGTCGTCGGAGGCGTCGGCGGCGGTGGAGCGAACCATGGCGGCGCGGGGCATCGAGTACACCAGGCGTCGTCGGGTCTATGGCATCGACCCCGCGGGCAAGGTGGCGCATTTCAAGGACCGTGACGAGCCCTATGACCTGTTCATCGGTATCCCGGTGCACAAGGTGCCGGACGTCCTGGTGGAGGCCGGGCTGACCGAGAACGGGTGGGTCAAGGTGGACCCGCTCACCCTGGCCACCCCCTTCCCGGGCGTTTACGCGCTGGGTGACTGTGCCGAGACCGGGATCCCCAAGGCCGGTGTGTTCGCCGAATCCGCAGCCCGGACCGTCGCCGATGAGATCGCTGCCAGTATCCGCGGCGGCGGGGTCAGGGCGTACGACGGCGCCGGCCTGTGCTTTGTAGAAATGAGTGCCGGCGAGGTCGGCCGAGTTGATGTGCGCTTCCGGACCGAGGCAGGGCCGACGGCACCGCTGCTGGGACCGGGCGTGGAGTATGCCGCCGAGAAGGCTCAGTTCGGCGCAGTCCGCAGGTCCCGGTGGTTCGACCTCTGACCGGATCGACTAGCCGAGCGGTCCTCCGGTGAGCACATGAGTAGCGGATTGGAACCTTTGTGAAGTGCCGCGCACAGGCGTCTGCTGTGTTAGCGCGTGTTTGCTGTTGCTATGAGAACTTCGCCGCGGTCAAGGAAGGCCTCTCGGCAAAGGCTCTCAAGCCGGAGTCGCACGTTCCGGAGAAAGTCGGCTCGGGCAGACGGTTTGAGTTGAGCGAGGCGCCTGCCCGTTACGCCGAGCGTCCTGTGTTGTTCGGTGAATTGTCTCAGGCTGGCTTGATGTGACCAGGGCATGATCTTGATCTCGGCGCGCTGAAATCCGCTGCGCTGCAGCATGGTTCGCAGTTTGTCTGGAGTGTTCATTAGCTCGTGCTGGGCGATCAGAGGTCGATCAGGTGGGGCGCCGTGGCGATCCAGTTCATGGTTCCAGATATTCAACGCGGGAGCGCCCCTGTCGTAGCCCCAGGTAGTGAGTCCGACGCTGCCGCCAGCCCTGAGTACCCGCCGCACCTCACCGAGTGCCGCCTCAGGCTCCGGCACATGGAACAGTACGAATGCCATGATCACAGCGTCATAGGAAGCCGAGTTGAAGGGCAGTTTGGCCGCATCGGCGACGATCCGGGGATAGCCGGCTGGTATGCGTCGCAGCATTCCCTCGGCCCGGTCCGCAGCAACGACGAGGGCCGATGGGGCGGCGCGGTGAATCGCCGGCAGCAGGGTTCCCACGCCACCGCCAAGATCGAGAACCCGTTCCGCAGTGTGAAGCGGTAGCCGGTCGACAAGATGGACACCTGCCGGGTGTATCGCCGATGCCCACCACTGTTCGTAGGCCTGGGCCGACGCCGAATAGTAGGCGGTGAGCAACTCGACGGGGCTGGCCGGCGGCAGAGTCACAGTTGGGATCAGAGGAGGGTTGATGCGGTGATCACGACCGCGACTGCGACTGCTTGTTGTTTCTGCGGCGGGATGAGTTGACGCATCAGCGAAATCACCTCATCGGTAAACAGCGGGTAGAGCGCGCAGTCATCGATACTCACCGGCTCTCGATGAAGCACCCGCACATCGATGAATCCCGCTTTTTCTAGTTTGTAGACGAAATCACGTTCGGCCAGGGCGCCGGCGACACAGCCGGCCCAGGCCGCCGGCTGGGTGAGGATGTCCGCTGGAAGCTGATCTTGGTCAACGGTGAAGTCTGAGACGCAGAGTCTGCCGCCCCGCCGAAGCACTCGAGCGCATTCGGCCATGACCCGGGCCTTTCGGGCAGACAAGTTGATCACGCCGTTAGAGATGATCAAATCCACGCTGCTGTCTGGGAGCGGAATGGCCTCCATTTCTCCATACAAGGTCTCTACATTGTGCAGGCCTGCGTCCTGAGCTGCGTTGGCCGTGCGCTGGAGCATCTCGGGTAGGAAATCCAGCCCGATCACCTTCCCGGTGGGTCCGGTGCGCCGCGCCGCGAGGATAGTGTCGATGCCACCGCCGCAGCCAATGTCGAGGATCATGTCTCCGGGTTGGATATCGGCGAAGCGCACGTGGTTGGCTACGCCCAGGGCACGATTGATAGCCGACCCCGGGACCTGTGCCAACTCTTCTGCGCTGTATAGCTTGTACGCGACAGCGGCCGTCGAGGCGGGAACGTGTCGATACGCCTCGCGAACCAGGTCCTTGATCTCGGTGCCGTGCATCAAATCATGGCTCATGGGCCGAGCTCCTCCAGAGTCTCGTCTAAGCGACGTAGAACTGCATCCGGGACCTCATCACGGGCCGAGCTGGCTAGGAAGCGACGCAGCTCCCGAGCAAACTCAAGCTCTCCACAGCAGG
>Ga0307406_10001342_pt1 | contig 13818 bp, 15 predicted proteins | sample 322Cmetagenome_3_FD_203706 | JGI IMG/M metagenome (GOLD analysis project Ga0307406, IMG submission 203706) | Maize rhizosphere microbial communities from greenhouse at UC Davis, California, United States - 322HYB-C-2 | ecosystem: Host-associated > Plants > Roots > Rhizosphere > Soil | place... | reverse complement strand
CTGCATCGTCATAGCGGCGGAAGGCTCCTTCAATTGCGGCGGCAAGGACCGCAATACGCGCGAAAAGCTGGTGACCTACAACTTTTCGATTTCGCGCCTGATCGAATTGCACGCCGAACGCCCCGATGGCGAAACCCTCTACATCCGCGACGGCACCTTTGCCAACGACGAGCCCGCCGAGTCGGCCGCGGGCCTGTGGGTGGCGTCGCTGACCGAACAGGAAACCGTGATGCGCATCCCGGATGCTCCTTCGGACTTCGATACGCTGCACGACCTGGGCATGCGCCCCGAACAGCGGCCGGCCGTCAGCCCTCCCACCCACCGGGCCAGTTTCTACTGAAGAGCCTCGGCTGCCGCGCCCACAGGCGTGTATTGCGCGCGGTTGTTCTCGAGCCAGCGTGCCGACAGGCTGCTCTCTTGCTGCGCCGGGTGGAAATCGGCGCGAAAGTAGCTGCGCCAGGCCCGCCAGTTGCTGCTGAGCAGGCCGCCCCTGCCAAGCAGGATGCGCGCGCCGCTCTTCCAGGTCGCCCATTTCCACAGCTGGCCTTCGCGGCGCAGGTTGTCCACGGTCTGGCGCATCAGGTCGCCCAAGAACATCAGGGTCACGCGGCGGAACCAGCGCTTGCGCCAGGCGTCGGATCCTTGCACAGCCTTGTAGATGTCGAAGGCGACCGCCTTGTGCTCCAGTTCTTCGGCGCTGTGCCAGAGCCACATGGTGCGCAGCCGCGGCTCGGCGCCGTCGAGCACTTGGGGATGGGCGAGCAGCCATTCGGCGAACATGGCAGTGAAGTGTTCCGTGGCAGCGGTGGCCGCCAGCGCATGGCGCGGATCGGCACCCTCCAGCAACTGCATGCGCCCGGCGGCGCGGAGCGTCCAGCCGTCCACCAGGCCCTGGTCCTGCAGGTGGGTGTTGAAAAGCGAATGAATGCGCCGGTGTGTGGCCTCCTGGCCGATGAAGCCGCGCACGTCGGCACGAAGCGCTTCCTGCGTTTGCGCCGGCAGCGTGGCCGCCGCGTCGCGCACGGCATCGATGAAGAACTGCTCGCCGAACGGGAAGCTCATCGACAGCGCATTGAAAAAGGCGGTGGAGAATGCGTCGCCGCCGCACCAGTTGCGCCCGAATGGGGTCTGCAGGTCGATCAGAAGGCGGCGCACGACAAGGTCGGTCATGGCGGATGTTCCTTGGAAAAATGCGGTGCGGTACACGCCCGTACCAATTTCTTGGAATGGTGCGCGCCACGGCTGGTACCGTCAAGTACCAATGCGTAGGAAAATGTCTTCTCCATGAGCATCGCGATCGAAAAACCAGCCCTTGCCGCTCCCTCCGGGGAACCGGCCCACGAGCACTACGCCCGGTTGCTGGAAGGCATGGCGCGCGCCGTGGCCACCAAGGGCTACGCGGACACCACCATCGCCGACATCGTGCGCGAGGCCGCTGTTTCGCGCCGCACCTTCTATGAACACTTCACGACCAAGTCGGAGTGCCTGATCGCGCTGTACGAGGCGGCCAGCAAGCTGGCGCTGCGCGCGGTGAGCGAGGCCTTCGATCCGGCGCAACCCTGGCATGCGCAGGTGGAGCGGGCGATCACCGCGTATTTCGACTACCTTGCGCAGGATCCGGCGCTGTTGCGCACGCTGTTCGTCGAGATCCTTGGCCTTGGCATGCCGGGGCTGGCGGCGCGGCGCCGGGTGAACGTCGAAATCGCCGGCTTCATCCAGGCGGCCATCAACGGCGGCGGCGGCGCGAACAGCGGCCCGGTGGCGCACCTGACGAGCGAAATGGCGATGACCGTGGTGGGCGGCATCAACGAACTGGTGCTCCAGGCCATCGAACAGGACCGGGTGGGTGAGCTCGGCCAGTTGGTGCCGCCGGCCACGCGCCTGGTGCGCGCGGTGGCGGCCGAGAGCGCCAGGTAGCGAGAGGAGAGCGTCAGGCGGGCCTGGCCTGCGCCGGATCGTAGAAGAACTCTTCCTGGGCGATGCGCTCGCCCTCCCAGCGCTGCCAGGCGAGTTCTTCCATGCGCATGGCCTTGCCGTCCTTGAAGCGGAAATCAAAGACCCAGCGGATCACCACGTGGTCGCCGTTCACGAACACCGGGCGTACGCAGGTCGAAACCACCGAGGCCGTGCGGTCCAGCGTCGCCTGCTCGCGGGCAACCAGCGTGCTTCGGCCGCGCCGGGGCTCGGCCTGGTTCTCGCGCATGCTCGCGTCCTCGGTGTAGTAGTCCTCGATGGCCTGGGCGTGCGCGCCGCCTTCCACGGCGGCAACGAAGGCCTCGAGTCTTTCCGTGGTGGGCATCAGGCCTTGACCTTCACTTCGACGCGGCGGGCTTCGCTCGCGGGCCCGTCCGCCTGGGTCTGCTCGGGCTTGGCAAGCTCGATCTTGTCCGCAGGGGCGCCGGCGGCCTTCAGCGCATCGCCCACGGCCATGGCGCGCTGCTTGGCGAGCTCGGCGTTCTTGGCCGGATCGCCACTTGCATCGTGGTAGCCGCTCACAAGCAGGACGCTGCCGCTCTGCACGGCCTTGATGACGTCGGCCAGCGCCTCCTTGGCATTGGGCGCGACCTCGGCCTTGCCGCTCTCGAAATAGAACTTCACCACGCCGTTCTCGACCTTCACGGCTGCGGCTTCGGCGGCCGCCACGGTGCCTGAAGCCACCGCTGCCGCCGGCGCTGCGGGCGCGGAGGGCGCGGAGGGCGGGGCAGCGGCAGCCGGCGCCGTAGCGGCCGGGGGCGTCTCGACCTTGTGCGGCACGGCCGCGGCCGCATCGCCGCCGTGGAACTTGACCACCAGCGGCACGATCAGGAGCGCCACGATGTTGATGATCTTGATGAGCGGATTCACTGCCGGGCCGGCCGTGTCCTTGTAGGGGTCGCCCACGGTGTCGCCGGTGACGGCCGCCTTGTGCGCCTCGGAGCCCTTGCCGCCGTGGTGGCCGTCCTCGATGTACTTCTTGGCGTTGTCCCATGCACCGCCGCCCGTGCACATCGAGATGGCGACGAACAGGCCGGTGACGATGGTGCCCATCAGCAGGCCGCCCAGCGCCTTCGGCCCGAGCACCAGCCCGACCAGGATCGGCACCACCACCGGCAGCAGCGAGGGAATCATCATTTCCTTGATGGCCGCGCCGGTCAGCATGCCCACGGCCTTGCCGTACTCGGGCTTGCCGGTGCCTTCCATGATGCCGGGAATCTCGCGGAACTGCCTGCGCACTTCCTCGACCACCGCGCCGGCCGCCCGGCCCACGGCTTCCATGGCCATGGCGCCGAACAGGTAGGGAATCAGCCCGCCGATGAAGAGGCCGACGATCACCATCGGGTCGCTCAGGTTGAAGCTGATGTTCAGCCCGAAGCTCTCCAGCTTGTGGGTGTAGTCGGCAAAGAGCACCCGCGCGGCGCGGCCGGCCGAGCCGATCGCATAGCCCTTGGTCACCGCCTTGGTGGTGTTGCCCACGGCGTCGAGCGGGTCGGTGATGTCGCGCACGCTCGCGGGCAGCTCGCTCATTTCGGCGATGCCGCCGGCGTTGTCGGTGATCGGCCCGTAGGCGTCCAGCGCCACCACGATGCCCGCCATGCTGAGCATGGCCGTCGCGGCCACCGCAATGCCGAACAGCCCGGCGAGCGCATACGAGGCCATGATCGCCACGCAGACGCAGATCACCGGCCATGCCGTCGAGCGCATCGAAACGCCCAGGCCCGCGATGATGTTGGTGCCGTGGCCGGTGGTGGAAGCCTGCGCGATGTGCTGCACCGGCTTGTACTGCGTGCCGGTGTAGTACTCGGTGATCCACACCAGCGCGGCCGTGAGCGCCAGGCCCACGAAGCAGGCGCCGAACAGCTTGAGCTGGCTGCCGCTCGGGGCAATGGCGTTGTCGGGAATGAGCCAGCCCGTGACGAACCAGAACGCGATCAGCGAGAGGATGCCCGCGACCGCCAGGCCCTTGTAGAGCGCCGGCATCACGTTGGTCATGCCCGGCGAGGCCTTGACGAAGAAGCAGCCGATGATCGAGGCGATGATCGATACGCCGCCCAGCGCCAGCGGATAGAGCACCGCATTGAGCGGTGCCGCCGTGACCATGAGCGCGCCCAGCACCATGGTGGCGATCAGCGTGACGGCATAGGTCTCGAACAGGTCGGCCGCCATGCCGGCGCAGTCGCCGACGTTGTCGCCCACGTTGTCCGCAATGACGGCCGGGTTGCGCGGATCGTCTTCGGGGATGCCCGCTTCGACCTTGCCCACCAGGTCGGCGCCCACGTCGGCGCCCTTGGTGAAGATGCCGCCGCCCAGCCGCGCGAAGATCGAGATCAGCGAGGAGCCGAAGGCAAAGCCGATCAGCGGATTGAGGATGGCCGAGAGGCTGCGGTCCGGCGTGAGGTTGCCGTTGCCCGCCAGGAACCAATAGAAGACCGAGACGCCAAGGAGGCCCAGCCCCACCACCAGCATGCCCGTGATGGCGCCGCCGCGGAACGCGACGTCGAGCGCCGGGCCGATGCCTTGCGTGGCCGCCTGCGCGGTGCGCACGTTGGCGCGCACCGACACGTTCATGCCGATGAAGCCGCAGGCGCCCGAAAGCACCGCGCCCACCACGAAGCCGACGGCCGTGGTCGCGTCCAGGAAGATGCCGATGAGAATGGCCAGGACCACGCCGACCACCGCGATGGTGGTGTACTGCTTGGCGAGGTAGGCCGATGCGCCGGCCTGGATGGCGGCCGCGATTTCCTGCATCCGCGCGTTGCCCGGATCCTTGGCGAGAATCCAACTTCGAGCCCAGAAACCGTAGCCGACGGCCACGAGGCCGCAGACGATGGCGAGTATCAGGGGGGTGTTGCCGATCATGCTTTGCTTCTCCATTCGTTCGTTGTGACTAGTGGAGACGGACAGCATGGGTCCTGCGCGCAACGCGTACGGGACCCAGGTTTTCCGTCGCGTTGCTTCCTCGAAGCTCGCAGCACCAAGGTGCGGAGCCGATTGGCCAACGGGTGCAATTTACAGGCAAAAACCAGAACGTGTGCGACCGGGCCGCGACACGGAAAGTAAACTCCGGGTTTGTCCCCATCTCCCTCTCATACTTTCAACTACTCGAAAACGTCATGTCCTTCGACAAAGTCTCCCCCGGCAAGAACATCCCCGACGCCTTCAATGTCGTGATCGAAATCCCGATGAACGCCGACCCGATCAAGTACGAAGTCGACAAGGAATCGGGCGCGATCTTCGTGGACCGCTTCATGACGACCGCGATGTACTACCCGGCCAACTACGGCTACGTGCCGCAGACCCTCTCTGGCGACGGCGACCCGGTCGACGTGCTGGTGATCGCGCCGTATCCGCTCTTGCCCGGCGTCGTGGTGCCGTGCCGTCCGCTTGGCATCCTGATGATGGAAGACGAAGCCGGCGTCGACGGCAAGGTGCTGGCCGTGCCCACCGACAAGGTGCTGCCGATCTACAGCCACTGGAAGTCGGTCGACGACGTGAACCCGATGCGCCTGAAGGCCATCAGCCACTTCTTCGAGCACTACAAGGACCTGGAAGCCGGCAAGTGGGTCAAGGTGCTGGGCTGGGAAGGCATCGACGCGGCCAAGAAGGAAGTCGTCGACGGCATCGCTGCCTACAAGAAGTAATCGGCTGCCTCAGCGCTGGGCCGCGTCGCCGGCCAGCCGCATCCACTCGCGATTGACGGAGCGGGCGTGCGAGTTCCAGTGGCGCGCGGCCTGCTGGAGTTCGCTCCATTGGCGCTGTGCGCCGGTGGCGTCGCCTTGTTCGGCCAGCCAGGCAATGTAGCGGGCGCGGGCCTCGACCGTGTTGTACTGGCTCAACGCAGCCTCGAAGGCCTCGCGTGCCTCTGCATGGCGCCCATCGGCAGCGAGCGCGCGGGCGGTGAGCACGGCGACTTCGTCCCGGCGGTAGTCGTCGCGCGAGGCGCGCAGGGCTTGGAGCGCCTGCAGCGCTTCGCGGCCTGAAGCCGCGCCGCCCGCGGCCAGCAGCGCGCTGGACAAGCCAAATTGCAACTCGGGATCGGATGCGAGCGGGCCCTTCAGGGCGTCGCGATAGTGTCCGACCGCATCGCCAGCCTGGCCCCTGCCGAGCGCGGCCTTGGCGAGGCGCAGCTTGTTCTGGGCGGTGGGGGCCAGATCGTAGGCCTCGGTGGCCGCGCGGTACTCGCGCTCGGGGTCGATGAGGCCGATGGCTGCGCTTGCCACCTTGCCGGCGGTACGCTGCATGCGGGAAGCAGGCAGGTACTCGACCACAAAGTACACGATGCTGCCCAGCAGGGGGAAGCTGAAAAGAATGATGAGCCAGTACATCTGCTTGCCATGGCGCATCGCATGCACGGCGAAGAACAGCGCAATGAGGATGTGCAGCCCCAGTCCGACGAACGGCATCGGTTTCTTTCTGTTGTTGTACCGGGCGCGTTTATAGCAGCCCCCGATTGCAGCGAACCGGCCGCAATCCGCCGCGCCTCAGCCGGCCTTGAACGGGCTGCGTTCGCCCAGGTGGTCCATGTAGTTCTCGATGCCTTCGCCCTCGCGCTCGAGAAAGCGCTCGACCGCGTCGGCGAAGCCGGGGTGCGCGAGCCAGTGGGCGCTGGTGGTCTTCACCGGCATCAGCGCACGCGCCATCTTGTGCTCGCCCTGCGCGCCCCCTTCGAAGCGCAGGGCGCCGTGCGCAATGCACCAGGCCAGGGGCTGGTAGTAGCAAGCCTCGAAATGCAGGCAGTCGACGCGTTCCACGGCGCCCCAGTAGCGGCCGTAGGCCACCAGCGCATCGTCCTCATGGGTGGACAGCGCGATCAGGCTTGTGGCAATCGGCTGCCCCTCGCGCTCGGCGACGAACAGCAGCCAGGCTTCGGGCATGGTGTCGGCCATGCGCTGGAAGAAGTCGCGCGAGAGGTAGGGCGGGTTGCCATGCTCGCGATAGGTGCGCGCATAGCAGCGGTAGAAGAAGTCCCAGTCCGCATGGGCGATGTCGGCGCCGCGCGACCAGCGAAAGGTCACGCCGGCCTCGGCCACCTTGCGGCGCTCCTGGCGGATCTTCTTGCGCTTGTCGTGGGACAGGCTGGCGAGGAAGGCCTCGAAGTCCGCGTAGCCGGCCGATCCGCCCGGGCTTTCCGGGCCGGCATTCGTCCAGTGGAACTGCACCGTGTTGCGCAGCATCAGGCCCGCTTCGGTGCAGGCGGCGATGTCTGCGTCGGCCCCGAACAGCAGATGCAGCGACGAGAGTTCTTCCTTCCTGCACCAGGCCACCAGCGCCTGCACCAGCAGCGTGCGGTCTTGCGCATCGCGGGCCAGCAGGCGTGCGCCGGGCACCGGCGTGAACGGCACGGCCACTACCGCCTTGGGATAGTAGGCAAGCCCGTGCTGTTCGTAGGCATTGGCCCAGGCCCAGTCGAAGACATACTCGCCATAGGAGTGGGTCTTGATGTAGGCCGGGCAGGCTGCCCGCAACTCGTCGCCGCGCCACAGGGTGATGAACTGTGGCATCCAGCCGCTTTCGGGCGAGGCGCTGCCGCTGTCGTGCAGCGCCGAAAGGTATTCATGGCGCATGAAGGGCGAGGGCTGCGCCTCGGCCGCGAGGAGGGCGTTCCATGCTTTCGGGTCCAGGTCCGACAGCGACGCCACCACCCGGATGACATAATCGTTCAAGCCTTTTTCTTCCTTCCGTATGACGCTCAAGCTCGCCATCGCGCAACTCAATTTTGTGGTGGGCGACCTCGCCGGCAACGCGAGAAAAATCGTCGATGCCGCGCGCCAGGCCCATGCCCAAGGTGCGCGTCTTCTGCTGACGCCCGAACTCTCGATCGCCGGCTATGCGGCGGAGGATCTGTTCCTGCGTCCCGCCTTCACCGAAGCTTGCGATGATGCCGTGAAAGGCATTGCCGCCGCGCTGGCCGATCTCAAAGACATGGTCGTGGTGGTGGGGCATCCGACGGGCGGCAGCCTGCGCAGCCGTTCGGTGGCGGTGCAGATGCGCTACAACGCCGCCAGCGTCCTCAAGGAAGGCCGCATCCTCGAAACCTACGCCAAGCGCGAACTGCCGAACTACCAGGTGTTCGACGAACGCCGCTACTTCACGCCGGGGCAGGGCACCTGCGTGTTCGAGACCGGCGGTGTTTCGGTGGGCGTGCTGATCTGCGAGGACGCCTGGTTCGACGAGCCGGCCGAACTGGCCCGCGCTGCGGGCGCCGAAGTGCTGGCCGTCATCAACGCTTCGCCGTACCACGTCGGCAAGGAGGGCGAGCGCGTGGCGCGGATGGCCGACCGCGCGCGTGCTGTCGGGCTGCCGCTGGTCTACGCGCATCTGGTGGGTGGGCAGGACGAAGTGGTCTTCGACGGCGCCTCCTTTGCGCTGCAGGCCGACGGCGAGTTGGCCATGCAGGCCGAGAGCTTCAAGGAGGACCTGGTCTTCATGCAGCTGGAGCGCTCGCCCCAGGGCGTGGGTGTGGTGGCGGCACCTTCGGCCATCGCCGCGCCGCGCGAAGCGCAAGCCCAGCTGTGGGATGCACTGGTACTGGGCGTGCGCGACTACATCGGCAAGAACGGCTTTCCCGGCGCCATCCTGGGGCTCTCGGGCGGCATCGACTCCGCATTGGTGCTTGCCGTCGCAGTCGATGCACTCGGCAAGGACAAGGTGCGCGCCGTCATGATGCCTTCGCCCTACACCGCCGACATCAGCTGGATCGACGCGCGCGAAATGGCCACGCGCCTGGGCGTGCGCTACGACGAGATCTCGATCAAGCACACCTTCGAGTCGTTCAAGGGCGCACTCGCTGATGAGTTCAGGGGCCTGCCCGAAGACACAGCCGAGGAGAACATCCAGGCCCGCATCCGCGGCACGCTGCTGATGGCGCTGTCGAACAAGTTCGGCTCGATCGTTCTCACCACCGGCAACAAGAGCGAGATGGCCACCGGCTACTGCACGCTCTATGGCGACATGGCGGGCGGCTTCGCGGTCATCAAGGACCTGCTGAAGACCACGGTGTTTGCGCTGGCCCGCTGGCGCAATGCCAACGACCCGTACGGCTCGGGTGCCTCGCCGATTCCCGAGCGCATCATCACGCGGCCCCCGAGCGCCGAACTGCGGCCCGACCAGACCGACCAGGACAGCCTGCCGCCCTACGACATCCTCGATGGCATCCTGGCACGCTACATGCAGGACGACGAGGGCATCGACGAGATCATTGCCGCCGGCTACGAGCGCGCGGTGGTCGAGCGGGTTGCGCGGCTCATCAAGATCAACGAATACAAGCGGCGCCAGGCGCCTGTGGGCATTCGGGTGACCCATCGAAGCTTCGGCAAGGATTGGCGTTACCCTATCACCAGCAAGTTCAACGAAACCGCCGGAGCGCAAAAACCATGAAGCAGATCACCGCCATCGTCAAACCCTTCAAGCTCGAGGACGTACGCGAAGCCCTGGCTGAGGTGGGCGTTACCGGCCTCACAGTGACCGAGGTCAAGGGCTTCGGGCGCCAGAAGGGGCATACCGAGCTCTATCGTGGTGCGGAATACGTGGTCGACTTCCTGCCGAAGATGAAGGTGGAAGTGGTCGTCAACGAAGGCGACGTCGAGCGCTGCATTGAAGCCATCGTCAACTCCGCGCGCACCGGCAAGATCGGCGACGGAAAGATCTTCGTCACCGGCGTGGAGCGCATCGTGCGCATCCGCACCGGTGAGGAAAACGAGAACGCAGTGTAGAAGGCTCTCCCCAGTCTTCGCGCACCCCCTCACCGGGGGCAATACCAGCGGCCCGGCAAAGCCGGTTCCGCGGTATTACTGGAAAAATCCTCGTTTTTTGGACTACAGGTTTTCGGCTAGGCGGTCGTCTCGGGGGTGCAGGGGCACTTCGGCGCGCAGCGCGCTGAGCAGTTCTGTGGGGTTGGTGCCGGTGCGGATCAGCTCCATCTGCCAATCGCCCATGAAGCCCTCGCGCACGCTGTGCGCCAGGAAGCCCAGCAGGCCGTCGTAGTAGCCCGCGGTATTGAGAATGCCGGTGGGCTTGTCGTGGTAGCCGAGCTGGCGCCAGGTCCAGATCTCGAACAATTCCTCGAAGGTGCCGATGCCGCCCGGCAGTGCGACGAAGGCATCGGCGCGCTCTCCCATCATGGCCTTGCGTTCGTGCATGGTGTCGACCACGTGAAGTTCGTCGCACAGGGGATTGGCCAGTTCCCGGTCGACCAGCGCCTTGGGAATGATGCCGACCACGCGGCCGCCGGCGTTGCGGGTGGCTTCGGCCACCGTGCCCATCAGGCCGGTGCGTCCTCCGCCGTAGACCAATTGGCCGCGGTGCTGGCCGATCCACTGGCCGACCGCTTCCGCCGCCTTGGAAAACTCCACTCGCTCGCCGGGTCGCGAGCCGCAATACACACAGATCGAAAATTCAGGATTCATGCCGCCATCATGCCTCTTGCGGCAGGCGTCTTCATGACGCGAAATGCTGCCACAACGCGGCCAGCCAGATGCCCCCGCACAGCGTGAGCGACAGCAGCACGGCGGCGCTGCCCATGTCCTTGGCGCGCTTGGAGAGGTCGTGCCATTCGGGGCCGATGCGGTCGATGGCGGCTTCCACTGCCGTGTTGAGCAGTTCGACGATCATCACGAGGATGGCGCTGCCGGCGAGCAGGGCCACTTCGACCCAATTGCGGCCGAGCCAGAAGGCCGCCGGGATCATCACGATGGCCATGATGGCTTCCTGGCGGAACGCCGGCTCGCTCCAGCCTGCGCGAAGGCCGTGCAGCGAGATCAGGGTGGCATGCCACACGCGCTCCAGGCCCTTGCGGGCCTTTTGCGGGTTCACGGCGGGGTCGGGAAGCTTGGGCAAGGCACTCATCGGCGGCTCATCGGCTTGGAGGTTATGAGCCGCGTACCGGCCCAGGCGTCGTGCCAGAACTGGCGCTCGGGGTGAAAGCGCGCCAGCAGGGCCCAGACCGCGACCCATCCGAAGATCAGCACCGTGGATTCTCCTCCCGAAAGCTTGAAAGGCGCGATGGCCGCCAGCGGCGGCAGGAACCAGATCCAGCTGAGCAGGTAGCGCGCGAGGGCGCGGGTCTGGGTGATGGGTCGCCCATGCGCATCGACGATGCGGATGTTCCAGGTCTTCATGGCCAGCGTCTGACCCCGGGTCCAGAACCAGACGAAATAGACGCCGAATACGACGAACAGGAAGGCCTGGAGCAGGTGCCGGCGGGCATCCATGGCGTCCCGCATCTGGCCGAGCGTGCTGAACAGCCAGCCTGCAACGAACACCACCGCGAACAGCAGCATGCCTTCATACAGCCAGCATGCCATTCGCCGCCACAGGCCGGGCACTATCAGAAGAGGAGCGCTGGAGGGAGTATCTGCGAGCGATGAAGAGGGATTCGATTCCGAGGACTCGGAAGAAGTTGAAGCCATCGAAACCTTGGGAATCAGGGGGGCGAGGACTGCTCGGCGCCACGGCCTGCAGGGTTGGAGGCGGCCGCCGGTGATGGCATGGGTACCTGGGCCTCGGCCGGAATTGGCTGCAACGCGGCGGCGGACGCGTCGGACGGGGAGGATGTGGACACGGCGGAGGGGCTGCGTTCCGGCGGCGACGCCACCATGATGGCGGCGGCAGGCCCCGCGGCTGGCGAGGGCGAGGCCGGCGGGGCCAGCATGATGCGGGGCGTGTGCTGCCCTGCAGGCGTCACGGCCGGCACCGTCACCAGCTTTTGCGCAGGAACCGGCCGCACGGGAATGGCGGCGCCGCGCGGCTTGGGGGGCGCGCGCTCCGCCAGCCGGCGCTTTTCTTCTTCGCTCAGGGCCTGGTACTGCTCCCACTTGGCCTTGCGTTCGTCGGCAGGGACGCGCTTCACCTCGGCAAAGTTGAGGCGCGCCTGGGCCCGCTGCTGATTGCTCAGGGCTGCCCATTCGATCATTCGGCTGTGCAGGGTGGTTTGGTCATCGGCCGACATGTTCGCGTAGTTGCGTGACAGTGCCAGCCATTTGCGCTTGTGCCCCGGGTTCAGGGCGTGCCAATGCGACGCGAGCGGCCGCAGCGCCTGCTGCTGCTCCGCGGTGAGTTCGCTCCAGTACGGCTTGGTCGCGGGGGCGGTTTTCGAGGCCGAAGTCGTTGCAGCCTGCGCAGGGCCGCCGGCCGATTTGAGCGGCGGCTCCGAATGCGTCTGGGCGCCGGCAAGCGTCAGGCCGAACAGCGCAGCGGCGAGGGCGCCCGCCCAAATGACAGCGCCCGACGTTGGCGGGCGCAGCGGGCGAGGCGTATCGGTGCGGGAAACGGAAGGGCGTCGCATTCGTTCAACAAAGAGAGATGGCTCAGTCGGAAGCGCCATCGGCCTTGAGGAACTGGGCAAAACCAGGGTCGGTGTAGGCCGCAGGGGGGAGATCGTCCGTCAACAGGGCGGAATCGACTTCCGCCAGTTCGCTCGCCCGGTCTTCGTCCTGCAGTACGCTGATGGTGATCAGCCCCGCAACCAGAGCAATCAGGGGCACCACCGAGCCGATGCGCGTCCACCAGCCGCCGCCCATCGTTGCCACATGCCCCGATTGCATAACCACCGAAGCCGACCGCAACTGCGGCGCCTGCTTGCGCATTGCCACGGCTTGCGCGCGCGCGACCCGCAGCCGCTCGCCGATGTCGTGCGGCAGTTCCTGGCTGCCGTCGGACAGCCGCGCAGCCACGCGCCGGCCGAATTGATCCTCGGCAGCAAAAGAAGAGGTTGGAACCTTAGTGTTCATAGCGAAATTCCCTTGGCTTTGAGCGCCTTGCTCAGGGCGTGCACGGCCCGCGAACAATGGGTTTTGACGCTGCCTTCGGAGCAGCCCATTGCAGCGGCCGTCTCCGCCACATCCATTTCTTCCCAGTAACGCATCAGGAAAGCCTCGCGTTGACGACCAGGCAAAGCCGCGATCTGTTCTTCGATCTCGTGGAAGACCTGGGCGCGGCGGGTCGTGTCCTCGGCACTCTCCGTTTCTCTGGAGTCGGTTGGCGAGACGAAGTTCTCCAGCAGATCGAAATCCCCGTCGTCGCCGGCAGATTCGAAGTCGCCGAGGTTGGAGAACAGGGCGCGGCGGGTTTTCTGCCGGCGGAACCAGTCGAGCGTGCAATTCGAAAGAATGCGCTGGAACAGCATCGGCAGCTCTTCGGGCGGCTTGTCGCCGTAGTGCTGCGCCAGCTTCATCATGCTGTCCTGCACGATGTCGAGCGCCGCCTCCTCGTCCCGCACGTGGTAGACCGAGCGCTTGAAAGCACGCCGTTCGACGCTCTTCAGAAAGTCGGAAAGTTCTTGTTCAGTGGCCAAGCGAGAGGGGGCGCCGCGGGCGCCGCGTGGGAAATGGGGGTATCGGAAGCGCTTGTGTTTTTCTGCCGCGGATTATGCCCCGGTGCCTTTTCACGCGGATTTTTGCGCGGCGGCAGGCGCATCAATGTCATAATCCGCGCTGCAAGTCAAAAGGCAAACGGGTCACGGTCCGGCGGAACATCAGTCCGCTCATGGCTTTGGCCTCAAGTCCTGGCGCGGCCCCACAAGGGCTGGCAAGGGGCACCCAAGGTTTTTCGTTCCCGAAAAAACTCCAAAGGTTGATCATGGAAATCTCGAAGGCGGAACTCGCTTCCGCAGCAGCCGCGTCCTCTGGCGCCGGCAACCCAACGCAAGAACTCATGGGCGCTGAAGTGCTGGTCAAGGCACTGCAGGCCGAAGGCGTCCAGTACATCTGGGGCTACCCCGGCGGCGCGGTTCTGTACATCTACGACGCGTTCTACAAGCAGGACACCATCCAGCACGTGCTGGTACGCCACGAGCAGGCAGCCGTCCACGCGGCCGACGGCTATGCGCGCGCCACCGGCGAGGTC
>Ga0307406_10001341_pt1 | contig 13820 bp, 13 predicted proteins | sample 322Cmetagenome_3_FD_203706 | JGI IMG/M metagenome (GOLD analysis project Ga0307406, IMG submission 203706) | Maize rhizosphere microbial communities from greenhouse at UC Davis, California, United States - 322HYB-C-2 | ecosystem: Host-associated > Plants > Roots > Rhizosphere > Soil | place... | reverse complement strand
GATGTGACGTCCTTGGTGACGAAGACCAGTGGCGATATCAACCTGGCCGTGGTCGGCCGGAGCTCGACCAATTTGTCGATGAACAGCCGCGAAGGCGCCAACAAACCCCAACTCGTCATAACAACCGGTACCGCTCCAACTGACGATGCGCCGTCGGTTCCGTCTGGGTTGTCGGGGTCGGCGTCGGGTTCATCGTCGGTGGATTTGAGCTGGTCGGCTTCGTCGGATGGGGACGCTACGCCGGTGGCGGGTTATCACGTGTTCCGCGACGGGTCGCGGGTCGGTGATGTGACGGGAAGGTCTTTTACGGATACGGGTCTGTCTGCGAATACCACCTATGACTACACGGTGTCGGCCTATGACACGGCGGGTTTGGAGTCGGCGCAGTCGGATCCGGTGTCGGTAAAGACAGGGGGTGCGGCGTCGGGGACCTTTACCCCGGTTGCCGACGCCTACGTGGCTTCCGGTGACAGTGTGAATCGTGGGACGCAGACGCTGTTGAAAGCCGATGCGAGTCCGGAGACTAACAGTTATCTCCGGTTCACTGCGTCGGGGTTGAGCGGGTCGAGTGTGAAGTCGGCGGTGTTGAAGGTCTACACCACTAGCGCATTGTCGGCGGGTTTCTCGGTTCGGACGACATCGGGTGGCTGGAGTGAGTCCGGGATTGTCTTTGCGAATGCTCCGGCGTATTCGAGCACGGGTGTGAATTCATCGGGAACGACTGCCAATGCGTATGTCAGTGTTGATGTGACGTCCTTGGTGACGAAGACCAGTGGCGATATCAACCTGGCCGTGGTCGGCCGGAGCTCGACCAATTTGTCGATGAACAGCCGCGAAGGCGCCAACAAACCCCAACTCGTCATAACAACTGAATGATCGCGCTCGATATAGTGCGGCCGTCCCCCGCCGTCTTCCGAGCAGTCGAGCAAACTGTCAGTCACCGGATCGACCACTGCCAAGTGATCGCGTCTCGGAGATCCAGCGGACCGACTTTGGCGGGCTTACGGGGCGGAGTCAACGCCACGCACGGCTGATAATCCGTCTTGTCGAGCCGTGTCACCGTATCGGAGGACCCCGAAGATTGTGGTCGGCGGCGAGTGGTCTATCCGGAATGGTGATGGTGCTGTGATGGCATGACCGTGCTCGTCGCTCGAGCCGTGGTCGTCGAAGGGGTCGGCAACGGTCCGCCTGGTGTCGTGGTCGTCATTCCTGGCGGCATCCGGCGGTCGGTCACGTCCTCGCAGAAGACATGGGCATAGATGCAGTGCTTCATCAGTGCGTCCATGGAGCGGGGATCCCAGGCGTTGAAAAAATCTGCGTGCAACGTCAGCGGGCTGTTCATCGAGGCTAATGTGATAGTCCCGCGGGTGGTCCCTGGCGCGAAGCGCTCCGCAAGAGTGAGCTGAGGCAGCTGCACTGGGTGCGCCGGATCGCACTTGTAGTTCACTGCATAGGACATATGTGAGCGGTGATCAGCAGAGTCGAGATTTTTTCCGTCCCAGCAGTTGGGAAAGGCCACGGACATCTCGAAAAGTGCTTCCGATCCGCATTGCGGCGGGAGCGCTTGCTTCTTGACGGTCGCACCTTGGCCCGCGATGCGGCACTGGAACCCCGCTATCCGTGAGCTTTGAGGAGAAGTCGCCATCGCGTTGCCAGCAATGAGCTTCAGTCCGAAGGGAATTGCGTGCAGCTGCGTTGTGTCATGCGTTCCAGCTCTGTAGTACGCGCGGACTTGGTACGGCAATCGTGGCTGCCCGTTGACGAGCAGGGTGGGCATCCAATAAGAAGACCTATCGCCGGTGTTCCTGCAGTTCGTCGGTGAGGCCAGCAACTCCTCGGCGGTCGAATTGGGATTAATGGCCAGACTGCCACTGAAGGTGTGGTCGTGGGATTTGCCCGGCTGACCAGGAAAGATAATCGGATCGTCTGGCGCCCGCTTGGTGACGAAGCACACCGTTACCCAGTCCACATGCTGAGGAAAATCGCTCGCTGTCGGCGACAGGACGCGAAAGTCCGAGGCTGAGGCAGGACGACTATCTAATGCCGCCATGAGAAGCATCGCAACGATCGAGAGCACGACCACCCCGGCAATCGGCTTCCGGGAGCGTCCTAGCTTACGGAAGCGATGTGCTGCTTGATCGCGTTGCCGTATGCCGTCTTGTCTCCGCGGCCGTTGCCGCTCAAGAGTCTTGTGCTTCAGAATCTTCGCCACAGATCGGACAGTCCGATCGCTTCCTTCGCAGCACGGTCTAGGCACGCGTTCTCTCCCCGAAATGAGACCAAAGCGTTATCTCCGGGGCAGAGTCTAGACAGTTTTGGTCACCACCGCACCCCCCAACGCTGGTTTGGACACTTCGGTCAATCCGCCGCGTACCGACACACAACCACAAGATCGGCATGCAAGATCAACCGAGTGGTTGCCGCTTATCGGTTTTCGCAGTGGTCATAGAGCGCGCAAACGCCATGCCGCAAGCCCATGTAGAGATCATTTCCGAACACGGCAGCAGGATGATGACGTCCGCGCTCCACGTCCCTGCTGATCCTTCGAACCGGCACCAAGAACTGAAAGATAACGATTAGATCTCGGCTTGTGTGCCTCGCGCGGCACCCTCGAAAACGAAGCAGCAGCAATCACGATTGGGGATCGAACGCCCGGGGTTCACGTCCCATCGCTCAAGCGATTGCATGTTCTGGGTTAAAATTTTCGCCGCGACCCCGAGCAGCGCTCGCCCGGGGCAAGGTCACGACCTTTGGGGGCTCGGGGGAAGCATGCGTCGATTTGTGCCTGACGTCCTGTCATCTGGCCTAACTCAACGTGGCCGCGTCTGCGCTCGCGACGGGTCTAGCGAACACCGTGCCCGCGAGGTTTACAGATGGGCGGGCGGTGGAGTGTGAAGACGCGAGGAACGGGCAGCAGATTCACACATTCGGTCGTCTCTCTGATCGAGCGGAGCTTGGCCAAGCTGTCGATGAACAGCGCGAAGGTGCAAGCAAACGCCAGACTCACCGCGACAACGGAGTCGCAGTGACAGCTCTCACCATCCTTTTCGCATGTTTCCTATTCTTTGTTCGTCTTGGAGAGCGATGACGTCAGATGTTCGTGTGCGCCCTCTCGATCGGTCAACTCTTAAATCCCAAGACCGTTCGGGGCCAACGTCACTCAATTCAAGAGCCGGGCTCCTGCGTCACGCACTTATTCCATTAGTCATAGCGCTCATAGCGTTGCCAGCGATTGTGCTTCGAGTCTGGCAAATAGATACGCTTGGGGTGAACAGTGATGAGGCGGTGTATGCGGGTCAGGCTGCCTCGCTTGCGGGCGATCCCGAACTCAGTCCTTATTTCCCAATTTTTCGGGCTCACCCGCTTCTTTTTCAAGCATTGCTGTCCGTCCCCTATCACTTTTGGGGTGTCTCGTCACTTGTCGGGAGGGTGCTCGCAGCTGCGTTCGGCCTTGGTACCATCATCGTCATCTATTACACGGCCCGACTGATGTACGGCGTAAGAGTGGGGATCATCGCCGCTCTAATTTCAGCCGTGATGCCTTATCTTGTGATCGTCAACCGTCAGATACTTTTAGACGGCCCGATGATGTTTTTCGCAACCGTCGCCCTTTACCTAATGGCGCGGTTTGCTCATACTGAGCGCCCCGTGTGGCTCTATGCGTCTGCGAGCGCTCTCGGCCTAACGTTTCTGGCTAAGGAAACGTCTATTCTGCTGCTTGGGGGAGTTTATGCTTTTCTCGCCCTCACCCATACGATAACGGTGCGGTTACGGCATATTTTCCTGGCAACTGGACTCTACTTCGCCATTATTCTCGTCTACCCCCTGGCGGTCTCCCTCTCCGGCGCAAGCTCAACAGGCCGTAACTTCCTTGTGTGGCAGCTGCTGCGTCGCGCGAACCATTCCTGGCTGTTCTATCCCAGTGTCTTACCCATGGCGCTCGGAATACCTGTGATAGTCGCGGCCGCGGCCGGGCTGTGGTTCCTCCGCCGTACTTCCTCTTGGCGAGAGTCTTTGCTCGTTTGGTGGATCGCAGGGCCAGCCATTTTCTTTGAAATCTGGGCCGTCAAGGGGTATCAGTACCTATTGCCGATCGCCGCGCCAGTCGCAATCCTGGCGGCTCGAGCACTTTGTGCAATTCCAGCTGGCACGGTGGACGTAAATCGCTGGCGAGTCCCACGTTATGCGCTATTCCTGCTCGCGACGGCGCTTACAATTTCCTGGCTCGCGGTTAGCTCGATCGTAAAGATCGCGCCAGGAAATGCAGGCGACAGCTTCCTTGCTGGTACTGGCGGAGTCCCAGGAGGTCGTGAGGCGGGTCACTGGATCGACGCAAATATTCCTAGGGAATCTGAAATGCTTGCGCTTGGTCCCTCAATGGCGAATATCATTCAGTTTTACGGTCATAGGAAGACGTATGGGCTGTCAGTGAGCCCCAATCCGCTGCACCGAAACCCCGTTTATGAACCGGTAGACAATCCGGACTTACGGATTCGGCATAATGATCTGCAATATATTGTCTGGGATTCGTTCACTGCCCAGCGATCCCCATTCTTTGAGGAAAATCTTATGAAGTATGTGAAGCGGTATCACGGTGAGGCCGTGCACACCGAATTCGTTGACGTACCGACGGCGTCCGGCCCTATTCAGAAACCGGTTATAGTGATTTATAGCGTCCGCCCGTGAGGCGCCGAGTTATCATGCTGGCCGCATTGCTGGCAGCTGCCCTAACTCTACAATTGGCTGGGGCACCGGCTGCCCAGGCAGACAGTGGGGATGTGAGCCCCGCGAGCAAGACGGCAACGGCGACTCCCATCAAGCATTTCGTCACGCTGATGCAGGAGAATCACTCTTTCGACAACTACTTCGGCACCTATCCGGGCGCGGATGGCCTGCCAGAAGGCACCTGCATGCCGGTACACCCCAAAAAGAAAGGCAGCCGCTGTATCGAGCCGTTTCGAGTTGGAGGCCGCCCCGTTGTTGATCTTGGCCATAACATCGGCGTCTACAACAGGCAGTATCGCGACGGAAAAATGGACGGTTTCATTTCTGCCCTTACATCGCAGCGAAGCGCAAGCGACCTAGCTATGGGTTACTACGATGATAAGGACCTGCCCTACTATTGGAACGTTGCCGACAATTACGTACTATTCGATCGAGCCTTCACTTCGGCCGCAGGTGGCAGCGTATGGAATCATTTCTTCTGGGCAACCGCTACTCCCGGCAATCCCAAGGATGATGCTATTTTGGAGAAGGGCTTCGACCATGTGACGACCATTTTTGACAGGCTGCAAGCTGCAGGGATCGACTGGAAGTTTTACATTCAAAATTACGATCCCAACGTTACCTTTCGGAATCCAGGTAACGGCGATCGCGCCTCTCAGATCGTTTGGGCCCCAGTCCTCAATTACAACCGTTTCCTGGACAACCCGGAGTTAAGAAGCCGCATCGTTCCTTTGGAGCAGTACTACACCGACCTCAAGAACAATGAGCTCCCTGCTGTCAGCTACGTCGTGCCGGCAGGGGCCAGCGAGCACCCGCCGGGCAGCATTCAGGCTGGTTCGCGGTTTGTCCGCACCCTATTGAACTCACTCATGGCGAGCTCGGCCTGGGATAGCTCAGCATTCATGTGGACCTATGACGATTGGGGTGGCTGGTACGACCATGTCAAGCCGCCAAAGGTGGACAAGTTTGGATACGGTTTCCGTGCGCCGTGTCTCCTCGTCAGCCCGTACGCCCGAAAAGGCCAGGTTGACCACACGACGATTGACTTCACTTCGCAGCTGAAGTTCATTGAGAATAACTGGAACCTGAAGCCGCTGGCCAGCCGTGATGCAGCGGCCAATGACATCACAACGGCCTTTGATTTTGAGGCGGGGCCGCGGGCACCGGTCCTTCTTTCTGAAGTGCGGAACAGCCCGCCTGCCAAACCACCGGCAACCGGCACCGTTTATGCCCTATATGGCGGAGCGCTGCTCGTGCCGCCCCTGCTCCTTGCATTTGGCAGCGTCTCGCAAAGGCGGAGGAGGCGCAGATTAACGGCAAGCTCGGCACTAGGAGCAGCACCATGAGCTTGCGACCTGCCGTTATCGCCGTCATGTCGATCCTCTTTGTTCTCCTCGGGACCGATTCCGCGGCGGCCAAGCCGCCCAGCCAGACGCTCGAGATCGGAACCATGCCCGCTATGGCTGGCTTTCCCATCACACTGGACGGCCAGACTGTCGCGACCGACGAGTCCGGCGTAGCGCGGTTCAAAACGACGAACGTTTACACCATCAATAGGCGTGTCAAGCTGCATGAGCGACGTATGAGTTATCGCGGCAGCGAAGCCAAGATCGTGGCTTCGAGGTTGTGCTGTATTCGTTCCGGCGAGCCTAAGGTCCTGCTTGACATTTACTGGCCGGTGCGGTTCTCCTACCTCGACGTCACCGGCGCGCCGGTCGATGTAAAAAGAATTCACGCGCTCCATCTCAAAAGTAGTACCGGCGAACTGCGACGTGTCGGGGCGAATGAGAAAACGTGGTTGCATGGCATGAGGGTTGTCCCACTCGCCGGAGGGATGGAGACCAAGAAGGTTTACTGGACCGTACAAAGTGTTGAGTATGCAGGCACCAATGTCGTGAACTCGTCCCAGCAGCGCTTCCAGCCGGCTGATGTCCAGTCGGTGCAGCTCAAACTGCTCTTTTACCGAACTTCGGTCAAGGTCCGCGACGCCTTTTTTGGGTTTGGTGTGGGACGCTCCGTGCTGCTTACGTATCCCGATCAAGATACGGTCAGTTATCCGCTTTCCGAGCGCAACGAAGTAGAGCTGCCAAGCCTGCCACGAGGTAATTACGCGCTTTCGGTCAAGGGTCCGGGACCAAAAATGACGCGACCCGTGGCCGTCTCGCGGGACCAGACTCTCGATCTCAAGTTCTACAGCTGGCTCGATGTGGGGGTGGCACTCGGCTTCATCGGACTATTCGGATTTGGGACACTCTGGGTGGGCTGGCGACGGCGCCGAGCGGCGAGAAAAGCTCGACCCGTACTTGTTCACTCAAACCCGGCCGCCGACCGGCACCACTCCTGGAGCTGGGGGCAAGGGCACGAGGAGGAGGTTGAGTCGACCTTGGCGGCGGAAATCCTGGGCAAGCCAGTCAATCGGGAGGCGTCTTGGTGAGCTGTGGGGTGAAGCTCAAGGCATGTCGGCCACTGGCACTGGTGCTAATCCTGCTCGCTCTCACGACACTGGGCCCCAGTTTGGCGTCCGCAACACCGCCCTCGGCGCCAAGCAAGCCTCACGAAGACCCAGGACAGCCGTTGGTTCTAGCGCACTACTACATCTGGTTCACTCCAGCGTCATGGAACCGCGCAAAGCGTGATGAGCCTTTGGTCGGCCGATACTCCAGCGACGACATTGAGGTGATGAAGCAGCACATCTCCCAGGCTCGCAGTGCCGGTGTTGATGGGTTCATCGTCAGTTGGAAGAGCTCGCCGGTCTTGAATCAGCGACTGGCCAACCTGATTAGAGTCGCTCAAGAGGAGCACTTCAAGCTGGCAATTACGTATCAGGGGCTCGACTTCGATCGGGCACCTTTGCCTGCGCCGCGGATCGCCGCAGATCTGAAATTCTTCGTTGACACTTATGGTGCTAATCCCGTCTTTGACTTTTTTGGTAAGCCTATGGTCGTGCTGACGGGAACCCCTGTTATGAGCAAAAAAACCATTGGAAGAATCGGCCGTCCGCTCCAGGAGCGCCTACTGCTGTTGGCGTCGGACAAGAATGTTGAGAGTTATAACAAGATTGCCGATGAAGTGGACGGCAATCTCTATTACTGGTCCTCTGTAAACCCCAGCACTTTCGACAGCTACGCCAGAAAACTGGAAGAGTTTGGCAATGCCGTCCGCGCGCATGGAGGGATCTGGGTAGCACCAGCTGCGCCTGGTTTCGATGCGCGCCTTGTGGGGGGAACCTCCGTCGTGGATCGGCAAGACGGCGAGACGCTTCGCCGGGAGTGGGATGCCGCTTCCCGATCCCTGCCAGCGGCTATTGGCGTGATCAGTTGGAATGAATTCAGCGAAAACACTCAGATCGAACCGAGCAAGCTCTATGGGAGCCGCTATCTCGATGTGCTTGCCGATCTTACTGGGGCGCCGACACCGATCGCACCGGCGGATTCGAGCGAGCCCTCGGGAACGGGCGGCCCCGCCCGCGCGATCTTTGCTCTAGCCAGTATGGCTGCGCTTGTCGTTATTAGCGTTGGTATCCTCGTGCGCCGCTCGTTCCGTTTTCCGCGAGCGCGAAGAGTTCTGTCGTGAAAAGAAGGCGAGGCTGCGTGGCTCTCGCCAGTTTGGTTCTCGTACTTTGTTGTGTCGCCGGCTGCAGCAATGTCGTTCTCCCTGCGAGCGTCGGTCAGCAAAAACCGAGCCCGACATCATCTTCGCCTGCCGGCGAGAAGAGAACGTGCCCACAAGCCGTGGTAACCCGTCCACCCTTGGGGATGCACGTGTCCGATCGCGAGCTGGTCCCGTTCAGCGCTACTCAGCTCGGTGTTCACACGGAGATAAGCGAAGCCTCACCACGCTCTACTGCGCGCTTGCGTCGAATCGAAGTTATATCGGGCGGCTACTTAGATGACCTTACCGAGGACTATGACGACCTTCAGATCGTCGGGAAGCGCCAGGTAGGCAAGAAGAGGGCCACTGTCATGACTGGAAGGTTCCTGAGAAATCTCGTGAAGGTTGCAGTCTGGCGAGAGGATCAGGCGACTACGCCATGTGATGTTCATGCGGTGGTAGGCACCAATATTCCGGCAAAGAATTTTGACGCCGTCCTTGCATCGGTTCGTGTTAAGCAGCCATCGTCCCGGCTCACCCCTCAGGAGCGCGGCAGGGCGGGTGATGAGTCACTGGAACAGATTCAGCGGATCCTTCCATTCATTATCTAGCGGCCACCTTATTTGCCTGGCACCGAGAAAGGATCCTTCGAAGTAGTGGCACGCTAAAACGGTTCACGAGAAGGACTCGGATTTCCGTCTCAATTGATCTACTATTAATGAATGAGGTGTTCTGAGGATGCCGATTCGAGTTGTCGTGTTTGACCTCGACGACACACTCGCCGAATCCAAATCGCCAATATCAGGTGATATGGGTGAGGCTCTTGCTGATCTCCTTGAAAAAGTTTCAGTCTGCATAATATCTGGGGGACGATTTGAACAGTTTAAGAGCCAAGTCCTCGAACGTTTGCCGGGCCGTACGAGGTCGGCAGGACTCCACCTCATGCCGACATGTGGCACGCGGTATTTGCGTATTTCTAACGGCGTCTGGAGCGAGGTCTATTCAGATGACCTAACCGTGGAACAAAAAAGAGAAATTGTGGCCGCACTCGAGGCGTCTGCGCGTAAATTGGGTCTTTGGGAAGATGATGCCAAGGTGACTGGCCCACGCATAGAGGATCGAGGATCTCAAATAACGTATTCCGCTCTCGGTCAGTTGGCTCCAGTTGCACAGAAGCGCAACTGGGATCCAAGTGGCTCTAAGAGAGAATTACTCCGCGGCCGAGCCGCTGAGATGTTGCCCGCGTCCGAAGTAAGGGCAGGAGGTTCCACTTCGATCGACGTCACGCGGCCAGGTATTGACAAGGCGTACGGCACTTTGAAATTGATGGAAATGCTGTCAGTGGGGCCGGACGAGCTTCTATTCGTCGGCGATCGGCTCGAGCCGGGCGGGAATGACTATCCTGTTATCCGGCTCGGCGTAATGTGTCGGCCTGTCAAAGGACCAATGGAGACACTTCTACATATTCGTGACCTAATGGCCACAATTTCCTGAAATCTCAAAGGCATCGTAGAGACCGGTAAGCCAGACTCCATCAGATGCCGCCATTCCCAGTGCGGCCGTACCACAGCCAAGCCAAGTCCGACCACGGGATCCTTGCGGAATATTAAGCGGCACAGCCCTCGATCCACGGCGAGCCAGTGTCGTTAGAGCGCCACGGGCGTTTTCCCTTACGCAACCAGGTCTCCTTCCCTCGCGCCTAACCTTTTGGCCGGGACCGGTTGTCGCCACCAGAGACGCCATCGCATCTCGGCAAGCAGCTGGAGGTAGCGCAAGCCTTCTCGGATGGTTCCCTTGGATGTGCCCAACATTCGCTCGACAAACACGAAAGGAACCTCACAGCGGATCAAATCCGGATGGCGAACCGCCATCTCGAGCAATATCTTGAAGCCGCGCGGTGTCATAGGTTCGGTCATCGCATCGCGGCGAAACAAGAAGAACCCGCTCATTGGGTCATGAATCCCCCGTAGCCGATGGGGAAACATCGCCTTTGCAAGCATCGTCGACCCCCACGAGACGGCGGTGCGAACAGGGCCGAGGCCCTCGTTCCGACCGCCCTTTATATAGCGACTTGCGACAATAAGGTCGGCCTGCGCGGAAGTGGCGGCGTTCAGCAGTCGCGGAACTACCTCCGGCGGGTGCTGGAGGTCGCCATCCATGACACATACCCATTGGGTGTGGGCTCTCTCCAGCCCGGCGAGCACTGCTCCGCCGAGCCCTCCGGTCCGCTGTTCACCGGATCGGTGCAGCAGCCTGATAGCCAAGGAACCAAATCCACGTTCCTGCGCAGCTTGTATTACGTGCGGCGTTTCGTCGTCGCTGTCATCGACGAACAACACCACGGTGCCCGGCTCGACAGTGCCCGAGAGCCGCCTGAGCAGCGGGTCCACATTTTCAGCCTCGTTCCGCGTTGGCACCAGGATCGTAAGCTCGGGCACGGCGTTTGCTGTCGTCATCGTCTGGCCTCTTCATGCTGCCATGCAGCAGACCTCACATGCTCGCCGTTACCATTCATCGACGTGCCCGACTGATCATCGGCTAGCGCCCTTGTGTGGCCGTTCGTTGTGTGAGCCGAATAGGCGCTGGAAGCGGGGGCACGGTCACCGATCAGTTCCGCTGGGGATGAGTGCAGAACCCGCTGAGGAATCACATCCGCCCAGCCGAAGTTCGGGGAGATCAGCCGGGATACCGATACGTTCTGCAAGAAGTCATCGAGGATGTCCCGCTCAAGCGAGCGCAGGACGGAGATGTCTTGTTTCTTGCCACTACGGAGGTTGCGAGTGCGCAGGGTAATGGCCCGTTCCATGATCGAGAACGGTGGAAAGCCATACGCATCCTCGGTGTTGGCAAGCATGATGGTCATGGCCTCATCGTGCGACAGCGTGTCTTCAGCCTCCGGTCCACGGCCGATGATGAAGATCCGCCGCACCAGTCCTGAGTCACCGTAGCGGGCCGTTGGTACCAGCTGGTTGATCATGTACTTCGGTGGCGGAACCAGGATTTGGGTGATCGCGTTGATTGCAATGATCGGGATGTTCAGCCTGGCCAGCAGCAACGCGAACTGACGCCCCTCCTTGGAATGGATCCGACTCTGGAAATTGAGGACCAGCCGGCGAAGAGGGCTTAGCACGTTCTTGTTCACCGCGCGCATCGTGTGCGAGCTGATGGTTAGTGGCTTCGGGAAGGACCGAGCCACGCCTTCACGATTGATGATCGTCATGTCATCGGACAAGAACGCGGAGTTATCTGGGTGGTCCTGAAGGAGCCGCAGTATGGTGCCCGTCTTGCCGGTATCGGTTTGAGCGGACAGCATGATCGTCTCCTCACCAAGCCTGACAGTCGCCGAGTGCAGGAGCATGTAGCCCTTGTTGACCAGCACGAACCGCAGCAGCGCCTCCACCACGTTCGTGTAGACGACGTGGTTCGATCGCGCCAGCAACGGACTCACAGTGACAGTAATCCGGTTATCTAAATCGACTCGGAAGTTGGCGCCAGCCGAGCCGAGGTGCTCACGGTAAACGAACAAGCCTGGGCTCATCGTCGCCTGCACCTTCGAAATCAGTCGGCGCGCACCTACATACCCGCGCCGCACCGTGATGTCTGCCTCCCGGCGGAAAGGCCCCACCTGGAAGTATCCCAGTTCTGGTAGTCGGACCTCGGAACGGACGGCGACGAGCCCATGGATGTCGTAGTGGTATTGCCGACCCTTGCGTGGGACTCGCAGATTTAGGGCGAGGTGAGGACCCCACTCATAACTCTTCATCTGGATCAGCACATCGGCCTTGGTGTGCGGCTCGATCGGCTTACCCGTAAGGTCGGCATCCCGCTTCCTGGATCCCCAAATGTATCGATCACTGATCCAGAAGCGGAGCGCGAAGAGCACCAGCAGCGTTACGAAGTTCGCCCAGAGCGGGTTCAACCCCACGGCATGGGTCAACAACAGCAGCAAGGGCACTCGTAGCAGCAGCGAAGCTGTGTTAGTGGCCCAACTCTTCGCGAACCGTTGGTACCAGCGCGAACCCGAGCTGCGCCCCCGATAGACGACTCTGTCAATCAGGACAAAGTTCCAAATCGTCGATCCCTGGGTCGCAGCGATTGCAGCCCATGAAATCCAGAAGGACATGACGTCATGAAAGAACCAGAACAGAGCCTGGTTCACGAACATGCCAGAGACTCCGACGAGACCAAAGCCAAATGCAACTTTGGTTTTGACAAGCTGGGATTTGAACAACATCTGGAGGCCTTTCCTGTTTCAGGACGGAGTTACTCCTGGTGGAATCACCGATTTCCGATGGGCGATTTCCCGATCGGTGAGCGCAGCCGGTAGCGCCTGGTCATAATGACTGCATTGCAGCCGCTGGCGTCAGGCCATAGATTCCCGAACACCGCGATGTCGTCAAGGAGAGAGTTGTAGAGCCAATAGCTTGCGAAGGCAGACGCCAATGCGGCGCTTCCTCCCAAAGCGCCTCGGCTCGCTGGCCTTGACATGCCCCAAACAACCCCCGATTCGACACTCGCCGATCCCCCGACGAGTTCGCGGCGCTCAGACGAGACACCCCTGGCGCCGACATAGCAACGAGCGCCAGATCGCCGGGGTGATCCGCGAAGAGCAGCTATCTCGCTACACCCCGAGCTCGCTCAAGCACGGGAAACGTATCGTCGGGCAGAAGCTCGAATCAGGCGATATACCAAATCGTGACCTTGGTTGCGAAATGCAGCCCAGAGCCTTTCAAGCTCACTGCACCCCGTTTTGGAAGTGAGCTGGATGGCCAACGCATTTCTCGAAGCGCTGAATGGCAGTGATCGCACTGGGCAAGGCCCTTGCGTTGGACTGGAAAACCTTTGCATACATAGGAAAAGTAAGGCCAGCAAGACCCCAGCAGGGTTCGATCCAAGATCATCTTTCTCGGCGAAGACTCGACGACTGTTTGCCGTCCGTTCATGGTTCGTTCGCGAAGCCGTCAACCAACGTTATCAATTTGTAACCTCTCGGCCACGGGACGGTTTCCTTTGAAGTGGCGAACTCCATGCGCGAGGTGCATCCCGAGATCAACCTTCTGGTGAATCCGATCCAGCGGGTGATGGGCAGCGTAGACGGCATCCTCTGGGCAATGTCGTGTGCCGACACGATGCTCAGTCGCGCCCTGCAGCTCTACCACATGCGTGGATCTGCTCGACCCGATACCAACTGAGGGGTGCCCGGTGGAGTTGCTCATCAGAGACGACCGGGCGCTCGAGACTGGCGGGCTTCGTGCTGGGAGCCGCTCCGGAAGCCAGTCGGTGGAATCATGCTGGGCAACGGCGAATATTGGCGAACGTATTGACAGGCTCCTCTCTGGCATCTGCGCGGGCCGGCTGCGCTGACATGGAAGAGGTCACTGGCTCAAAGCTGCGATATCAAGAAGCGCGAGCCTGTACGAAAATCGACAGCTAAGCGGGGGGGTCGCGGCACCATACTAGCGATCGATTTGTTCGGGTCCCTTAAGGCTTCGACCATCGTGCTG
>Ga0307406_10001339_pt1 | contig 13828 bp, 13 predicted proteins | sample 322Cmetagenome_3_FD_203706 | JGI IMG/M metagenome (GOLD analysis project Ga0307406, IMG submission 203706) | Maize rhizosphere microbial communities from greenhouse at UC Davis, California, United States - 322HYB-C-2 | ecosystem: Host-associated > Plants > Roots > Rhizosphere > Soil | place... | reverse complement strand
GTCGAACTGGGCAAGGCCATGGGCGCCCATGTCATCGCCGCCGCTTCGACCAACGACAAGGTCCAGTTCGCCCTGGAGGCGGGCGCCGACAACGGCCTGATCTATCCGTCGGGCAAGATGGACAAGGCGGCCCAGAAAGAACTGTCGGGCGAGCTGAAGCTGGCCTCGGGCCGCGACGGTCCGGACGTGGTCTATGACGGCGTCGGCGGCGACTATTGCGAGCCGGCCCTGCGCGCCATGGACTGGAACGGCCGCTATCTGGTGGTCGGCTTCCCGGCGGGCATTCCGTCCCTGCCGCTGAACCTGACCCTGCTGAAGTCCGTATCGGTGATCGGGGTGTTCTGGGGCGCGGCCGTGGCCCGCGATCCGGGCATCCACGCCGCCAACATGGCCGACCTGTTCCGGTTCTGGAGCGAGGGCAAGATCCGCCCGCGCATCAGCCGCACCTTCCCGCTGGAGCGCGCCCACGAGGCCATCCAGGCCCTGGGCGACCGCTCGGTCATGGGCAAGGTCGTCGTCACGATCGAGGACTGAGGTGGCCGATTTCGAGATCGGTCCGCATCTCGATCCGACGCGGATCGGTCCGGTGTTCCGGCGCGCCGGGCGCCTGCACATGCCCGATTTCCTGGACACCCCCGGCGCCGCGCGGCTGCATGCGGCGCTGACGTCGTCCACCGCCTGGTCCCGGTCTCTCATGCTGGGCGGCAAGGCGTTCACCCTGCCGACGGCGGACTGGGACGCCCTGCCCGCGGACAACCGGGCGGAGCTGGAAGCGGGCATCCTCAGCGAGGCCCGCGCCGGATTCCAGTACGCCTTCGACACCTGGCCGGTGTCGGACGAGATCGAGGCCGGCCGGCGCAGCGGGCATCCGGCCGAGGCCTTCCACGACTTCCTCAACAGTCCGGTCTTCCTGGACTGGGTCCGGGCGCTGACCGGCGACAGCCGCGCCGCCTATTGCGACGCCCAATGCACCCGCTACCGCCCCGGCGACTATCTGAACCGGCACACCGACGCGGCCGAGGGCAAGCACCGGCTGTTCGCCTATGTGATGAACCTCACCCCCGGCTGGAGCGTCGACTGGGGCGGCCTGCTCCAGTTCATCGACCAGGACGGCCATGTCGCCGAGGCCTACACCCCGGCCTTCAACGCCCTGAACATCTTCAAGGTGCCGCAGCCGCACTCGGTGTCCCTGGTCGCGCCCTTCGCCGGCGGCGACCGGCTGGCCGTCACCGGCTGGATCCGGTCAAGGCGGCCCGACTAGTCCTTCAGCCGCTCCAGAGCCTTTTCGGCCTGTTCGCGGTGCCGGCTCCTGACGTTGGCGCCGAGGGTGGCGATCAGGGCCGCGATCACCGCCGCGTCGTCGGTGAAGCCGATGCCCGCGAAGATGTCGGGAATGGCGTCGATGGGCAGGACGAAATAGGCCAGGGCTCCCATCATGATCCCCTTGGCGGCCAGAGGGGTCTCGGGATCGCGGGCGGCGTAGTAGACGCTGACCAGCTGGGCCGCGAACGGGATCCGGGCCGCCGTCCGCCGCAGCTTCGGCCAGAAGCCCTTCTGGACCCTGACCTCGTTGACCTGCAGCACCGAGGGCACGAGCGCCCGGGACGGGTCCAGGGCGTCTTCAGGCGTCACAGGTTTGGCTTTGGCGGTCATGGCGGCTAAATCCCCCGCGACAGTACTCGGTTCACACAAGACATAGGGGCTCCGGCCATGAAACTCGACAGCAGCATCGCCGCAGTGGTCACGGGCGGGGCCTCGGGCCTGGGTGAGGGCACGGCCCGCGCCATCGCCGCCACGGGCGCCCGGGTCGCCCTTTTCGACCTGAACGAGGAGAAGGGCGAGGCCATCGCCGCCGAGATCGGCGGCGTCTTCTGCAAGGTCGATGTCACGGACGACGACAGCGTCGCCGCCGCCTTCGCCAAGGCCCGCGCCGCCCACGGCCAGGAACGCCTGACCGTCAACTGCGCCGGCATCGCCACGGGCCAGAAGACCGTCAGCCGCAAGAAGGACACCGGCGAGATCCGCGCTCATGACATGGCCGGCTTCGAACGCACCGTGCGGGTCAACCTGTTCGGCACCTTCCGCGTCCTGTCGCAGTCGGCGGCGGGCATGGTGACGCTGGAGCCCATGGCCGACGGCGAGCGCGGCCTGATCGTTAACACCGCCTCGGTGGCGGCCCAGGACGGCCAGATCGGCCAGGCGGCCTATTCGGCGTCCAAGGGCGGCGTCTACGCCATGACCCTGCCGGTCGCCCGCGACCTCGCGCAGGAAGGCATACGCTGCAACACCATCCTGCCGGGCATCATGTGGACGCCGATGATGGCCGGCATGGACCAGAAGATCCAGGACGCCCTGGCCGCGGCCATCCCCTTCCCCAGCCGCCTCGGCACGCCCGCCGACTACGCCTCGCTGGTGCTGGAGCTGGCCCGCAACGTCTACATCAACGGCGAGTGCATCCGCCTGGACGGCGCGATTCGTCTGGCTCCGCGCTAAATTCGCGAAAGGGGGCTTGCGAGGGTCCGCGAGGGTCCGCTATACGCCCCCTCCTCGACACGGGACGGCCTCGCCGTTCCACGGAGTGCGGGCGTAGCTCAGTGGTAGAGCACAACCTTGCCAAGGTTGGGGTCGAGAGTTCGAATCTCTTCGCCCGCTCCAGTCGAGAACAACACATACAAGCAGTCGGCCTTCCCCTCCGGGGACCCAAGCCGCTTCCCAGTCGCCCGGCCCCTTGACCGGCTACCTGGCGCTTGGGCCCATCGGAAAGACGCAGAGGCTCGGAACGCGCGGAGAGTTCTCGTGTTGCCTGAGCGTGCGACCACGGCCGAGAGGCCGGCGCCGATGTGAGAGAGTGGGGTCGGGATGTTCGGTTCGAAGAAGCTCAACGAGATGATGGAGCAGCTCAGGCCCGACCTGGGCCGGGAATCGCTCGGCGTCGGCCCCGACTTCCCTGGCGTCGCCCCGAACCCTTTGCTCAGCAGTGATGCCCGCAAGCGCAATGCGGAGCTGCGTACGGGGGTGCTCGCGCTCGGCGTCCTCGTCGACTGGCGGGAGGTCAACAGCAATCCACGCGTCGTCCTGATGTTCGACGTGGATACCGCCGACGGTCTCTCGTTCCGCGGTATCGCAGACGAAAGCCTCACGATCACCGAACTCACCCGGCTCGCCCCAGGACAGACGTTGCCCGTGCGCTACCGGCCGGCCGTCATGGACCACTACGTCACCCTTGCCCGGGATGCGGACCCCGCCCACGTGCAGCAGCTTTCCGACGAGATCGCGAGCCGCAGGCGGACCTGACCCGAAGCCTTTGGGCTGTAGGGATGCCCTGTCGAATAGCGAAGGGCTCGGTCTTCGGACCGGGCCCTTTGCTTTGGCGGATCAGGGCGTGATGCTCAGCGGCGCGTTCGAGTACAGGGTGCTGCCCGTGGCGATCGCGCAACCATTGCCGGCCGATCCGATCAGCGGAAGATAGGTGAAGGGCAGGTCGATCCGCGAATAGGTCGACATGACCGTCAACGGCGCCTGCACGGCGCCGTAGCAGCCGTGCGCCGGATAGACGCCCATCGTCAGCGTCACGACGCCCGGGCCGGGCGCCAGCGTCCAAGTCCCGTAGGGCGCCACAAACGTCCCGCACCCCGCTCCGCCCGAAAGAGAGCGGCCGGTCACCGTCGCGGCGCCGGCCAGGTTGACGTCGACATTGATCGTCACGGTGCAGGTCGTGCTGTGCGTGGAGTGTATGGTCACCGGCCCGGAGAGGACGTAGGTCCCGGGCGGACTGAAGGACTGGGCGGCGGCCGGGGTCGATATAGCGGCGCTGACGACGGCGGCGGCGAAAGCAAGCTGTTTGAACACTTGAACCCTCCCGTTGTCTCCACCTCAGGACGAGGCGCGGGAGATAATGCTCGCGGACCGTGCCCTCGACAAGCCACTGACACGAACGTCAATAGACGCCTGAACGGCCTAGATTCGCTTCAGCCGCTTGGCGTGCCCGCCGACCATGTTCAACGCCACGCGGTCGGGCAGGTGCTTGGCCAGGCTGGCCAGCAAATTGTTCATGACGCCCGGGGTCACCTTGGGCCGGTTGGCCTCGACGGCGTCGTAGCCGACGCGGGCCACATGCTCGGCCGTCTGCCACATCCAGGCGGGATAGGCGGTCGAGACCTCGTCGCGGGTGCCGTTGACGTCGTGGAACTCGGTCAGGGTGTAGCCGGGACACAGGGCGGTGACGTGCACCCCCGTGTCGCGCAGTTCCAGGTGCAGCCCCTGCGACGCCTTGATCAGGAAGCTCTTGATCGGCCCGTACAGGGTGTCGCCGCCGGTGGCGGGCATCTGGCCCGCCAGCGACGCCACATTGAGGATGCGGCCATAGCTGCGAGCGACCATGTCGGGCGCGAACAGCCGGGCCAGCTCGATCGGCGCCGTCAGCATGACCCGGATCATCGCCGCATGGGCCGCCGGATCGGTGTTGAGGAAGCCGGCGGTGCGGCTGAAGCCCGCGTTGTTGACCAGCCCGTCGACCTCGATCCCGCGCAGGGCCAGGGCGTCGAACAGACGGCGCGGCGCTTCGGGATCGGCGAGGTCCTCAGGGATCACGGTCACAGCGGAACCGAGGCGCCGCAGCTCCTCGGCCAGCGCCTGCAGGGGGCCCTCGCGGCGCGCGGTCAGGACCAGGTCCCAGCCCTCGGCGGCGTAGACGCTGGCCAGGGCCGCGCCGATGCCCGCGGAGGCTCCGGTGATCAGGACGGTGCGGCGCCGGCCGGGGTTCACGCGCGGATCAGGCCGCGACGGGGCAGGACTTGTGCGGCGTGAAGGCCGCCAGCGAGGACGGGTTCTCGGCCAGCAGGTCGGCGATGGTGACCTTGGACAGGGCGTCGGCCGCGGCCAGTTCGGCGGCGGTCAGGGCCTTGGCCACCTGACGCGGAATATGCTCGCTGACCGGGCAGCCCTTGGCGCCCGCGGGCGGCGAGCCGATGTGGGCGCAGCCGTTGACGGCCTTCAGCACCTCGTCCAGCCGGATGTCCTCCGGGCGGCGCAGCAGCCAGGCGCCGCCGGACGCGCCGGGGCGGGTGGCGATCAGGCCGGCCTTGGCCAGCAGGGCGGTCACCCGGCGTACGACGACGGGATTGGTCGGCACCGAAGCGGCCAAAACCGCGCTGGGCGCGGCGTCGGCGGCTGAGTACGCGCCCTTGTGGGCCAGATAGGCCAGAGAGTGGGCGGCGACGGGAAAGCGTTGGCTGTCGGACATGGGTCCTCGTTTCAGACCTCAAGATAAGCGCTCGAAGGGCGTTTCACAAACCGACGCCACCTTCGCAGATGCAGCACGATTGAATCGCTCTATGAAAGGGCCTAAAGGCTCGCGGCTCTTTTGATGGGGCCGCGTCTCGCGGAGCCCCGGAGGAACTTCATGGCAGGGGCCCCTCCCCAAGCTGAAGATGGCGAGAACCCCGCCAGCCAGCCATCCGACACCGATAGCGCCGCCTCCCAGACCCCGCCCTCGCCGGCGGAGACGCACGGGCTTGGCCACGCGGTCGGCAAGGCGGGCAAATTCGGCCTGATCATCGGCGCCATCGGCGTGGTCTTCGGCGATATCGGCACCAGCCCGCTCTACGCCCTGCGCGAGGCGATCGCCCACGCGCAGGAGGGCGTCGGCGGCGACCTGGCCGTGATCGGCGTCGTCTCGCTGGCCTTCTGGGCGCTGATGGTGGTGGTGACGTTCAAATACGTCTTCTTCCTCATGCGCGCGGACAACAAGGGCGAGGGCGGCACCCTGGCCCTGATGGCCCTGGCCCAGCACGCCATCGGCCGCCGCTCGGCCCTGATCTTCATCCTCGGCGTCTGCGGCGCGGCGCTGTTCTACGGCGACGGCATCATCACCCCCGCCATCTCGGTCCTGTCGGCCATCGAGGGCGTGAAGGACGCGCCCGGCGTCGGCGGCGCCCTGGATCCCTTCATCGTGCCCGCGGCCGCCGGCATCCTGGTGGCCCTGTTCCTGGTGCAGGCGCGCGGCACGGCCGGGCTGGCCCGCTTCTTCGGTCCCATCACCGCCGTCTGGTTCCTGAGCCTGGGCGTGCTGGGCCTGATCCACATCTTCGACGACGTCTCGATCCTGCGCGCCCTGTCGCCCCACTACGGCGTCCAGCTGCTGCTCAAGGACGGCTTCCTGGGCTTCATCATCCTGGGCAGCGTCTTCCTGGCCGTGACCGGCGCCGAGGCGCTGTATGCGGACATGGGCCATTTCGGCAAATCGCCGATCCGCGCCGGCTGGATGTTCTTCGTCCTGCCCTGCCTGACGCTGAACTATCTCGGCCAGGGCGCCCTGATCCTCGACAACCCCGGCGCCGCCCAGAACCCGTTCTGGAGCATGGTGCCGCAGGCCATCTACTGGCCGATGCTGGCGCTGGCCACGGCGGCGACGGTGATCGCCTCGCAGGCGGTCATCACCGGCGCCTTCTCGGTGACGCAACAGGCGGTCCAGCTGGGCCTGCTGCCCCGCATCCAGATCCTGAACACCTCGGAAAGCCAAGCGGGCCAGATCTTCGTGCCGGCGGTCAACGGCCTGCTGATGGTCGGGGTTCTGGTGCTGCTGGTCGTCTTCCAGAGCTCGCACAACCTGACGGCCGCCTATGGCGTGGCCGTGACGGGGACCATGCTGGTCAACACCTTGATGGCCTGGTTCGTGATCACCAAGAAGTGGAACTGGCCGATCTGGGCGGTGCTCGGGACCCTGATCCCGTTCGGTTTCATCGACACCGTCTTCCTGACCTCCAACCTGCTGAAGATCCCCGACGGCGCCTGGATGCCGCTGGTGCTGGGCGCGGCCCTGGTGCTGCTGATGTGGACCTGGGTGCGCGGCACCCAGATCCTGTCGGCCAAGACGCGCAAGGACAGCCTGCCGCTGCTCGACCTGATCGAGATGCTGCGCGCCCGTCCGCCGCACCGCGCGCCAGGCACCGCCATCTTCCTGACCAGCGACCCGGACATCGCCCCGGTCGCCCTGATGCACAATCTCAAGCACAACAAGGTGCTGCACGAGAAGAACGTCATCCTGACCGTGCGCACCACGGATCGGCCGCGCGTCGATCCGGCCAACCGGGTCTCGATCGAACCCATCTCGGACGACTTCAAGAAGCTGGTCATCTCCTACGGCTTCATGGAGCAGCCCAATGTGCCCAAGGCGCTGGGCGTGTGCCGCAAGCAGGGTCTGAAGTTCGACATCATGTCGACCAGCTTCTTCCTGGGCCGCCGCTCGGTCATCGCCTCGGCCACCGAGGGCATGCCCCTGTGGCAGGATCGGCTGTTCATCTTCCTGATGCGCAACGCCGCCAATCCGACCGACTTCTTCCACATCCCGCCCGGCCGCGTGGTCGAGCTGGGCACACAGGTTTCCGTATGACCGGACGCGACACCGGCCGGAACTCGGCCTCCCGCGGGCGCCGCATGGCTGACAAGGCGCGTGGCCCCCGTCCGCCGCGGGTGGAAGCCCCGCGCGACGAGGCCGCCGACATCGGCGTCGAGGCCCGTCTGGCCGCCGGCGTGCTGCTGAACGCGGCGCTGGAAGGCCGGGGCGGTCTGGACTCCGCCCTGAACTTCCGCGAGGTGGCCTCGCTGGAAGGTCCCGACCGCGCCTTCGCCCGCGCCGTGGCCATGGCCGCCCTGCGCCGGCTGGGCGAGATCGACCAGATCCTCGACCGCCGCCTGCAGAAGGCGCCGCCGCTGGCGATCCGGACCATCCTTCGCATCGCCCTGGCCCAGACCTTGGTGCTGGAGACCCCCGCCTTCGCCGCGGTGTCGACGGCGGTGAAGCTGGCCGAGCGCGATCCCAAGACCCGCCCCTACAAGAACCTGGTCAACGCCGTGCTGCGCGGCGTGGGCCGCGACGGCCCCGGCCTGACGACGGCCGAGAGCAACCTGCCCGAATGGCTGGCCGCCCGCTGGAAGGCGACCTGGGGCGAGGCCGGCCTGACCGCCTTGGCGTTGGCCGCGCGCGAGGAGCCGGCGACGGATCTCAGCGTCAAGCCGGACGCCGATCCCGCCGAGGTGGCCGCCTTGGTCGAAGGCGAAGCCCTGCCGGGCGGAACGGTCCGCACCGGCCGCCGCGGCGACGTGGCGAGCTGGCCGGGCTTCGAGGACGGAACCTGGTGGGTGCAGGACGCCGCCGCCGCCGTCCCCGTCCGCCTGCTGGCCCCCAAGGCCGGGGAATCCATCGTTGACCTGTGCGCCGCGCCGGGCGGCAAGACCCTGCAGCTTGCCGCCTCGGGCGCCTCGGTCGTGGCGCTGGACCGATCGGAGACGCGGCTGAAGCGCCTGCGCGCCAATCTGGAGCGCACCAAGCTGGAGGCCGAGGTCGTCGTCACCCCGGCCGAGGACTGGGAGGACGACCGCGCCTTCGACGCCGTCCTGCTGGACGCGCCCTGCACGGCCACGGGGACCTTCCGCCGCAATCCCGAGGTCCTGCGCGCCACCAAGCCCGCCGAGGTCGCCAAGCTGGCCGACGTGCAGCACCGCCTGCTGGACGCCGCCGCCGAGCGGGTGAAGCCGGGCGGCCGCATGGTCTATTGCGTCTGTTCGCTGGAGCGCGAAGAGGGCGAGACCCAGATCATCGCCTTCCTGCGCCGCAACCCGGCCTTCCGAACCGTCCCCGCCGTTCCCGCCGAGGTGGGCGCGCCGGACGAGGCCCTGACCCCCGAGGGCTGGCTGCGCATCCTGCCGTCCATGTGGGCGGAAAAGGGCGGGCTGGACGGCTTCTTCGTCGCCCGGCTGGGTCGCGTCAGCTGAGCGCCGGCTCCATCACCACATAGCTGGGCTTGATCCGGGGCTGGAAGCCCAACGTCTCATAGAAGGCGATGGTGGCCGCATGCCCGATCCGGGCGTGCAGGAAGACCGTGTCGCCCCGGTCCAGGATGCGCCGCCCCACCGCCCGCATCAGCGCCCCGGCGTAGCCGTGGCCGCGATGGTCGGGGTGGGTGCAGACCCCGCTGACCTCGCTGAAGCCGTCCAAGCTCAACCGCTCGCCGGCCATGGCCACCAGCGCCCCCTCATGCCGGATGCCGATGAAGGGGCCGAGCAGATGGGTCCTGGAGAAGAACGGCCCCGGCTGGGTCAGGGAGGCCAGGGCCAGCATCTCGGGCCCGTCCGCGTCGGTCAGGCCCTCGAACGCGACCTCTCGACCGCCGGCGCTCATGGCTGTCGCCGTCATCTGCAGGCAGTCGATCCGGTCGACCTCCACCAGCCCTTGCGGCACGACCGCGTTCGCCTCGAACAGGGCGACCCGGCCAGTCTCGCGGGCCAGGGCGACCCAGTCGCTGGCCGTCGCATCCGGTCCGGCGGCGGCGAACAGGGCGTAGTCGGGATCAAAGCGCGTCACGCCCCCCCGGCGGATCGCCAAGGGCGCCTGACGGCTGGTCAGGGCGTTCCAGACGGCGCGGTCGAGCGGATGATCGAGGGACATGCCCTCTACCTAGTCGATGAGGCGGCGTTCGCCAGACCCAGGCGAGCGCCGGGTCCGAAAACCGCCTAGCGCGGACGTGGTGGAGGTGGCGCCGGCGAGGCCTGGGTGACAGGCACGGTCATCTCCCCCCCCGTGCGCGAAGCGCAGGGTCACCGTCGTCCCGGTCGACCAATAGTCGCCCCGCTCCATGCCCCGCACGCGGACGATGAGCGGCAGATAGGACGGCTCCGCGCCCGGCGCGGGCAGGGCGATCGGCAGTGAGACCGGCTCCTGACTGCTGAACACATTGCCGTCGGTGCGCAGCTCGAAGGTCTCGCCCAGCGGGGTGGAGACGGCGACCAATTCATCCGCCTCCGTTCCGGTGTTCTGGACTACGACACGGACGTTGCCCTCGAACGGCCCGCCAATGCCCGAGACAATGAAAGCCGTGTTCACGACCTTCAGCGGCGAGACGGGTGCTTCCTGAACCGCCGCCGGTCCAGTCGCCAGAGCCAGCAGCAGTTCAATCATCGTCACCCCCTCCAGAAACCGACGATCTTCTTCACCTCGTCCACCACCGGATCGGCGATGGCCGAGGCGCGTTCGGCGCCGTCCTTGAGGACCCGGTCGATCTCGGCCGTATCGGCCATCAGGCGACGCATCTCGGCGGTGACCGGCGCCATGGAGGCCACGGCCAGCTCGGCCAGGGCCGGCTTGAAGGCGCCGAAGCCCTTGCCGCCCCATTCGCGCAGCACCTGCTCCCGGGTCTCGTCGGCCAGGGCGGCGTAGATGGTCACCAGGTTCTTGGCTTCGGCGCGGCCCTCCAGCCCCTCGACCGTTTCCGGCAGGGCGTCGGGGTCGGTTTTGGCGCGGCGGATCTTGGCCACGATGGTGTCGGCGTTATCAGTCAGGTTGATGCGCGAGGCGTCCGACGGGTCGGACTTGGACATCTTGGCCGCCCCGTCGCGCAGACTCATGACGCGCGGCGCCGGGCCCTGGGTCAGCGGCTCAGGCAGGGGGAAATAGCCCGGGACGCCGAAGTCGTTGTTGAACTTGGCGGCGATGTCGCGGGTCAGTTCCAGGTGCTGCTTCTGGTCCTCGCCGGTCGGCACCTCGGTGGCCTTGTACAGCAGGATGTCGGCCGCCTGCAGCACGGGGTAGGTGTACAGGCCGACGCTCGAGCGCTCCTTGTGCTTGCCCGACTTCTCCTTGAACTGGGTCATGCGGTCCAACCAGCCGAGGCGGGCGACGCAGTTGAAGATCCAGGCCAGCTCGGAGTGGGCGCGCACCGCCGACTGCGGGAAGATCACCGACTTCGCCGGATCGAGGCCCGAGGCCAGATAGGCGGCGGCGATCTCGCGCGTCTGGGCGGTCAGCAGGGCCGGGTCCTGCCAGACGGTGATCGCGTGCAGGTCCGCGACGAACAGGAAGCAGGGCGCGCCCGTGTCCTGCAGCTGGGTGAAGCGCTTCAGGGCGCCGAGATAGTTGCCCAGGTGCAGGGCGCCGGAGGCCTGGATGCCGGACAGGATGCGGCGCGGGCCGTCATAGGCCGGAACGGTCTGGGCCGGGGTGGAATCGGTCATGGTCGGTACTCGGGAGGAAATCTGGATCAGGCGCGCGGCAGCGCGCGCGGTAGGCGCCGGAGAAGATCAGCCGCGCCATCGGCGGACGGTGAAGGTCTGTCCTGAAATCGTCATTTCATCGCGCTTATCGTCTCGCTGGCGGTCAGTCCAGACCGGACGAGATGGAGGCTCCGGGCTCGCGGCGCAGCACCGCCTTCAGTTCGGACAGGCTGACGGCCCGGAAGACGATCAGGCAAGCCCCGTAGAGCACCGCGCCGAGGGCGCAGACGACCAGGACGGCGACCTCCTTGGCGAGGAAGACGCGGCTCAGCATCTCATAGCCGATCCCCGCCGCCAGCAGGCCCGCCGCCATCACGGCGCTGGCCAGCAGCACCCGCGACAGGCGCGACAGGAAGGGTGTGGTGGCGCGCCACGCCTTCTCCCGGATCAGAGTTCCGCCCAGCAGGGCGACATTGACCCAGGCCGACAGGCTGGTGGCGATCGCCAGCCCCAGCACGCCGTCGGCGCCCATGGACTGAAGCAGGAAGAACAGACCCGTGCCGACCACCACGGTGATCCCCACCGAGGTGACGGCGAAGATCATCGGCCGGCGCGTGTCCTGGCGGGCGAAGAAGGGCGGGGTCAGAACCTTGGCCAGCACGAAGGCGGGGACGCCCCAGGCGAACTGGCGCAGCACATCGGCGGTGCGGGCCGCGTCGGCGCTGGTGAAGGCTCCGCGCGTGACCGTGGCGTCGATGATGAAGAAGGGGACGACGAACAGGGCCACAGCCGCGGGCAGGGTGAAGGCCATCGACAGGGTGATGCCGTCATCCAGCGTGCGGCGGCCGCCCTCGTGGTCTCCGGTGACGAAGGCCCGGGTCAGCCGGGGCACCAACGCCAGGCCGATGGCCACGCCGACCAGGCCCAGCGGCAGCTGGTACAGACGATCCGCGTTGTAGAGCACCGACCGGGCGCCCTCGTTCGAGCCGGTCAGGAACTGGCTGACGACCGAATTGATCTGCAGGGCGCCGCCCGCGAGGACGCCGGGGATGGCCAAGGCCAGAGTCTTCTTCACCCCGGCCGTCAGGCGCGGCCACGACAGCTTCAGCCGCACGCCGAGCCGGCGCACGCCCCACCACAGCAGACTGGCCTGGAGCACGCCCGAGACCGTGACCGCCGCGCTGACCGCCAGCAGGATGTTCGGCTGGCTCATCGGGATCAGGCTGGGCGCCAGAAGCGGCACGAGGGTGCACAGGTTCAGGAACACCGGCACCCCGGCCGACAGGGCGAACCGGCCGCTGGTGTTGAGCACGCCCGACAACAGCGAGGCGATGGTCATGCAGGCCAGATAGGGCATGGTCAGCTGGGCGGCGGTGACGGCGGCCCACATGACCCCGGAATCGTCCTTCCAGGCCGACAGCAGCACCGGCATGATCCACGGCATCAGCACCTGCAGCAGGATGCAGAAGCCAGCGACGACGGCGAACATGAAGCTGAGCGCCTCGGAGGCCGTGACGGCGGCGGCCTCCTCGCCCTCGCGTTCGCGCACCCCGCCGTAAATCGGCACGAAGGCCTGGGCGAAGGCGCCTTCGGCGAACAGGCGCCGGAACATGTTGGGCAGCATCAACGCCGTGGTGAAGGCGTCCATCATCGGCCCCTGGCCGAAGCGCGCCGACAAGACCAGATCGCGGGCGAAGCCCAGAAGGCGGCTGCCCAGGGTCAGGGTCGCTTGCACCAGGGTATTGCGGGCGAGGCTCATCGTGAACTCGAAGGCGGCGTGAGACGCTGGCTTAGCGTGCTTCCGGACGGGGCGATACGGGCCGTTTCCGGCCGAATTCGGAGACGTCGCGCAGGCTGGCGCGGACCGGCGCGGAAACCGAGCGGCCGTTGGCGTCGCGGCGGTCCAGCACCGCTTCCAGCTCGGCCCGCAACTGCTCCAGCTTCGCGCCCGGCCTGGGGCGTCCGCCCTTCGCGTCGGTGACGTAGAAGCTGTCCACCGCCCGCTCGCCGAAGCCGGCGATATGGGCCGAGCGGATCGACAGGCCATGGTCGGTCAGCATGCGCGACAGCTCGGCCAACAGGCCGGGGCGGTCGGCGCCCGACAGTTCGATCACCGCCGCGTCGGGGCTTTCGTCCAGATCGATCAGCACCACCGGGCGCACGTCGAAGGCGGCGCGGCGCGGATTGGGCTGCGGCTCGGGCGGAGGGGCGGACCGATCGCCCCGGGCCGCGCTTTCCAGCGCCGCCACCAGCCGGGTCAGCCGACGCGGCTCGGCCTGGCCATAGGGCGCGCCCGACCCATCCTGCAGTTCGAACACGTCCAGCGCGGTGCCGTCCTCGGCGGTGGCCACGCGGGCGCCGACCACGTCCGCCCCGCCCGCCGCCAGCGCCGCCGCCAGATCGGCGAACAGGCCGGGCCGGTCCTTGGCCGCCACAGCGACGCGGGCGGCGGCTAGGGGTTCGCTGCCCTCGTCGTTCTTGCGCTCGGCGACGATGCTCGCCGCCGCGCCTGAGGCGCCGGCGCGGGCGACCAGATCGGGGAAGTCGGCCAGCGGATCGGCGCGGGTCACGTCCTCGCCCCGGAACACGCCCTCGGTGCGCTGATACAGGTCGCGCATCAGCTGGCCCTTCCAGCCGTTCCAAACCCCCGGCCCCACGGCGCGGATGTCGGCCACGGTCAGCACCAGCAGGGTCCGCAGTCGTTCGGGATCGCCGACCAGTTCGGCGAAGGATCGCACCGTCGCGGGATCGGACACGTCGCGCTTCTGGGCGTAGTCGCTGAGGGCCAGGTGATGGCGCACCAGCCAGACCACGAACTCGGTCCGGCGCGGGTCGATGCCCA
>Ga0307406_10001337_pt1 | contig 13843 bp, 6 predicted proteins | sample 322Cmetagenome_3_FD_203706 | JGI IMG/M metagenome (GOLD analysis project Ga0307406, IMG submission 203706) | Maize rhizosphere microbial communities from greenhouse at UC Davis, California, United States - 322HYB-C-2 | ecosystem: Host-associated > Plants > Roots > Rhizosphere > Soil | place... | reverse complement strand
GGCGCCACGCGACGGCGCCGCCGACGGCCCCGGCCACCGCGACCGCCACGGCGGCGGCGATCGCCACCCGGCGGCCCGGCCCCACCGAGATGCGGCGCGCCGGCCCCGTCGGGACCCGCCCGGCCGGATCGCGCTGCACGAAGAAGCCGAGCTGCTCGGCCCGCGGCCCCGGCGCCTGCAGATCGAACAGGCACAGCGCCTCCGTCGCGATCCCCGGCAGCACGTGGTAGTGCAGCGCCGTCGACGACGTGGCCATCAGGAACAGCCCCAGGCCCGCGCCGCCCGCCTTGCGCTCGACCTGCGCGGAGTGCAGGCCCTTCTGCAGGTGGCGCATCAGCGTGCGCCGATCCAGCGAGCCGAACGCGTCGCGCACCGAGACCGCGAGCCACCGCCCGTCGCAGGCGTACTGCACCACGGCGTGCTGCGCGGTCCGCATCCGGATCCGGTCCCTGGCGCGCACCTCGGCGAAGATGTGCCGCCCGCGCGCGTCGACCGGCGCGTCGTAGAGCGCGTTCATCAGCATCTCGTCGAGGCACTGCTCGACCGCCGCGCACTGCGGGCGCGACGCGCCGGCCCGCTCCGCGAACGCAGCGACCGTCGCGAGGCACTGCTGCTTCTCGCGGTGATCGCCCACCGCCTGCGTGTGGACCTCGGTCCCCGGCGGCAGCGCCCGCGAGAGGCCGAGGACGTCGTCGGAGACGACGCGCGCGGCCGCGGCCCCGATCTGGTGGGCGTCGAGCTCCTCGGCCGCCAGGACGCCGGCGACGCGCTCCGACGCCTGCATGACCTGGACGGCGGCGGCGAGATCCGGGTGCGGCAGCACGCCGAGCACTGGACAGCTCCCCGGCACCCGCGCCAGGACCCGCACCGGCAGGTCGGCGAGCTCGCCGTCCAGGTGCAGCAGGTAGAGCGCCGCCGGCGCCTCCGCCTCGAGGGCGTCGAGCCCGTCGAGCCCGCCGTGCACGGCCACCTCCACCTCGGCGTCCGCGACCGCGACCGCCGCGCGGAGCCACGCCCCGAACGCCGGGTCGGGCGAGACCGCGATGATTCGCCGCGCGGGCACCGTCGCCATCACCATCTGGATCTGCCCCGCCTAGAAAAACTCGCGCGGATCGATCTTGAGCAGGAGCGCCGCCACCACGGCCGCCACCACCGCCACGAACAGCACCGCGAGCACGACCTTCAGCACGGTCACGCCGCCCTGGCGGACGACCGGCTCGGTCTGCATGGGCAGCGGGATCCCGGGGTGCGAGCCGTACGACGCGTGCGCGGGGTGCGACGACGGCCTGCCGACGGGCAGCGGGCCCGCGAGCTGCATCGGCGCCGGCGTCGGCGTCGGCGGGAGCGGGGCCGGCATCGGCGCCCGGGGCACCGGCGTCGGCGGCGAGACCGCGACCGGCGACGGCGTCCGGGGGATCGGCGCCGGCGGCGAGACCACGACCGGGATCGGCGCCCGGGGCGCCTGCGCCTGCGGCCCGAGCTCCGGCAGGTTCGCGAGCGACGGGATCGGCATCGTGTCGCTGTTCGTGCGCGGCATCGCCGGCACCACCGGGCCGGACGCCTCGCGCGCCACCGCCCCCATCTGGCCCGTGCGCGGCCGGAACGTCTGCGACACGTCCATCGGCGACGCCAGGATGCGGCTCGCGACCGACGCCGCGCTCGGGGTCAGCGACGCCGGCGAGCGCTCGGTCGCCAGCGAGCCGACGTCGTCGCCGAACGTGCGGACGACCTCCCGGATGCTCGACGTCCCGTGATCGCCCGTGACGGTCGGGACGCCGTCGGTGGCGAACAGCTGCTTGAGCACGTAGCCGATGCTCGAGCCCGTGCTGTCGATCCCGTGCTGGCGGGCGATGTCGGCCAGCTCGGCCGCCACCTCGAGGCCGCGCTGCGGGCGATCCTCGGGCTGCGGCGCGAGCAGGCGCTGCACGAGGAGCGACAGCCGATCGGGCACCACCACCAGCTGCTGCAGCGGCCGGTACTCGCTGGCGCGGATCCGCTTCACGATCTCGCGCGGATCGGCCCCCATGAACGGCAGCTGGCCCGAGCAGAGCAGGTAGAGGATCACGCCGAGCGAGAACAGGTCCGAGCGGTGATCGATCTGCCCGTTCATCGTCGCCTCGGGCGACATGTACAGCCACTTGCCGACGATCATCGCCTCGGCGTGCTCGGTCACCGCCGACATCGCCACGCCGAAGTCGAGCAGCTTCACCGCGCCGTCGAAGCCGAGGATGATGTTGTGCGGCGACACGTCGCGGTGCACGACCTCGAGCTGCTTGCCGGTCATGTCCGTGGACCAGTACGCGTGATCCAGCGCCTGGGCCACCTCGCGCACGACGTAGCACGCCTCGCCGAGCGGCATCGTGATGCGGGCCTGCTGCAGCTTCTTGATGACGCGGCGCAGGTCCTTGCCGTGGACGTACTCCATCGCGAGGTAGAGCGCGCCGCCCACCTCGCCCACGTCGAGCACCTGGACGATGTTCGGGTGCGTCAGCCGCCCGGCGATCTTCGCCTCGTTCAGGAACAGCTCGATCGCCGTGTGGCGCGTCTCGAGGAGCTTGCGCTGGATCCGCTTGAGCGCGACCGTCTTCTCGAAGCCGCCGATGCCGACCTGCTTGGCGAGGAACACCTCGGCCATGCCGCCCTGCGACAGCCGCCGGACGATCTTGTACTTGCCGAGGATCATGTCGTCGGCGGCGACCGCGGCGGACGCGCTCTCGCCCGCCTGCGCGACGTTGGCGTCGGTGAGCGCCCGCGACAGGATCTCGGCGCGCTGCGCGATCACCTTGGCGCTCGCGGCCGGCGCGCTCGTGATCGCCCGCTGGAGCGGCAGCAGCCGATCCGGCGTCAGCGTGCTGCGCGTCGCGCCGCCGCACGTCGGGCAGACCTGATCGGTGAGCTGCAGCGGCCACGTCGCGCCATGGAGCGACGCGCTGTCGCGCGAGGTGCGGCCGCACTCCACGCAGCGGTACGGCACCAGCACCGAGGCCACCGCGATGTTGCGGGCGAGCGTGAGCGTGTCGCCGGCCATCGCCAGGAACGACTCGTCCACGTCGACCAGCGTGGTCGCCGGCACCTGGTTGGCCAGGCTCTTGATCAGCCGGCGCCATTCCTTCTGCCCCGTGGAGTCGAACCGCTCGACCTCGGCCAGGTCGATCACGACCTCACCCTCCGCGCCGACCAGGAACGGCCGCGCCCGGAACATCGAGCCCAGGACGCCGATGATCCGGAAGTACGTCACCGCCCCGTGGACGAGCTTGATGATCCGCGGCGGCTTCTCCGCCCCGATGTCCGTCGAGGTGTAGAGCCCCAGCGAGCCGAGCAGGTGCGCCGCCGCCGGGTGGATGCCGCTCGCCGCGTACTTGCTGAGGAACGCGAAGTAGCTCTCCGGCGTCTCGTCGAACTCGAGCTTGCCGCCGCAGCGCGCGCACTCCTTCTCCGGCAAGACGCCCTTGGCCAGGTTCGGCCGCTCCGCCAGGACGTCGATCGTCTCGCCCGACTCCACGCCGCACGAGGGGCAGGTGTGCGGCGCGATGACCGTCAGCACCTTCGCCGGGCCGCCGAAGTTCAGCACCATGTTGAGCTGATCGACGAAGAACGTCGGGCAGCCCAGGAGGTACTGATCGGTGATCGTCTTGGGCAGCGCGTCCATCGCCTTGAGCCACTGGCGGACGCCGAACGAGGTCATCCGCGTCATGCCCGAGACGTTCAGGACGACCGCCTTGGCCTGGCCCACGTCGCCGAACCCGGTGAACCGCTCGTCGACGAGGCCGGTGACGTTCACGAGCGCCGCCTCGCCCACCACCTTGAGCTCGATGGCGGCCGCGCGGACCGGCGACATCGACCGGCTCGACGCGCGATTGGAGGGCCTGGATCCTCGGTTCATGGCGCGCTCGCCCCGCTACTCGATCGCGAGGGTCACCGACTTGTTGATCGTGGGCGCGCTCGTGTCGGGATCCAGGAGCTTCCACGTCGTCCGGCTCGTCCGGCTCGGCTCGCGGAAGAAGAGGTGGAACGCGAACGGGCGCGCGGCCGACCGCGCCGCGGCCGCGCCGGTGGGGCGCTTGCCGATGCCGACGAGGAACTCGGTGTAGCGGCGGTCCACCACCGAGATCGCCACGAACGTGGCGACCGAGAAGATCCGCCACAGCCCCAGGCCCGCGCCGCCCATCGTCTCGTCGACCTGGACCCCCATGTCCGTGCGGGCGCACCGGAGGAGCACCTCGACGAGCCGCGCCCGGGTCAGCGAGCCGAACGGATCCCGGACCCGGACGACCGCCAGGTCTTCGCGGCAGCCGTAGACCATGTCGCAGGCGCTCTCGTCGGGGAGCGAGATGTCCTGGGTCCGCGAGATCGGCTTGCTGAGGGCGCCGGCGGACACCGGCGCGTCATAGAAGGCGTTGGTCAGGAGCTCCTCGGCCACGTCGCGGAGCTGCTGGATCGTGCGCGAGCTGACGCCCTGGGACTCGAAGAACTCGCCCATCCGCTCGAGCCGCGCCTCGCGCCGGCTCGCGTGCGCCATCCGCACCCGCCGGCCGGCCAGCGTCGGGCCCACCCAGTCGAGGAGCCGGGGCCGCCCGCCGCTCGTGAGCGTGGTGATGACGTTGCCCAGGTGCTCGCCGGCGAGCGGGTGCTGGAGCATCGCGGAGCTCACCACGTGCGACAGCCACGAGTGCGTGCCCAGCCAGCCGACGGCGGTCTGGAGCGGCTCCTCGCAGATCGCGATGGTCGGCCCCGGCGAGACCGCGTCCCCGGTGACGTGCAGCTCGACGGCGGCTCGGGTCAACGCAGTGATCGTGGTGCTGTCCAGGAACGCGACGGTCTGATGATCGCGCCGCGCGTTCCAGAACTCGAGCGCGGAGTTGACGGTGGTGGCCTCCATGAGCCGGTCGCGCAGCACGGGCCGCAAACGGTCCGACATCCAGACGATGGCTCGCACGGGCGGCAACATACCACCACCGAACGGGCGTCCGCGATGCTCGGATCGCGGACGTCCCATCGCCGGGAGGGCGCCGGCTCAGCGCTCCGCTGGTCCCGCCGGCCGGTCGGCCGGGTGATCTCGAAATGCGGCGGGGGGTCGCGAACCCTCCCGAGGGAGTGCTATCGTGCGGCCGGTGGAGCCGGCTAGCTGGACGTCAGAGCCGTTGTCGCGGGAGCCTGGGGATCTGATCGGGCCAGCCGTCGAGTCGAAGACCCTCGCCCGACGCGGGGAACTGCGCGGGAAATAAAGAGCAGGGAAGCATGTCCCGAGCACAGAAGCCGACCACTCAGCAACAAGCGACCGCCCGCGCTCCCGCCACCGTCGAGCTCGTGGCGGTCGGCGACGCCACCATGGTCAGTGTCTCCGGCCTCGTCGACGAGCGGTTCACCGGCTTCGGCGACGTCGGCCAGATGAAGACGGTCGTCCTGAACGTCTCGGGCATGACGCGGATGACCTCGTTCGGCGTCCGCCAGTGGCTCAAGGCGATGGACGCCCTGCCCAAGACCATCGCCGAGCTGTACCTCCTGGGCTGCCCGACGTTCTTCGTCGACCAGCTCAACATGGTGCTGAACTTCGGCGGCCAGGCCAAGGTGCTGACGGTCGTCGCCCCGCACACCTGCCCCTCGTGCGGGGTGGAGTCGGGCGAGACGATCGATGTCCTGGCGGAGCGGGCGAGCCTGGCCAAGGGCGTGCTTCCGGAGAAGGAGTGCGCGCGCTGCGGCGGCAAGCTCGAGTTCGACGAGACGCCGGAGAGCTACTTCGCGTTCGTCGGCAAGTACGCGGCGACCGGCATCCAGCCGGCGGCCGCCCAGCTCCTGGCGTCGCTCGGGCTCTACACGTCGACGGACACCGGGGCGGAGAAGCCGCCGCGGATCATCAAGCTCGTCCACGGCTCGGTGACGTACTTCCGGATCATCGGCGTGATCGGCTCGATGTTCCGGGCGCGGCCGTTCCTGGTCGGCGCCGAGGGCGAGGTCGTGATCGATCTGGCCGAGGTCGAGCGGTTCGATCCGGCGGGCCAGAAGGAGTGGCGCCGGCTCCTGAAGACCCTGGCGAACCAGGTCCCGGCGGTCACCCTGGTCGATGTCAGCGAGTCGTTCCTGGCGATGGCCGGGGACACGCTCACGCTCGCCCGCAACGTCGCGGTGGCCTCGGTGCTCGTGCCGTACGGCTGCATCGAGTGCTTCCGCACCTCGCTCGAGAGCGTGCCTGCCACCTGGCCGATGCAGTTCGGCGCGCTCGTGTGCGCCACGTGCGGCGGCAGCACCGGCAACAAGCTCGCGCCCGAGGCGCTCGTGCCGCTGCAGAAGGCCAGCACGAGCGTCACCCCGTCGAGCGCCAAGGTGATCGCGCAGCGCGACGAGATCCTCTCGCGCGCGATGATCGACGCCAACGTCGCGCAGGCCGGCGGCAACGCGGTGGCCGCGATCGCCGCCGACGACACGATCCTCGGCAAGTACAAGATCGTCCGCCGGCTGTCGCAGGGCGGCATGGCCGAGGTGTTCCTCGCCAAGCAGGTCGGCATCGGCGGCTTCGAGAAGCTGGTCGCCCTCAAGCGGATCCAGCGCAAGCTCCTCGAGACGCGCCACCTGGCGATCGAGCTGTTCCTGAACGAGGCCAAGATCGCCGGGCGGCTGACGCACCCGAACATCGTCCAGGTGCTCGACGTCGGCGAGGTCCAGGGCGCGCTCTACCTCGCCATGGAGTTCGTCCACGGCAAGGATCTCGGCAAGATCATCAAGAAGCTGCAGCAGACGCGCACGATCATGGCGCTCGGCGAGGCGTGCCACGTGATCCGCGAGGTGGCGCAGGCGCTGCACCACGCGTACTGGTCCACGGACATGACCGGCAAGCAGCTGGCGGTCGTGCACCGGGACATCTCGCCGCAGAACATCATCCTCGGCTACGACGGCACGGTGAAGCTGCTCGATTTCGGCGTCGCCGTGTCGGCGGTGACCGAGCGCGCCGAGACGATGGTCGTCGGCAAGTGGCTGTACATGTCGCCCGAGGCCACGGCGAACGAGCAGGTGGATCACCGCTCGGATCTGTTCTCGCTCGGCGTGATCCTCTACCTGCTCTGCTCGGGCCAGCTGCCGTTCACCGGCCGCGAGCCGCGCGAGATCGTGAAGAAGATCCGCGCCGGCCAGTACAAGCCGCTGCAGGAGATCGTCGCGGTGCCGGAGCGGCTCGCGGTGCTCGTCGCGCGCATGCTGGCGCCGCACCCGGACGATCGCCCGCAGCGCGGCCAGGAGGTGGCGGCCGAGCTGGCCGACATCGCCCGCCAGCACGGGATCGAGAGCTCGGGCGCCGCGCTCGTCTACATCCTGAACCAGCTGTTCCAGAACGAGGCCGCCGCCGGGGCCGAGGGCCAGGCGGCGCAGGTCCAGGTGGTGGGTGGGCAGGACCCGACCCCGGGCGCGGCGGAGCCCTCGGGGCCGGTTTCGGTCCCGTCGCCGCGCACCCGCGAGGTGTCGGTGCCCGCGGTCACCGCCGCGACGCCGATCCCTCGCCCGCGCACCACGACGACGGCGCCGGCGCAGACCTCGCCGGCGATGGTCTCGCCGCCCGTGCCGCGGGCGACCGCGTCGATCACGTCGCCGCTGCCGCCGTCGACCTCGCCGTCGCAGGTCCGCTCGACCGTGACGCCGACGGTGTCGTGGACCAACGTCATGCCGCCGACCAGCGTCCCCGGTCCCGGGCGGCAGATCTCGATCCTGGGCGTGGTGGTCACCGTCGCGATCGTCGTCCTGCTCGCTGTTGGGCTCTTCCTGCTCGTCCGGCCCAGCTAGGAGGCCCCTGGTGCGCCACGTCGCCTGCGTCTCGCTCGTCGTCGCCCTCGCTGCGCTCGTCGTCCCCGCTGCGCTCGATCCCAGCCCGGCCGCCGCGAACGCCGAGAAGACGGTGCAGCGCATGGCGCCCTCGCTCGGCTGCGATCGGCTGACGATCGCCGAGGGCCTGCCGAACTCGAACGTGCGCGCCGTCGTCCAGGACAAGCGCGGCTTCATCTGGCTCGGCACGCAGGACGGCCTGGTCCGGTACGACGGCCTGCAGATGCACGTGTACCGGCCGTCCGACAACGATCCGCACTCGATCTCGTCGGGGTACATCACCGCGCTCACCCTCGACGCGACCGGCAAGCTCTGGATCGGCACCGCCGAGCACGGGGTCAACCTCTACGATCCGGAGACCGATCAGTTCACGCGGTTCTCGCGCGGCGACGGCGACGCGGCGCTGTCCTCCGAGGGCATCACGGCGATCGTGCGCGATCGCAAGGACCGGATCTGGCTCGCCATGAGCGGCGGCGGCCTCAACCGGTACGAGCCGGACACCAAGACGTTCGCCAAGCTCGTCGCCAAGCCGCTCGACGTCGCGATCACGGCGATCGACGTCGACGCCGCCGGCGAGCTGTGGCTCGGCACCGCGGCCGACGGCGTGATGCGGTGGAACCCGGACGGCGGCATGACGGTGACGCGGCCCGCGGGCGACGACGACCGCGAGGGCGACGCCGTGCCGATCACGGCGATCCGCGTGCACTCCAGCGGCAAGGTGTGGATCGGCACCGAGGGCGACGGGCTGATCGTCGTCGAGCCCGATCCCAAGGCCAAGGCCAAGTCCGGCAAGGTCACGCGGATGCACGCCACCGTCGACGATCCGACGACCATCACCGACGATCACATCACCGCGCTGTACGAGGACCAGCACAAGGTCCTCTGGGTCGGCACCAACAACGGCCTGAACCGGATCGACGCCGGCGGCCGCCTGGTCCGGTACCAGCACGATCGCAACGATCCCACGAGCCTCTCGTTCCACGAGGTCGGCTCGATCTACCAGGACGCCGGCGGCGTCATCTGGGTCGGCGGGTTCACCGTCGGCCTCTGCAAGTTCGACGACACGCGGCTCAAGCTCGGGCACTACCGCACGCGGAGCCACGCCACCGCGCTGTTCGAGGATCCCGACGGCACGCTGTGGGCCGGCACCTATAACGCCGGCCTCTACAAGGTCGAGCGGAACGCCCAGCGGGCAACGATCTATACGGACCTCGGCCCACCGGCCGGCGGCGACGGCGCGTCCATCTCGCTCGAGTCGGCGTGGATCATGGCGCTCCACCGCGATCGCCGCGGGACGCTCTGGGTCTCGATCAAGGGCCTCGGGCTCGTGGCGTTCGACACGCGGAACGAGCGGCACCGGCTGTACGCCCCCGATCCGCGGACCCCGGGCACCCTGCCCGTCGACACCATCTTCGACATCTGGGAGGACGACCAGGGCATCCTGTGGCTCGCCAGCTGGGGGGCAGGGCTGGTCCGGTTCGATCCGCAGACCGAGGCGTTCACCGCGAACACCACCGAGAACGGCGGCGGCATCACCGCGAACCACATCTACACGATCTTCCCCGATCCCACGAACAAGAAGGTCGTGTGGCTCGGGATGGGCAAGGGCGGGCTGATCCGGTTCGATCTCGCCTCGAGCACCGGCAAGAGCTACCGCCACAAGGACGATGATCCGACGAGCATCTCCAACGACGACGTCACCGCCGTCTACCGCGAGCCGAGCGGCATCGTCTGGGCCGGCACGTACAGCGGCGGCATCAACCGGCTCGATCCGGAGACCGGCAAGGCGGAGCGCTTCACGTCGGCGACCGCCGGGCTGTCCAACGACATCATCCTCGGCATCGTCGCGGACGCCGCCGGCCAGCTCTGGGTCACCACGAACGGCGGCGGCCTCGTCCACCTCGATCCCAAGACCAAGCAGCTGCAGGTCTACGACTCGTCGGACGGCGTGCAGGACAACGAGTTCAGCCCCGGCTCGGTCCTGCGCGGCAAGTCCGGCGAGCTGTTCGCCGGCGGCGCCGGCGGGTTCAACGCGTTCGACCCGCGCGAGATCAAGCGCGATCCGTACATCCCGCCGGTGGTGCTCACCTCCTTCAAGATCTTCAACCAGGACGTCAAGCTCGACCGGCCGATCTGGATGCTGCCGCCGCTCGAGGTCTCGTACTCGGACTCGTTCGAGCTGCAGTTCGCGGCCCTCGCGTTCGCGGCGCCCGGCAAGAACCGCTACGCCTACAAGCTCGAGGGCTTCGACGACAAGTTCATCGAGACCAACCGCCCGTTCGCCACCTACACCAAGCTCGGCGGCGGCAACTACACGCTGCGGATCCGCGCGTCCAACCGCCACGGCGTCTGGAACGAGACCGGGCTCGCGCTCAAGCTCGGGGTCACGCCGCCGATCTGGCGGACGTGGCGCGCCTACGGCGTCTACATGATCCTCCTGGCCGCCGCCGCGTACCTGGTGATCCGGTACCAGCGGCAGCGCGTGCAGCGCGCCGAGCGCGAGGGCCGGCTCGCCGTCGTCGAGCGCGATCTCGAGCTCACCGGCGCGGTGCAGACGGGCTTCTTGCCCGACACCAACGAGATCATGACGACGCGCGTCCAGATGTTCGGCGTCTACCGGCCCGCCGACGCCTGCGGCGGCGACTGGTGGTGGCACGAGCCGCTCTCCGGCGGGCGCCACGTCGTCATGGTCGGCGACGTCACCGGCCACGGCCCCGGCCCCGCGATGGTGACCGCCGCGGTCGCCACGGCGTTCCGCGTGCTGATCGAGAGCGGCCTCGACGACGTCGGCCAGAGCCTCGAGATGCTGAACCGCGAGGTCCTGCGGGTCGCCAAGGGCAAGTACCACATGACGATGGCCGCCTTCGAGATCGACGAGAACACCGGCCGCTGGATGCTGCTCAGCGCCGGTGCCCCGCCGATCCTGACGCTCGGCCAGAGCGGCAAGCACAAGGTGCACTTCTGCGCCGGCGCGCCGCTCGGCACCGAGACCGGCTTCGAATGCGGCCGCCTCGAGGGCCAGCTCGAGCAGGGCGATCGCATCCTGCTGTACACGGACGGTATCCCCGAGATCGCGCTGCCCAACGGCGGCTCCTTCGGCATGCGCCGCTTCGCCCAGCTCTTCGAGCGCACCCGCGAGCACTCGCTCAAGGACGCGACGACTGCCATCGTCGTCCACGCCGAGCAGGCCTCCGCCGGCCAGCGCCAGGCCGACGACTGGACCTTCACGATGATCGAGTGGGCCTGACCCGGGCTGAATCGGCCGCGATTCGGCTGCGATTCTCGAGAAGCAGCCGCAGCCGGCGGCGGGCGTGGGACGGGGCGAGGGGGAGAGCGCGGACACGGCGGCGCTTGGGCTCGCCACCGGTCGGCCGTGCTCAAACATGTGCTCGCGCTGCGAGAACGCGAGCGCTGTGCACGGTGGAGGGCGAGCCAGTACGTGCTCGCAAGGGAGCGCTGCGCAACTGCGCGCGGCCGACCGGTGGTCTCGCCTGGCGCGCTCGCCGTTGACGCTCGCGTGGAGCGCTGTAGCGGCGGCGGGGCGGCGGGGCGGCGGGCGAGAGACGCAGCTCGTAGCTACTGCGTAGACCGCCGTGAGCGGCTTGTGGGCGATCACCAGCCGCGAGCGGCGGGATGCTTATCCGTAGATCGACTTCGCCGCGCGCTCGAGGCCGGCCATCGCGTCGACATAGGCCATGTGCCCCCAGCTGACCCGAGCGACACCGAGCTCGCCGAGCCGCTGGGGCGAGGGCACGCCATTCATCATCATCACATTGACGGGCAGCTCCACGCGCTCACAGAGGCGACCGATCAAGCCCTCGTCCTTCAACCCGGGGACGAAGTAGCCTGACGCGCCGGCGGCGGCGTACGCCGCGGCGCGCTCGAGCGCGGCGGTCATCGAGTCCTTGGGATCTGGCGTGCCCCGCCCCAGGAACAAGTCAGTCCGCGCGTTGATGAACAGCGGCACGCCCAGCTTGGTCGCGGCGGACCGGATCGCGGCGATCCGGCGAGCTTGGTGATCGATCGCGTGTAGACCTTCGCCGCTCACGACCCGATCCTCGAAGTTGATGCCGACCACGCCGAGCGCGAGGAGCCGCTCGATGTTGTCGGAGAGGCCGCTTTCACTCGAGCTGTACCCACCTTCAAAATCCACCGAGACCGGCACCTCCACGGCGGACACGACCCGGCTCACGATCTCGTGCACCAGCGAGACTGGGATGCTCTCGCCATCGGTGTGTCCATGCGCCGCGGCCATGGCCCAGCTGCTCGTGGCGACCGCGCTCGCGCCTGCCCGTACGACTGCCTTGGCGCTGCCGGCGTCCCACGCGTTGTAGAGCAGCACCGGCCGGCCCTTGCTGTGTAAATTGAGGAAGGTCTTCGCTTTCTCGATCTGGCTCATGTGCTCCTATGCGTCTACCTTGATGCTTGTTATCGATCGGTAGCTAGATTACAGCGAAGCTACTCTCCATGGTCCGGGCTGGCCATGCGCCCATACGCTCTTATGAGTGATGGCTCGCGAGTGGGGCCCGCGTCAGGGCGCCTGCTGCTCGCGGGCCGACCGTGTAGAACGTCTGGGGCGGCTTCTGGTTCTCGTACTCGGTCGCGATCCAGCGCGGGCCGAGCTGGTGGAGCGAACGCGCTGCTCTACCTGCTCTAGCCGGGCCTGCCGTTCACACCGGGCCGCGGCGGCGGGCTCGGCAGCACGATCTCGTCCGTGAAGTAATCGTTATCGAGCCTCAGCCCGTGCCGCCCCCGGGGGCGGGTCTGCATGACGAAGATGTAGCTGTAGCCCGCGATGAGCGGGGCATTGATGGGCACGTTTCGATAGCGGACGATGTAGTTGCAGTGCGGCCCCATCGACTTCTTCGTCACGGCGAAGATGCGGCTCTCGCGATACATGACGATCCGCCCCTCCCTGCCTCTCGGCACCGTCCCTGAGTAGCTCCAGGTCGACGACTTCGACCAGCTGACGCCGACGTCGGCCCCGAGCTGAACGTTCGCGCTGGCGATGACGGCGCCCACCTCGCCGCCGATCTGGCCCGACACCGAGGCGCTCACCGTGGCCGTCTTGCTCTCCTGGTAACCGATCGTGATGCCCTGATCGGCCCACGCGCTGCGGACGTTGGTCAGGAGCCTGCTCCCCCGGACCTTCGAGATGGTGAAGATCCGGCGCGGTTGGTCCGGATCGCAGCGGGCCTCGGCCGGCGTCGCCTGGACCAGCGGCGCGGCGAAGCCTGCGGCGATCGCGCCCGTAGCCACGATCTGCCAGAGCCTCTGACGTCTGATGGATGCCTTCATAACCTTCCTGCCTTCCTCCCTCGTGGCGCTCGCCCGAGGGGAAACTCTGCAGGTCGAGGTTGCACCGGTCATGCCGTGCGCCGGGGCATCGTCGACGCGGCGAGGGTCGTCCGCGCATCGGACATTCGCGGTGCGCGTGGCAATTCGAGGCGTTCGTGTCGAGTCGCCACAGGCGATCGCCGATGCGATATTGACCGATCCCTCGCGGCGCGCTGGCCCCCGGCGCTGTCGCGCAAGATGACGGCGCCATGCACGCCGACGGCGATCCCCTGCTCCTCACGATCGCGGGCGCCGCGTTCCGCGCTCGGCGGCTGTCGCCGATCGACGCGACCCGCGCCTGCCTCGAGCGGACCTCGCGAGGCCCCCGCGCCCCACGCGTTCATCACCGTCACCGCCGACCTCGCGCTGGAGCAGGCGCGCGCCGCCGCGGCCCAGTTGGAGTTCTACTGCGTAGACCGCGATGAGCAGCCCATACGCTCCTATGAGGGATGGCTCGCGCGTGGGGCGGCGCGTCAGGGCTCCTGCTGCTCGGGGCCGACCGTGTAGAACGTCTGGGGCGACTTCTGGTTCTCGTACTCGGTGGCGATCCAGCCGGCGGTGCGCGGCACGGCCACCAGGCGGACCTCGTCGAGCGTGCCGTTCAGGGTGCAGATGCCCCAGTCGCTCGGCGCGTAGCCGAGGTAACCGGCGGTGCCCTGCGTGGTCGCGTTCAGCGTATTCGTGCGCGTGTCCACGAGCT
>Ga0307406_10001336_pt1 | contig 13847 bp, 10 predicted proteins | sample 322Cmetagenome_3_FD_203706 | JGI IMG/M metagenome (GOLD analysis project Ga0307406, IMG submission 203706) | Maize rhizosphere microbial communities from greenhouse at UC Davis, California, United States - 322HYB-C-2 | ecosystem: Host-associated > Plants > Roots > Rhizosphere > Soil | place... | reverse complement strand
GGGGCGGGGCCGGTAGTAGTGTTCTTCGAGCCGGCATGATAGGTGCCATCACCGGCGTTCCCCAGAGTGCCCGCATTATCCGCCACCGCCAGAGCCGGAGTAAAGGCTGCTTCTCCGACTCGCCAGTAGCCGGCGGGTGAAGCCGCAAGCACCAACGAATTATAGGTTTGGGACGGCGACGGGCTGATCCCGTTGTTGTAGTGGTCCAGCACTTGGGCGTCGCTGAGCACACTCGTATAGTAGGCTGGCTCGTCGAGATCTCCCGACCATCCGAAGCCACCGTCGCGGGAGCCAAGGGTGAACGGCCGCGTGTTGTTGGGTTCGTAGGTCGAATTGTTCGGCCCGCTCGGGGTGATCACCGCGCTGGTAGCCCGGAGCACACCGTTCACGTAGAGCTTTCCTTGGTTCGCCACGCTATCCCAGGTGGCCACCACGTGGTGCCAAGCTCCGGCGGTGACGGTTCCGGGTCCCGAAGTGATGCTGAAAGTGAATGTGGAGCCATTGCGATTGTAGGCTCGGAAATTGAAACCCGTGTTGGCATCACCTTGGTAGATCAGCCAGCCGGCGCGACCATAGGTGCCATCGTTTTCGCGAAACGAAGCAATGGGGCTGATCAACGCAGCCGCCGCCGGAATCGCGGTGGGCTTTAGCCAGGTTTCAACACTGAAAGAACCGGCATTGTTGATCGCAGCAGTATAGGGAATCTCGACGAGGTTCCCGGCACCTTGCACCGCGGTATCGGAGCTGCCGGGGAGAGCACCCGGCACGCCGCGAACGAAGCTGCCGGTATAGCTACCATTGGCAGCGGCGCCGGCGCTGCCGAGATTCACGGCAGGACTCGGCAAGTCGTCGGTCGCCACACCGTCGTTGAAACGGTAGTAGACGATTGGATTTTCACTCATCACCTCCGCCGTGTAGTCGGCGCGTAGGGTCGGGATCAGCGACGTGGACACGAGCGCAGCCATCAGGGCACGCCGGGGAAGGGGCTGCCGAAGCAGCCATTCGGAACGAGGTCTCATGGGGTCTTTGGTACTGAGGTTTTCGAGCGGCGGGAAACACTCGGGGGTCGTTTTTTGAGCCAAATCCAAACAAAGCACGCTATGTTCCAGCCTTACTATCGGGAGGAAATCGCACAAAGCTCGTGCATTAAGGCATTCGGTTCACCAAGCACGCTGATTTAAATCACTTTATTAGGCAATAAGTGACTTTAATACGAACCACCGAATTCTCCCCCCTCAGACGCAACTCATTAATTTGCAGTTTTTTACGCGATAAGAATATTTTCACGTCGGCATTGAGTGTCTGACAACATTTGTGCCGAAAACCCAGTGATCACTGGATTGGCACAATTCCTCCGTACCCAAAAACTTGCCGCCCGCCTTAGCTTAGGACTGCCGCCCGACAAGGTCCTTCCGGAGTCCTTCGACCACCGATCCCAATTCCGCCGTCAACTCTACCGCCGGAGCCGCGGGGTCGAAGCGCAGCCGATGATGAAGCGCCAAAGCCTGCACCAATAATTCCGGCCGGGGCAGCCGCGATGACAGCCCCATCAACCACGGTGCCAGCGGCGTGCCGGGTGGGCGCTCGCCGAGCAACTTGCGGGCAGGCCTTTCCAAAGCGGTCAGGGGCGTGGTCACCACCGTGGCGCCACGCAGGCGGGCCTTCTCTGCGTCCAGCTGGCTGCGCGATCGCCAGAGATTCCGCCCGATGTAGGCGATGCCGAGACCAATCGGAGTGAGCAGGGCCAGCGTGAGCCACATCATGTGGCCAGGCCGATCGCGCCACACCAGAAGGTCTTCGCGGACTTGCTGAAACCAGTCGGTCAGGCCTTGGAAGCGCGACATGCGCGGCGGCCCTTCCAAGCCCAGCCAATCGGGCGGAGTGAGATCGATATCAATCCAGTGCTTCAGCTCCCCGTCCCATGCCCGACACCAGGCATGGGCGTGGGTGCCGCGAAGCAATGCCTGCCCACTCTTGGGATCGATCTCGGCCGCCATGAACCCGGTGGCGTAACGCGTGGGCACGCCGGCCTCACGCAACAGCAGCGCCGTGGAGGTGGCGAAGAACTCACAGTGGCCAGCGCGCGTGTCGGTGAGGAATTTCCCCAGCAAGGTGCCGTGCTTGGCCGGATCGAAGTCTTTGCGGGTCTTGTTGTAACGCGTGTAGCGGAAGTTCTTTACGAAGTGCCGCCGCAGCCGCGCGATCTTCTCCTCAAACGGCACCTCATGGAGGCCGAGTTCCGCCGCGACACGGGCGATGACCTTGGCCTCGGACGGTGGGATCTGGAATTCCGGCTCCACCGTCACCCGCTTCTTCACATCCGGACCCACCGGCGGAAGGTCAAAGCGCCGGCGATCATAGGAACTGGCAGCTGCCTTCCATGGCGGCAGCTCCGGGGAAAAATCCGGATGCCACAGCACCTGCGCATCCGCCACCGGCTGGGACGGCTTGAGCCGGAATGTACCGAAGGGATTGCGGTCGAATTCTTCAGGATCGAATTGGTGGATGCTGGCCGTGTATCCCGGCAGTGGCAGCAGGCTGAAATTCCGCGACGACGGGGTGGCGCCGCGCAGGCGAAATCGTGGCAGGTTCTGCGCTACGGCAGCCTTCTGGTCGGGCAGATCCGGCGGCGCGATGAAGAACTTGTCCTCAAGATCGTCCGGGTTGTCCGGGTTGGTGATTTCCGAGACCGCCGTAAAACCGTCGCTGTCAGGATCCGTGCCCGTCGGCAAGAGATCGGCCTGCCAGGCTTGATCGAGATAGGTATTGTAGGAAGCGATACGCAACAGCTTCGGCAGCGGTCCCTGCTCCGGGATCAGCCGCCAGACGATCTCCGGCGACTGTTTCAGGCTGCCCATGCTGCCGATCGATGTCCGGCGTTCGCGGGCATAGTCCAAGCCATAGCCGCCATCGTGCGAAACGCCGCGGCTCATCATGAAGCGATAGAGCTTCATGAGTCCCCATTCACCGCCGGCACCCAGGAGGGCGGACGTCAGGACCGCGAAAAAGAAGGCCAGCCCGACTTGCTTCCAGGCCCGGCCACTGACCGACATCAAGCCCCACGCGCCGAGCAATACCAACAGCGGATAGAAGGCCGGTACATCTGCCCGCGATCCGAGACACGAGGCCAGCAGGGTGGCGCACAGGTAAACACCGCCGAAGCCGAAACGGATTTCGCGGAAAGGCAGCCCATACTTCAGCGCATGGTCACGCCGTCGCCTCACCATCATCGAAAAGGTCGCCAGCGTGGTGGTCGAGGCCATGCCGTAGGTCTGCACGAATTGGAGCGGCATCAGGACCACCGGTAGCCAGGTGAACACCAGCGACATCGCGGTGAGCCGCGCACCATTCACCAGCACCAGCACCATCGTCACCAGCAGGAGGAGCACCGACAGCCGCCAGGCATTGAGGAAGGCCCGCTCGCCGAAGTTCCAGCGCACCCGCGTCCAATGCGCACCCTCCACCAGCAATGCGCACGCGATTCCCGGCACCACGCGCTCGGTCATCACGCCCCAGAACAGGAGCGCGGCACCGAGCAGGAAACGGGGTGGAGTCATCGGAAGTTCTGAGTGATCAGTTCGACCATCGCTTTCAAAGCTGCCGTGGCAATTTCATCAGGTCTGTTGCCAGCTCGGACGAACGCAGGAAATGGCAGCGTGGTACCGCTCCCGGCTTCTCCCGCACCACCACCATCGCCGAGGTCTCGATGCCCAAGCGATTGAGTTGCTGGAGCAGCTTCGCGCGGCTTTCCGACCAGCCGGCGAAGACGCACAGGCAACCGGCCAGGTCATCGGAGTGGCGCTGGACCAGCTTGGCGAGCGCGTCGAAATCCTCGACCGCCGAGCTTTCCACGCCCGCCAACACTTCCAGCAAAGTCTCCGCGCGGGCAATCCCCTGCCCCGCCGTGACGACCCGTGCCCGCCCGGCGATGAACATCAGGTCGATCAGCGATTCCCGGGCATCCACTGCCACCACGAACGACGCGGCCACCGATACGGCTTCCTCGAACAGGTCATCGTCCTCCACCGCTGGAAAGGTGTCGAGGATCAGCCCATGGCGTGGGAAAAAGGTGTCCTCCAGCTCCTTCACCACCGGCTTGCCGGTCCGTGCCCAGGTTTTCCAGTGGATCAACCGCAACGGATCGCCCGATTGATAGTCGCGCAGGCCGGTGAACTCGCCGGTCGCGCCGGCGTGTCGTGCCGCCGCCTCGCCGCCGGGCTGGAAGCGTGCACTGCCGGGAAGCTCGAAGCGCGGCAGCGGGTAGCGCTTTGGCAATACCGCTAGCAAGGCCGGCGGCGCGGACACCTTCACGCAGCGCTGGAACAAGCCGAGCGGATCGGGCAGCAGCACCCGCAAATCGTTCAAGCGAACCAAGCCGCGGCGGCGCGGGGTTTTGGTCACCGCGATCTGGCCGGTCTTGCCCAGCCGCTCGACCACCGCACTGCGTCCGCCATCGAACAACAATCGCCTCTCACAAAGCCAGTTCCAGCGGTAATAGACCAAGGTCCGGTCGAAGATATTGCGCAGCTTTTCCCCGGGCTCCTCGCTCAGCTGGAAGGTCGCCTCGTCCGGCCGCGGGTCTGGCGGCGTCTCTTGGAGTTGGAAGCGTTTCAACGGTCGGCCGGACAGATTGTTCAGGGATATGTGGTAGGTCACCGGCTGCCCGGCCGTGGCATGGGCGGGCAGCTCACGCACGGCCTCCAACGTGGCCCGCCGGAATAACACCATGATCAACCCGGTGATCATCAGCCCACAGACCAACGAAAATGCCTGGAACACCGGCGGCTCGGCATTTCCCGCCGCCGCGCCCGCTGAGATCACGATCAGGATCATCAGCGCGATCCCCGGCGGTCGCAGCCGCCTGCGGAACCAGTGATTGAGCTCCGTGCCGCGGGCGTAGAACTGATAGACCGGACTCCGCGAAAACAGACGCCAGCGCTTGGCGGATCTCTCTTCATGCGGCGTTTCGGGCATCGGCATCAAACTCCACCGCACCCCGCGGTCCGCCAAGTGGAAACCACGACGACTCGACTCCTTCCTGCTCCAGTCAATGGACTTGGGTCAGCAGTTTGTCGAACGCACGGGCCATCTCCTCATCATACCCCGGGGCATTTCCCGGCAGGTTCGGCCACGCCAGGCGAACGAACAGGGTCTTGTCGGGGAGCACTTGGGTGCCATCGAGAATCCGGTAGCGGGTCACCGCTTGGATTTGCGAGTAGGACTCGATTACCCAGCCTCCCTTCTGACTGGTTTGAAGGCTGGTTTTCACGAATCTCCGCTTGGTGGTCGCCAAGGTATCCTGCGCCTCTTTCGAGTTCGCCGCATAGGCCCCTACGACAACATTGGTCGACTCCTTCCCGGCCGGATCGGCGGGATTCGGGATCGTGAAGACCGTCATCGCGATCGGGAAGCCGGGCTTGTCGACGAGCACCTTCCAATTGGCAGGCGGATTGATAGACAAGAGCTTCGAAGAAGTCGCCGGCACCACCGGTTCTGTCGAACTCGTAGGCTCGGAGCACGACGCCAAAAGTGCAGCAACGGCAAAGATGAGGGGAAGACGCATGGGATCTTCTCGAACGTGATCATCTCGGGTGCCTCTTGGCAAGGCGATCGCTCACGCCGCCCGGTGGCGCAGGCGATCAATGATCACGGCGACGACAATGATCACTCCGGTGATGACCTCCGTCCACGGGGTGGGAATCCCATTGAGGACGCAACCGGTGCGAATGGTCGTCATCAGCAAGGCCCCGATCAGCGCCCCAAGCACCGTGCCTTCACCACCTGAAAGACTCGCACCGCCGATCACCACGGCGGCGATGATGTCGAGCTCGAGGCCCATCGCCGTGGTCGGGTCGCCCTGCGACGACTTGGCCATGTTCATCACCGCGGAGAGACCCGCCAGCGCGCCACCGATCATGTAAACAAAGAGCTTGGTCTTCGCAACGTTCACCCCACAGAGCGTGGCGGTGTTCTCATTTGAGCCAACGGCGAAGACGTGGCGGCCGAAGCGCGTGTAGCGCAGCACCAGGGTGAACAGGAAAACGAGCGCGAGCATCAGCCACACGCCCCACGGGATGCCCGCCCCCCCCATCCATGGCTTGTAGGCGGTGACGTCGAAGGGCAGGTTTACCGGCGTGCCATTCGTGGCGACTTTCGCCGAACCGCGGAAAGCCTGCATGGTGCCGAGCGTGACGATGAAGGGGAGCAGCTTGAGCCCGGTGGACAGGCCGCCATTGATCAATCCACAGAAGCCACCGAAGGCGATCGTTCCAAGGAACACGAGCACTGGCGAAACATCCTTGGTCACCATTGTTGCTCCCACGGTGCCGCACAGCGCGATCATCGAACCGACGGAAAGATCGATGCCCCCCGAGATGATGATCAGCGTCATGCCGATCGCCGCGATGCCAACGATCACCGTTTGGGTGAGGATGTTCAGCACCACGTCCTCGGTAAACATCGCGGAATTCTGCGCACCGAAGATCCCATACACGATGAGCAGCGCGATGAACGGGCCGAGGAGGGTGAGGATGGATTTGAGACGCATTGTATTAGGGAAGGAACATCGAACGTTGAACGTCCAACATCGAACGTCGAATGAAGAGAACTGAAGGGCGACTGTTGCCTTTTACTTCGATGTTGGATGTTCGGCGTTCGATGTTCGATGTTCGCAGAGATCAGCAGCCTTGCCAGTGGCGACGAGCATCACGTCGTGCGGAGTGAGTTGATCGACCGGCACGGCGCGGGTGAGCTTTCCCTGGCTCATCACCGCGATGCGATCGCAGACGCCGAAGAGCTCGGGCAAGTAGCTGGAAATGATGACGACGGCGCGCGGACGCTGCGGATCCGTGACAACCTCATTGATCGCTTCATAAATTCGCGCCTTGGCGGCGATGTCGATGCCGCGGGTCGGCTCGTCTAACAAAAGCACATCGACATCGTATTCGAGCAATCGAGCGAAGGCAGCCTTCTGCTGGTTGCCTCCGGACAGCGCGCCGATCGACTGGGCAGGCCCCTGGCATTTGATGCCGAGCTTTTCAATCCACGCGACCGTTGCCGACTTCTGTTTCGTCGGAGAAAGCATCCCGGCAGAACCGAAACGCTCGAGGCATGGCAGTGTGACGTTATCAGCGATGGAAAGGTTCAACGCGAGCCCCTCTTCCTTGCGGTTCTCGCTGAGCATGCCAATCCGCTGCTTCCAGCGATCCCGGGGCTTGCCATTCCCTGATCCCGTTGCGGCGACTTCCACCGCCCCTCCCCTCACCGGATCGAGTCCGAACAAGGCGCGGAGGAACTCGGTGCGGCCGGAACCCACCAATCCCGCAATGCCCACCACTTCACCACGATGCAGATCGAGCGTGACGCCATCCGGCTTGTTGCGCGCTCCGGTCAGCCCTGCAACGGCAAGGATGCGTTCGCCAGTCGTTCTCTCGGTGCGCGGATAGAGATCCTCCACATCACGACCCACCATGAGGGAAACGATTTCCTCCGGTTCCGTGGTCGCGACATCACGGGTGCCAACCACCGAACCATCCCGCAAGACCGTCAACCGCGAGGCGAGCCGCTTCACTTCTTCAAGGAAGTGCGAGATGTAGATAATGGAGATCCCCTGCCCCTTGAGGCGATCAATCAGCAGGAACAGCCGTTCGATATCCTTCTGCGCGAGCGATGAGGTCGGCTCATCGAAGACCAGCAGCTTGCAACCCATCGCTAGCGAACGACCGATCTCAATCAACTGCTGCGCGGAAACCGAAAGCGTGCCCGCCTTCACATCCGGCCGAATATCCGGATGGTCGAAATGCGCCAGCGCCTCCATGGCTCGAGCTCGCATCGCCTTCCGATCTACGAATGGTCCCTTCATCGGCTCCATGCCGAGCACGATGTTTTCCTCCACCGTCAGGTGCGGTGCGACCGACAGCTCCTGATAGATCATGCCGACACCGCGCGCTCGTGCATCGAGGGGATTCCGCGGATGGTAGGGCTGGCCATCGAACTGCATTTCGCCCTCGTCCGGCGCGTGGGCACCGGAAAGGATCTTCATCAGCGTGCTCTTGCCCGCGCCATTCTCACCCACCAACGCATGGACCTCGCCCGGCAGGATCTCAAGATCTACCCGCCCAAGCGCAATCGTCGGCCCGAAGGTCTTGCGAATGCCCCGCATGACGAGGCGTGGAACGGAGAAAGCCATGGAGAGAACGAGATCAGTTGGACGCCTTCGACTTGGCGGCTTTGTCGCGCTCCGCTTGCGCCTTTGTGAGGATATCTACCAGTTCTTCCTCCTGTCCCTTGTCCGGAACGAGAAAGCGGTCCTTCTCCCATTTGAAGGTTTGCAGGCGCTTGAGGCGATTCACACCAGTGTAGTCACCCGCATTCTCACCCTCCATCACTCGACCCCGCTCGGATTCGCGAAACTCGGCAGTAACGGGACAACCATCAAGATAGTGGATCGTCCATTCGATCACCACCGTCGAGTGAATGGCCTTCGCTCGCACGCTCACCATTTGTCCTCCGTCCGCCACAAGCTCGATCGACGCACCGTCACAAGCTGGCCGCCATTCGATCTCCGAAGCGACGGGATCCGCCTGCGCGGAAAACGCCATCAACAGCAGCGAAAGCACGTATTTCATGATGTTGGTCGTAAGCAGGCGTGATACAGCCCCTGGCCCCGTTGGCTTCCACGGATCACCGGTCACCGATCACCCGGCACTTCAAGGAATCTGCGTCTTGATCAGCGCGGAGATCTTCGGCTCTTCAAGGTTCGCCGGAGTGATCAGCGTGGCACCGGTATCCACCACCGCTTCCACCTTCTCACCCTTGAGCTTGGCGACGGCGGTTTTCACCCCGAGGTAGCCCATGTTGAGCGGATCCTGCAGCACGCTGCCCTGCATCTCGCCCTTCTTGAGCGCATCGATGAAGGTCGCATCGCAGTCGAAGCCGACGAACTTCACCTTGCCCGCGAGGTTCTTGCCGCGCAGCGCCTGAAGCATGCCGTAGGTGCTGGTCTGATTGCTGGTGAAGATGCCTTGAACGGAAAGACCACCGCCATCGGCAAGGCGGGTGATCAGGTTCGTCGCCGTGTCCTGTGCCTGGCTGGCAGTGACGCCGGCATACTGCTCGGAACTGGCAACCTCGATGTCGGGGAACTTCTTGATCTCCTCAAGGAAGCCTTCCTCGCGCTGCTCGGTCGAAGCACTGCCCTGGGCGTAGCGCAGTACGGCGATCTTACCCTTGCTGCCAATGCTTTCCGCCAGCGCTCGCGCGGCGATGCGACCGCCCTCGCGGTTGTCGGTCGCGACGTAGCTGGCGATGAAGCTGTCGCTGTCGGCGAGCGAGGAGTCGAAGATGACCACCGGCTTCTTCGCGGAAACTTCCTTCACCACATCGCGCAAGGCCACGGCATCCAGCGGAGCGAGCACGATGGCATCGTTCTGCAGCGCTTGGTTCTTCACCAGGTCGATCTGCTGCGAGCGATCGTCTTCCTTCTGCGGGCCGACGAAGGTCATCTTCACGCCGAGTTCGTCAGCTGCTTTCTTCGCGCCGGCCTCGACCGACTTCCAGAAGATGTGGGTGGTGCCTTTCGGAATGACGGCCACGCGGAGCTGGCCGGAGCCGGAGCTGGCGGACTTGTTGCAGCCGGCGAGCAGCACGGCGGCCGTGAGGGCAAAAAGGGCGGTGGATTTCATCTTGGGTTGCGAGTGTTGATTCACTGACGGATCGGGCGCGGAAAGTCACGCCTGCTGCGTGCTTTCCTAGGAATCCATCGGTTAGGTATTCCCATACAGAGGCCCGTACTGCGCACATGCACGGAAATCCGCACTTTCCAACTCGGCAGTGCCAAAGGCCCGCCACGCACTGGGGCGGAAAACGCGGTCCTCGGTGACATTGTGCATGTAAACCGGGATACGCAGCATCGAGGCGAGCGTGAGGTAGAGGTGGCCGATGTGGCCGTGGCTCATCACGCAGTGGTTGGCACCCCAATGGTTCATCACCTCATAGGCACTGCGGAAGGGGCCGCGGCCATTAAGAATCGGTGCGAACCAAGTGGTTGGCCACGTCGGGTTGGTGCGCTGGTCGAGAGCGTCATGCACATCCTCCGGCAAATCGATCGTGTGCCCCTCCGCGATCTGTAGCGCCGGGCCAAGGCCATCGACGAGGTTCAGGCGAATCATCGTGGCCGGCATGCCACCGCGGGTGCGGAAGCGGGTGCTGAGGCCGCCGCCGGGGAAATACTCGGTGATCGATGGGTGCCACGTGGTGGCCTTGAGGCACTTCTCCACCTCGGCGTCGGTGATGTCCCAGAACGGCTTCATCGCGGGAACGCCGTCGATTTCCTGCTCGCCGGTGCCATCCAGCGCCGCCGGGCCGGAATTGATCAGGTGAAGGATGCCATCCTGGACCAGCGGGTGGCTGAAGGACTTGCCACTGGCCTGCTCGATCGCGGTGGAGCTCCAGTAGGTGCGGAGGTCGGCGAAAATCTGCGCGGTGTGCGTGAGCAGCCAACCGAACAGCATGCCCGCGCCATTGAGGGCGTCGTTCTCAGTGGCCACGATGTAGGGCGCGCGCTTGCCATTCCAGTCGAAGGACGAGTTGAGGATGGCCTCAAGGAAGTCGCCGTTAGGAAAGTGGTCCGTCCACTGGCGCTGGCCTTGGAAGCCCGCCGCGATGGCGTTGTGCCCCTGCGCCTGCTCGCCGAGGCCCATCTCGGCGAGCCGCGGATTGCCGGTCATCAGGTCACGGGCGATGAGCGCCATTTTCACGCTGTCCTCCCACTCGCTGTCGATCTGCTCGCGGCTGCGGGTGGTGTTGGGCGAGTTGTAATCCTTACCCTCCGGGCAGTTCGTCTTCACCCAAGCGAGCGCCTTTTCGTATTCGGCTTGGTCATACCAACCCTTGCGCATGCGGCCGGCGAATTCGCTCATGTCGATCGCCTCGACGCGCATGCCGAGCCACTTTTCCCACATCGCGGGATCCACCACCGAGCCGGCGATGCCCATGGAGGCGCCACCCATGGAAAGGTAGGACTTCCCGCGCATGATCGCTACGGCGAGGCCGCAGCGGACGAAGTTGAGGAGCTTCTCCTTCACGTCCTCGGGGATCTCCGTGTCCGTCGCTGCCTGCACGTCCTGGCCGTAAATTCCGAACGCCGGCAACCCCTTCTGCGTGTGACCGGCAAGCACCGCGGCGAGGTAAACCGCGCCGGGGCGCTCGGTGCCATTGAAGCCCCACACTGCCTTCGGCACATGGGGGTCCATGTCCATGGTCTCCGAGCCGTAGCACCAGCACGGCGTCACCGTGAGCGAGACGCCCGCGTTTTCCCGCCGGAACTTGTCCGCACACGCCGCAGCCTCCTTCACCCCGCCGATGCAGGTGTCTGCGATCACGCACTCGACCGGCGAGCCATCGGGATAGCGCAGCTCTTTCGCGATCAAATCGGCCACCGCACGGGCCTGCTGCATGGTGCGCTCCTCCAACGATTCGCGGACGCCGCCGAGGCGACCATCGATCGTCGGACGAATGCCCACCTTGGGAAAGGGCGAGAACTTCATGAACGCGACGCTGGGACGGCCAGCCTCCCCTTGTCACGAAGGAAATGGAGATACTTGTCAGTCAAATGCCACTTTTAGCCTGACAACAATGGACCATTCTTTCCAACGATGGATTTTTTTGCTTCCATCAGACAACCCTTCGACGCAAAAACAAAACCGTGACCCCGACCGATCCCAATGTGAATCCGGCGACTTTCATGTCGAGACAGGTCGAGTCGTCGCGGATCTTTTTCTACGACGAACCCAGTCCCGGTGACTTCGAAGTGAAGTGCGGCGGCTTCGAGCGCTGCCGGCCGGACTACCGCATCGATCGCGCGGATTTCCCGTGGTACGTCATCGAGTTCGTCCATGGCGGCAAAGGAAAGGTCGTGCTGAATGGTGTCGAAACGCCGCTTCGCTCCGGCGACTTCTTCCTCTACGGCCCGGGCATCGAGCATCATATCAAGACTGATCCAGACAAGCTGCTGCTGAAGTACTTCGTCGGCTTCTGGGGACCGGCAGCGGAAACATTTCTCGAGCAATACGAACTCAAGCTGGGCGTGGTCTCCCACTGCCTCAAGTCCGAACCGATCCGGCGCGCCTTCGACACGCTGATCGACCGCGGCTCGCGGAACTCGAAATACTCCCGCCCGATCTGCACCGCCATCATCCAGCAACTTCTGCTGATGTGCCGTGAGGATGCGGTGGATGCCGGCAGCACGGAAACCCGCGCCTTTGCTACCTTCAGCCGGGTGAAGCAGTGTATCGAGCAGAGCTACCTGGAACTCGGCACGCTCGAAGCCGTAGCCAAGGCCTGCGACCTCGACGCCCCCTACCTGTGCCGCCTCTTTTCCCGCTTCCACGACGAAAGCCCGTATCAGTTCCTCGTCCGGCTGCGCATGCAGCACGCAGCTTCGCTTCTCTTGGAAGGCAGCAGCTCGGTGAAGGAAGTCGCCGCCGCCTGCGGCTTCCCCGATCCCTTCCACTTCTCACGGGTCTTCAAATCCGTCCACCGCGTCCCGCCCTCGCGCTTCCGCGATGCGATGCACGACAAGCTACCGCGCTGACCCTTTTCATGACTCCAGCCGAAGAACTCGTCCAACTGTCCCGCGAACTCGGTCGTGAAGACCGCCATCTCGCCATCCTCGGCGAAGGCAATACGTCCCACGATCTCGACGACGGCACCTTCCTCGTGAAGGCTTCCGGCACCTCCCTCGGCACGCTCACCACCGACGGCCTGTCGCGGGTTTCCCATGAAAAAGTCGACGCCTTGCTCGCCCGCAAAGACATCACCGAGCAGGAAATCGAGGACGGCCTCGTCGCCTGCCTCGCCGACCCGGCGCACAAGAAGCCCTCGGTAGAAACCTTCCTCCACTCGCTCTGCCTGCGCGAGCCGGGCGTGAAATGGACCGGCCATACCCACACCACGTCCGTCCTTTCTGTCCTTGCCAGCAAGCACGGCGCGCAGCCCTTCCTCCGCCACGTCTGCCCGGACGCCATCGTCGTCTGCGGCCGCCACGTCCTGACCATTCCTTACATTAATCCCGGCCTCGACCTTGCCCGCGCGGTCCGTGACGGCCTCGCCAAGTTCCGAGCCGAACACGGAAGGCCGCCAAAGGTCATCCTGATGGAGAACCACGGCCCGGTCGCCCTCGGCTCCAGCAGCAAGGAAGTGCTGAACATCATGCTGATGCTCGATAAATGGGCGCGCGTCATCCTCGGCACCTTCGCCGCCGGTGGCCCGAATTACCTCGCCGAAGAAGACGCCGCGAAAATCGACGGCCGCCTCGACGAGGCCTACCGGCGGAAGATGATTGAGGCCAAGGCCTGACTCCGGCGCTTACCGGGTCTGCTTCACCGGCCGGCCGGTCGCATCAATAATGGTCGGGGTCACGGCCAGCACCATGCGAGAACCGTCCGCCCGGGTGCTCGTCGCGATCCGGGTGCCGCCGTCCGGCGTTTGCCCATCCATGGAAATGGTATCCGGGTTCGCCCCACGTGCCTTCTGGGTGAGTTCCGCTTTCACTTGGATACCCAATCCCAATAAGCCCGGCTCAAAACGCAGCGTTTCCCCGGGAAGGTCGATTCGGCCCGGCTCGTTGCATCTTGAGCAAACGGCCGGCAGAGCATTCTCACGGACTCCGGGAATCCGGCGCAGGTCAGCCAACTGGGAGCCGGTGATAATCCCGTTCGCCGGAGCCAACCATGTCCGGCCAGCGGGCACTTCAAAAGCCTGAGCATCCAAGCGAATGAGAAGCGGGGAACAACGAACGATCGCATCTACCGTTCCTGAAATCGCGACCTGATCGGATGGACTACGAG
>Ga0307406_10001335_pt1 | contig 13853 bp, 11 predicted proteins | sample 322Cmetagenome_3_FD_203706 | JGI IMG/M metagenome (GOLD analysis project Ga0307406, IMG submission 203706) | Maize rhizosphere microbial communities from greenhouse at UC Davis, California, United States - 322HYB-C-2 | ecosystem: Host-associated > Plants > Roots > Rhizosphere > Soil | place... | reverse complement strand
ACCGTCGGCGCCCAGCCCGGCAGGCCCAGGTCGAAGCTGCTCGGGGGCAGGGCGTCGGCCATCTGGAGCAGAGCCAGGGGGTCGGCGGGCCGGCCGTCGCTGAACCGGACCCAGCCGCGCATGTCCAGGCTGCCGCCGGGGCGCCCGGTGAACCAGCCGGTGGTGGCCGGGTCGAGCCGCAGCTCCAGGTGGTGGAGCAGCGGGACCGGCACCCCGCCGGGCAGCTCGGGCCGGGCGGCCAGGCAGTCCTCGACCGGTGGCATCGCGGGCGGGCCGTCGTCGCGCCGCCAGCCGGGCCCGGCGTCGGGGTCGAGGCGGCCGGCGGTGACCAGGGCCGCCATCCGGGCCGCGCCCGCCTGGACCAGGGTGACCGAGGTCGTGGCCAGGCTGCGCCCGGCCCGCAGCCGGGTCACCTCCAGCTCGGCCGGCCCGAGGTCGGCCGGGGCCAGGAAGTGGGCGCTGACGGCCAGCGGGTGGGGCTGGGCAGCCGCCTCCAGGGCGGCCCGGGTCGCCAGGGCCAGCAGGTATCCGCCGTTGGGCCGCCCGGCCACCGTCCACTCCGGGCCGACCTCGGCCGTCCACCGCTCGGGGCCGCCCCGCACCGCCGTGGCCAGATCGAACGCCGACCCGCCGGCCGTCCCGGGCGACACCCGTTCCTCCGCCATCCCGCCTCCTCCCGTCCGGTCACGGAGGCTGCCAGCGGGTGGGCCGGCCCGCAAGCCGGCCCGGGCGGGTGGCTACCAGTCGGCCTGCCAGCAGTCGCCGTCGAACGGCACCCGCCGGAGGCGGCCGTCCTCGAGCACGTAGACGGTCGCCGGTCGCTGGTCGTCGGGCTTGCCGGCGGCGGCGATGATGACCTGGTCGCCGGACCGGTCCACGTCCAGGCTGAAGGGCTCGACCGGCAGGCCGAGCTGGGCGGTCGAGACCACCCGCCGGTCCTCCAGGTCATAGCGGACCAGGAGGTTGTCGTAGCTCCCGTCGCCCCCGCAGCCGGTGGCGCCGAGGGCGAGGAGCCGCCGGTCGTCCAGGAACCGCCAGGCGGTCACCGGGCAGTCGCCGGCCACGGGGAGGTCGTCGCCGTCGGTGACCGAGGAGGTGCCGGCCAGCGGGAGCAGGTGGAGCAGGCGGTCTCCGCCGGGTTCGCGTTGCAGGAGGTAGACCAGCCGGGTCGCGTCCGGACTCAGCTGGAGGCCTTCCACCGACGCCCCCTCGGGGATGGTCCACGCCCGCTGGCGGCCGCCGGCCAGCTCCCGCACGACCAGCTCGAAGCGGCAGCTCGACCCGAACCGCGCCCGGTCCAGGACCCCCGGGCCGATGGCGTGGGAGTAGGCCAGCCACCGGCCGTCGGCGCTCAGGCTGAACTCGCCGACGCCGGTCAGCCCGCCGAAGGCGGGCTGTCGCGCCCCGGTGGCCAGGTCGACCTGGGTCCAGCCGGCGCCGCAGGGACCCGAGCCGGCGGCCGGGAGGTACATGCTCCGCAGATCGGGAGCGACCACCGCGTCCGCGGTCAGCTCCGTCCGCCGCTCCGAGCCGGGGACCTCGCGCACGACCGTGCCGGTCTTCGCGTCGATGACCGCGGCCCGCCGGCTGGCGTCGTCGCCGACCTGGCCCAGGAAGGTCAGCGGCGCGACCGCGGCCGGGGGGCCGGAGGGCTGCGAGACCGGCGGGACCTGGCCGATGCGGCGCTGGATGCCCGCCCCGGCGGACAGCCGCACGCCCCCGACCGCCACCACCAGGACCGCCAGGACCAGCGCGACCCCGCCCTGGAGCTTGCGGCGGCCGCGACGCCGGACGGCGCCCAGGGCTGCCGGCGCCGGCGCCGGGGTGCCCGCGGCGGCCAGGGCCCGCAGGCGCGACCGCAGTTCCTCCTCACGCATTGGTGCTCTCCTCGTCCGGCGCGCCGACGCCTGGTTGCAGGTGCTGGGCGAGCGCGGCCCGACCCCGGGCCAGCCGGCTCTTGACCGTGCCGACCGGCAGCCGCAGGTCGGCCGCGATCCGCTCGACGGCCAGCTCGGCGACGTAGTGCAGGACCAGCACCTCCCGCTGGGCCGGGGGGAGCTTGCGAAGGGCCCGCACCAGGTCGACGTGCTCGGCCCCGACCGGCGGGACCGGCGGCGGCGGCCCGAGCCGCGTCAGGGACCGCAGCTGCCGCGCCCGGCGGCGGTGGTGGTCGACGGCCCGCCGGAAGGCGACCGTCCGCACCCACGCCTCCGGGTCGTGGTAGCCGCGCAGGACCGGCCACCGCACCAGCGCGCTGGCGAAGGCGTCCTGGACCGCGTCCTCGGCCTGCGACCGGTCGTGCATGAAGGCGAACAGCAACCCGACCAGGCGGCCGTAGGTGGCCGTGAAGAACTCTTCGAAGCTCCTGCCGCCGTCCTGGCCCACTGGTGGCTCCTCGCCCGCGCCCGCACACCACTATCTCGCTCCACGGGGGGCGTTGGTTCCACCAGCCGGGCGCTGAACCGCCCGATGGTCCGGGCCGCGTCGTACTTGCGACGGTTGAAGCGCCGGTCGACCACCTGCTGGACGCGGCGGCGGGCCGGCCGGAACAGGGCGGCCACGGCCAGGGTGGCCCCGGCCACCGCCCAGCTCGGCGTCCCGGTGCCGATCCCTCCCGACAGCAGCCCGAGGGCCAGGACCAGTCCGGCGTAGACGACACCGAGCAGGACGGTGAGCAGCCCGTAGACCAGGGTGCGGTTGATCAGCCGGTCGATGTCCCACAGCCGGAACCGGAAGATGCCGATGCCGACCCCGGCCAGCTGCACGGCCGCCCCCAGGAGCCCGGCGAGTCTCGCCCGCCGCCATCACGGCACCGTTACGGCGCCGGCCGCGGCGCCCCGGCCGTCAGGCGACCAGGCGGACCAGGGCGGCGGTGACGGCGGCGACGGTGATGACCACCAGCAGGGGGGCGCGCAGCAGAAGGGCGGCGGCGCCCGCGCCAAGGCCGGCCAGGCGGGCGTCGACGGTGAAGCCGCCGTTGTCGCCGCCAAGGGCCTGGGTGACGACCAGGGCGGCGAGCAGGGCCGGGGCAAGGTGCTCGAGGGCGGCCTGGGCGCGCGGGGGCGGGGCGTGCCTGGCCAGGAGGAGGGGGCCGGCGGCCTTGATGGCGACGGTGGCCAGGCCGACCACGATCACGCTGATCCAGACGGCGCTCACGAGGGCCGCCTCGCCCCGTTCCGGGCTCCGACCAGGCAGGCCAGGCTGGCGGCCACGATCGGGATCCCAGGTCCGGTGAAGGGCATGAGCACCAGCGCGATCGCGGCCCCGCCGAGGGCGGCCAGGAGCCGGGAGCGCTCACGGACCTGGGGCCACAGCAGGGTCAGGAACAGGGCCGGGAAGGCGGCGTCGAGGCCGAGCGACTCGGGGTCGGCGACCAGGTCGCCGGCGACGGCGCCGATGGCCGTGCCGGTGGTCCAGCAGACGAGCAGCAGCATCCCGGCCCCGACCAGCAGGTACCGGTCGAAACGGCCGTCGTCGCGCTGGGCGATGGCCCAGGACTCGTCCACGATGAACTGGGCGAGCAGGGCCCGCTTCCACCATGGCCCCTCGAAGGCGCCCGCGGCCGACAGCCCGATGGGGCCGTAGCGCAGGTTGAGCAGGACGGCGGCCACGATGGCCGTGACCAGCCCGCCGCCGGCGCCGAGGATCGAGGCCACGGCGAACTGGGCCGACCCGGCGAAGGTGGTGGCCGACATCACCACCGGGGCGACCCGGCCCATGCCGGCCGACCGGGCCAGGACCCCGAACGACAGCCCGAAGGCGAAGGCGGCGACCCCGATGGGCGCGGCCGCCCGCACGCCGTCCAGGTAGGTCCGTCGCGAGGTTGGATGCACCGAGCCTCCTGCAGCGGGGGGAGACACCAACGTACACCGATCACTGGTGACAGGCTACCCGTGAGGTGGGACAGTGGTGCTGACGGCCCCACCCGGCTCGGCCAGGGCGGCGGTGGCCAGGGCGACGATCTCGCGGGCGTGGGGGACCTCGCCGAGGATGGCCCGCTGGAGCAGGAGGCCGTCGCCGACCACGCTGATGAAGCGGGCGGCGACCTCGTCGGGGACCGACGGGGCGACCCGGCCGGCGGCCCGCTCGCGGCCGACCAGGGCCAGCAGGGCGTCGCGGACCAGGTCGGTGCGGCCCCGCCAGCGCGCCTGAAAGGACGGGTCGGTGCGGCGGCGGCGGCTCTGCTCGATGACCACGGTGGCCCAGTCGGGGTCCTCGGCGGCCAGGCCGGCCAGGACGTCGGCGAACGACCCGGCCTCCCAGCGGGCGGCCTCGCGCTCGGCGTCGGCCTCCAGCACGGCCAGGAACAGGTCCAGCTTGGTCGGGAAGTGGTGGAAGATCGCCCCCCGCGAGCGGCCGGTGGCCTCCTCGAGGCGGACCACGGTCGCCTCCTCGTACCCCAGCTCGGCGAAGCAGCGCCGCGCCCCCTCCAGGATCCCGGTCCGCTGGGCGTCGAGGTAGTCCTGGCTGACCTTGGGCATCGCCTCTCCTTTACAAAACCGTACGTACGGTTTAGTTTATCGGACATGGACGTGACATTCGAGAGCCAGGGGACCCGGCTCACCGGCGTCTTCCGGCGCCCCGACGGCGGCGGGCCCCACCCCGCGGTGGCGTTCGTGGACGGGTCGGGCCCGGCCGAGCGCGACGGCTGGGACGACGAGGCCGAGGTCCTGGCCGCCGCCGGGTTCGCCAGCCTGGCCTGGGACAAGCCGGGCTGCGGCGGGTCGGGCGGCGACTGGCGCGACCAGAGCCTCCAGGACCGGGCCGCCGAGGCTCTGGCCGGCGTGGCCTGCCTGGCCGCCCAGGAGGGCGTCGACCCGCGCCGGATCGCCCTGCTCGGGGCCAGCCAGGGCGGCTGGGTGGGCCCGCTGGCCGCCTCCCGGTCGGCCGAGGTGGCCGCCGTCATCAGCCTGTCCGGGCCCGGGGTCAGCCCGTACGCGCAGGAGGCCTACCGGGTCGAGCAGATGCTGCGCGACGCCGGCGCCGGGGACCAGGTCGCCGACGCCCTGGCCTTCTTCCACCACCGGGCGGACCGGCTGCGCCGCGGCGACGATCTCGAGGAGGTCCTGGCCGACCAGCTGTCGCACCGCGACGCCCCCTGGTACCCGGTGCTGGGCGACGACGGCGTGGTCGAGCACCTGGCCTTCATGGCCCGCATCTACGACTACGATCCGGCCCCCGCCCTGGCCCGGGTCACCTGCCCGCTCCTGGCCATCTGGGGCGCCCGCGACACCTACGTGCCCGTGGCCGCCAGCGCCGAGGCGTTCGTTGCCGGCCTCGGCAAGGCCGGGAACGACAGCTTCCGCCTGGAGGTGGTCCGCGACGCCGACCACGGGCTGCGCCTGCCGGCCACCGGCGGGGCCGAACGCGGGCCCCGCATCCCGGACCTGATGGAGATGCTGGTCACCTGGCTGCGCCGGGCCCTGCCACCAGGTCGGGGGTGAGCCGGGCCAGGTCGGGCGCGCCGCACAGGGCCATGGCCAGGCGCAGCTCGCCGGCCAGGCCGGACAGGACCCGCTCGACCCCGGCCGCCCCGCCCACGGCCAGCCCCCACAGCACCGGGCGGCCGACCAGCACCGCCCGCGCCCCCAGGGCCAGGGCCTTGACCACGTCGGTGCCGCGGCGGATGCCGCCGTCCACATAGACCTCGCCTCGGTCGCCGACCGCGGCGGCGACCTCGGCCAGGGCGTCGGCGCTGGCGACCACGGTGTCGAGCTGGCGGCCGCCGTGGTTGGAGACCACCACCCCGGCCGCGCCCGCCTCCAGGCAGGCCAGGGCGTCGTCGCCGCGCAGCACGCCCTTGACCAGGACCGGCAGCCCGGACCGTTCGGCCAGCCAGCCGATCACCTCCGGGGTGAGGCCGGGGTCGAACTGGCCGGCCTGGGCGAGCGGGTCGAGGTCCAGCTCGCGCTGGCGGGCCGCTCCGGCCGGAGGCGCGTTGGCCGGCTTCAGCCCGGTGGGCAGCCGGAAGTCGTTGCGCAGGTCGCGGAGCCGGTTGCCGAGCACGGGCACGTCCACGGTCAGGACCAGGGCCCGGTAGCCGGCGGCCGTCGCCCGGGCGACCAGGTCGGCCGTCCAGCCGCGGTCGCGGACCACGTACACCTGGAACCAGCGCAGGCCGGCGGGGGCGGCCTCGGCCACCTCCTCGACGGTCATGGTGGCCTGGGTGGAAAGGATGTAGCCGGCCCCGGCCGCGGCCGCCCCGGCGGCCGAGGCGGTCTCGCCGTCGGGATGGGCCATGCGGTGGTAGGCCATGGGCGCCACCAGCAGCGGGACCGGGAGCTCAACGCCGAGCACGGTGGCGGCCATGGAGATCTGGGAGACGTCGCGCAGCACCCGGGGCCGCAGCGCCATCCGTGCCCAGGCGGCCTGGGCGTCGGCCACGCTGTGCTCGTCGTCGGCCCCGCCGGCGACGTAGTCGTAGACCCCCCGGTCCAGCCGCTCCCGGGCCGCGGCCTCCAGCGCGTCCAGGTCCAGCGGGTCGAGCGGGTCGCGCACGGGCGGGGCCGACCGGTCCGTCAGACCCCGCCCTGGACCCGGGACAGCAGCACCTGGGCGGTGGAGCGCAGCCGGTCGTCCAGCGCCTCCATCAGCTTGACGACGGTCTCGGCGGCCCAGTCGGCCAGGGCGAGGCGGTCCTGGAGGTTGCCGAGGTCGCGGACCTCGCGGTAGTCGACGATCCGCGACGCACGCCGGTCGTCCAGGCGCTCCCAGGACAGGATGCGGCCGACCGCGGTCTCGACGGCCAGGCGCTCGGAGAACAGGTCGTCGAACAGCCGCTTGGTGGCCGTCCGCTCCTGCATGTCCAGGTAGACCCCGGCCCGGACGGCGCCGTTGGCGGTGAAGGCGACGTCGTAGAAGCCGAACGGCCCGGCCGCGAACCCGACCCAGTTCTCGTAGCCGAACTTGGGGATGCGGAACCCGGGGCGGCGGATCGCCACCGAGTCGAACATCGACTCGAAGAAGCGGTGCCGCAGCTCGACCGGCTGGAGCCCGCCGGCCTGCTCGGAGGCCATCGGCGGGGGCGAGGCCGGCAGGTGCCGCCCGCTCGGCTCGGGGTCGAACGACGGCGCCGGCGGAGGCGGCGCCGGCGCCGGCGGAGGCGGCGAGGGTGCCGCGGTCAGGGGTTCGCCGGCCACAGGGGAAGGGGTGTCCGGCGCCACCGGCAGCGGCGGCTCCCGCGCCGGAGCCGGCGCCTGCTGGTCCTCAGGCAAGGCCTCGGCGACGGCGTGGCGCGGCGGCGAGCCGGGGAACAGCGACCCCACCGGCAGCTGGACCCGGCGGCGGCCGCTCTTGCGCCAGTTGCGGGGCTGCACGACCACGTCGAGCACGGGCGCGGGCAGGGACCGGCCGATGCGGACCAGGCCGATCTCCACCCCGAAGAAGTCGACCTTGGAGTCGGTGCGGTCGTTGAGCCAGTCCAGGCCGCGCCGGAACTCCTCGTGGAACCGGGGCGCGACCCAGATGACCACGGCCGCGTCCAGCCCCGAGGCGTGGACGATCATCTGGCCGAGCTGGTTGTGGTCGGTGGCCTCGAGGCGGTTCTCGATCACGATCGGCCGGCCGGTGGCATCGGCCCCCAGCACCTTGAAGGCACCGGTGTCGACGTTGACCTCCTGCTCCAGGGGCGTGATGTCGATCCCAAGGGTCTCGCTGAGGAGATCGATGTTCTGCAGGAACCACGGGGTCAGGTCGGGGAGCTGCTCGCCCCAGAACGACTTGAGGTCCAGCCGCTCGAGCCGGCCCAGGCCCAGCCGCTCGATCTCCGCTCTGGCCACTGCTGCTGCTCCTTCCGATCGCCTCCCCAGCTTCCGAGGGGCAGTTGTACCGCGGGCCGCCATACCGCCGTCAAACCAGTCAGGTCGTCCATACCGCTGCGCTCGCGCCAGAAAGGTCGCCGCTGGGCAAAGCTGGGCGGGTCGCGACCCGGAGCCGCAGCTTATACGTGTCGAAGGGGATGTGCTGGGACCTTTGACCAAGGTTGGCGACGACCACCGCCCGCGACCCGCCCGGGTCGCGGCGCTCGAGGGTGACCAGGCGCCGCTCGGGGTCGACCCGGGCGTCGGTCAGGTCGCGGCGGCAGTTGCCGAGGGCCGGGACCTCGCGGCGCAACCGGAGCAGGGTCCGCCACAGCTCCTGGACCGGCCCGCCGGCCTGGCTCCAGTCGAGCTTGGACCGCTCGAAGGTGGCGGGGTCGTTGGGGTCGGGCACCCGCTCGCCCCAGTCGAAGGCGGCGAACTCGGCCCGCCGGCCCTCCCGGACCGAGGCCGCCAGCCCGGGCTGGTGGTCGGTGAAGTAGAGGAAGGGGCGGGTCTCACCCCACTCCTGGCCCTGGAACAGGAACGGAAGGAACGGGGCGCAGGCCAGCAGCACGCCGGCCACGGCGTCCAGGTCGGGCCCGGCCAGGGCGGCCAGCCGCTCGCCGAAGGCCCGGTTGCCGACCTGGTCGTGGTTCTGGGTGCAGACCACGAACCGCTCCCCGCCGAGGGTTGCCGGTTCGCGGCCGTGGCGGCGGTCCAGGTACGGGTAGAACTGGCCGGTATATGCCCAGCCGGTCTCCAGGGTCTTGGCCAGCAGGTGGAGGTCCTGGAAGCCGTCGTAGTAGCCGGAGGTCTCGCCGGTGAGGGCGACGTGGATGACGTGGTGGAGGTCGTCGGCCCAGGTGGCGTCCACGCCGTAGGCGGTGATCAGCAGGGGCTGGTGCAGGTCGCTCTCGGCCACCACCACCGCGCCGGGCCGGGCCGCATGGGCCCGGGCGGCCAGCTCCTCCAGGATGTGGACCGAGCTCTGGTCGTGGAGGTGGTGGACGGCGTCCAGGCGGAGCCCGTCCACGCCGTAGCCGGCCAGCCACTGCTCGGCGTTGTCGAGGATGAACCCACGCACGAAGTCCGACCCGGGGCCGTCCAGGTTGACGGCGTCACCCCAGGGGGTGGTGGAGCGGCCGGTGAAGTAGGGGCCGAACTCGCCCAGGTAGTTCCCTTCCGGCCCGAGGTGGTTGTAGACCACGTCCAGGACCACGGCCAGCCCCGCCTGGTGGCAGGCGTCGACGAAGCGGCGCAGCCCGGCCGGGCCGCCGTAGGCGGCGTGGACGGCGTACAGGGCGACCCCGTCGTAGCCCCAGCCGCGGTCCCCGGGGAACGCCGCCACCGGCATGACCTCGACCGCGGTCACGCCCAGGTCGGCCAGGTGGCCGAGCCGCCCGACGGCCGCCTCGAAGGTGCCCTCGGGGGTGAAGGTGCCGACGTGCAGCTCGTAGAAGACCAGATCCCGGAGCGCCGGGACCGCGAACGGGGCCGGCCGCGGGCCCAGGTCGACCAGCCGCGACGGCCCGTGGACCCCGTAGGGCTGGAACCGCGACCGCGGGTCGGGCCGCTCCCGGTCGCCGTCAAGGACCAGCAGGTAGTCGTCGCCGGCGGCCGCCCCCTCGACCAGCCCCCGCCAGACGCCCCGGTCCTCTTGTTCCAGGGTCACGGTCCGGTTCCCGATCCGCACGGCCAGCGAGCGCAGGTACGGCGCCCACACCCCAAAGGTGGCGCCCCCCTCGACCAGCCGCGGGCCCAGATTCACCGGGGGCCCAGCCATGAGGCCCCCGGGCCCCCAGGGATCACTCCGGAGCGAACCAGACCGTCGCCAGGGGCGGGAGGGTGACCCGGGCCGAGGCCGGCTGGTTGTCCCACTCGATGGCCTCGGCCTCGACCACGCCCAGGTTGCCGACGTTGGTGCCGCCGTAGGTCTCGGAGTCGGTGTTGAGCACCTCGACCCAGCGCCCGACCGTTGGCAGGCCGACCCGGTAGTCGCTGCGCGGCACCGGCGAGAAGTTGCACAGGCAGACCAGGGGCCGCCCGTCGGCCGCCCAGCGGATGAAGGTGAGGGCGTTGTCGTCGACGTCGTTGGGGTCGATCCAGGAGAACCCGTCGGGCTTGGAATCCTGCTGCCACAGGGCCTTGTGCTCGCGGTAGACGCGGTTGAGGTCGCCGACCAGGGACTGGACGCCCTTGTGGTTGGGGTCGGCCAGGGACTCCCAGTCGATCGAGCGCTCGTGCGACCACTCGGACTCCTGGGCCAGTTCGCTGCCCATGAACAGCAGCTGCTTGCCGGGGTGGGCCCACATGAAGCCCAGGTAGGCGCGGAGGTTGGCGAACCGCCGCCAGGTGTCGCCGGGCATCTTGCCCAGCAGGGAGCCCTTGCCGTGGACGACCTCGTCGTGGCTGATGGGCAGGATGAAGTTCTCGCTGAAGGCGTAGATGAGCGAGAAGGTCAGCTGGTGGTGGTGGAACCGCCGGTAGATCGGGTCGTGGGAGATGTACTGCAGGGTGTCGTGCATCCAGCCCATGTTCCACTTGAACCCGAACCCGAGCCCGCCCAGGTACACCGGGCGCGACACGCTCGGCCAGGCGGTGGACTCCTCGGCCACGGTCATCGCCCCCGGGTGCTCGCGGTAGGTGACGCTGTTGAAGTCCTTGAGGAACCGGACCGCGTCCAGGTCCTCGTTGCCGCCGTACTCGTTGGGCACCCACTCACCCTCGTTGCGGGAGTAGTCCAGGTAGAGCATGGAGGCCACTGCGTCCACCCGCAGCCCGTCCACGTGGAACTCCTCCAGCCAGTAGAGGGCGTTGGCGGTGAGGAAGTTGCGGACCTCGTTGCGGCCGAAGTTGAACACCAGCGAGCCCCAGTCGGGGTGCTCGCCCCGGCGCGGGTCCTCGTGCTCGTAGAGCGCGGTGCCGTCGAAGCGGGCCAGGGCAAAGGCGTCCTTGGGGAAGTGCGCCGGCACCCAGTCGACCAGCACCCCGATCCCCCGCTGGTGCAGCCTGTCGATCAGGTGGCGGAGATCGTCGGGGGTGCCGAAGCGGGCCGTGGGGGCGTAGTAGGCCGAGACCTGGTAGCCCCAGGAGGGGGCGTAGGGGTGCTCGGCCACCGGCATGAACTCCACGTGGGTGAAGCCGAGGTCGGCGACGTAGTCGGGCAGCTGGTCGGCCAGCTCCCGGTAGGACAGGCCGTGACGCCAGGAGCCGAGGTGGACCTCGTAGATCGAGATGGGCGCGTCCACCGCGTTGCGCTCCTGCTGGCCGGCCATCCAGTCGTCGTCGCCCCAGGCGTGGTGCGAGGTGTAGACGACGCTGGCCGTCTTGGGCGGCTCCTCGGCCGCGAACGCCACCGGGTCGGCCTTGAGGGTGAGCGCCCCCGAGGGCGTGACCAGCTCGAACTTGTACCTGGCGCCGTCGGCCACCCCGGGGATGAACAGCTCCCAGATCCCCGAGGAGCCGAGCGCCCGCATCGGGTGCAGCCGGCCGTCCCAGGAGTTCCAGTCGCCGACCACCCGGACGGCGCGGGCGTTGGGCGCCCACACGGCGAAGGCCGTCCCGGCCACGCCGTCCACGGTCACCTCGTGGGCCCCCAGCTTCTGCCACAGGCGCTCGTGGCGGCCCTCGCCCAGCAGGTACTGGTCGAGCTCGCCGATGGTCGGCCAGAACCGGTAGGGGTCGTCGACGGTGAAGGTGCCCGACGGGTAGGTGACCTCCAGCCGGTAGGCCGGCGGCGCGTCCCCGTCGGCCCCCTCCAGCGTCCCCTCGAACAGCCCGGCCCGGTGGACCTGGCTCAGCTTGACCCGCTCGGGCTTGTCCTCCGGGCCGATCAGCGCCGCCACCGCGGTGGCGTCGGGGCGGAAGGTGCGGACAATCACCTTCCCGTCCTCGGTGTGGGCACCCAGCAGGCGGTGCGGCTCATGGTGCTCTCCGCGGACCAGCCGCTCGACCTCGTCCCTCGTCATGAGCTCGCTCCCAACAGGCGTCGGATGCCGCCGAGCGGGATCTGCAACCACGGCGGCCGGTGTCTGGCCTCGTACATCACCTCGTAAACGGCCTTGTCCAGCTCGTAGGCGCGCAGCAGCAGCTCGGCGTCGCCGCCGGCCGGACCGTCGTCGCCGGCCGCGGCCAGGTAGCCGTCGAGGAAGGCGCGGCGGCAGGCCTCGATCCAGGCCGCGGCTGGGCCCTCGAACCGGGCCAGCTCCTCGGAGCTGGGGCCCGCGGTGTCCGGGTCCTCGCCGAGGACCAGCGGCGAGAAGGCGGCGTAGTCGAAGGACCGCAGCATCCCGGCCACGTCCTGGAGCGGGCTGGCCAGACGCCGCCGCTCCTGGAGGGGACGGGCCGGCTCCCCCTCGAAGTCGATCACCATCCAGCCGCTCTCTTCACCGCCGGGCACCCTCAGCACCTGGCCGAGGTGGTAGTCGCCGTGGATGCGCTGGAGGTAGCGGCTGCCGCCCCCGGCCGCCTCGGCCTTGGTGTAGACCTCCTCGATGGCCTGGCGGTGCTGGGCGAGCTCGGGCACCAGGGCCGTCACCTGGGTGAGCTGGCCGAACAGGCGGGCGCTGAGCCGGCCCAGGTCGGGCTGGCCGGCGGCCACCTTGGGCAGGGCCGCGGCCATGGCCCCGTGCAGCTCGCCGGTCAGCCGGCCGAGGGCCCGGGCGTCCCCGGCGAAGTTCTCCGGCTCGCCGTCCTCGGACTCGTAGTGGTCGGCCACCCGCTCGGTGGCCAGCTTCCAGCCGTCGACACTGCCGGCGTAGAACCGCTGGAGGATGCCGAGGGTCGAGCCCAGCCCCTCGATCCAGCCCAGCGGCGCCGCGCAGTTCCCGAACCCGGCCCCGGCCAGGGCCCTGGTCACCTCCAGCTCCGGGTTCTCGCCCGGCTCGAGCAGCCGGAACAGCTTGAGGATGAGCCGGTTGGCGAAGACCAGAGAGGAGTTGGACTGCTCGGCGCTGAGCAGCTTGCCGGGCCCGCGCAGGGTCTCGGTCCACGCCGGCATGCGGTGGAAGCGCAGCTGCTCGACGGTCGCCGCCCGCGAGAGGAGATCGAGGTAGACGCCGCCCAGGCGCTCGTCGCGGACGGCGTCGTAGAAGGGCCCGCCGGTCGGGCCCTCGGTCTCGTAGATGACGGCGTCGGGGACGCGGTCGGTGAGCTGGCGGGCCTCCAGGCCGCGGTCGTGGCCGACCGGCACGTGGTAGCGCTCGGCCCCGCCGTCGGCGTAGGCGACGGTGGCCACGACCGCCGACAGCGTGGGCAGGGCGGTCCGCAGCGGCACCGAGCTCTCCACCCGGACCTCGGCCACGGTCCGGCCCTTTCCGGCGAACCAGCGCTGGGTCGGCAGGAACTCGGCGAGGGCCGCCTCCAGCTCGGTCACGGGTGCCTACCTGGGGCGGACGTGGAGCACGTGGGCCGGTTCCCAGTGCGGGTCGAGGCGGACCCAGTTGGAGGACCCGTGCCAGGTCCAGGTCTGTCCGGTGAGCTCGTCGTGGACGTCGAAGGCGCCGGTCTCCCAGTCGAGGCCGATGGCCGGCATCCACAGATGGACGAAGGTGTCGCGGGTCTCGTGCGGGTTCAGGTTGACCAGCACCAGCACGGCGTCGTCGCCGGTCTGCTTGGAGAAGGCGATGATGTCGGGTGAGTCGGCGAGGTGGAAGCGCAGGTTGCGCAGCCAGTGCAGGGCCACATGGGCGCGGCGGATGTCGTTGAGGCGGCCGAGGTAGCCGGCCAGCGACGGCTGGTTCCAGCTCCGGGGCCGGTACTGGTACTTCTCGGAGTCCAGGTACTCCTCGGAGCCGGGCCGCACCGCCTGGTGCTCGTACAGCTCGTAGCCCGAGTACACGCCCCAGCTGGGCGACAGCATGGAGGCGAGCACGGCCCGGATCTTGAACGCCGCCGGCCCCCCGTACTGGAGATAGGCGTGGAGGATGTCGGGGGTGTTGACGAAGAAGTTGGGCCGCATGTACTCGGCCGAGGGCGAGTGGGCGAGCTCGTTGCAGTACTCCTCGAGCTCGGCCTTGGCGTTGCGCCAGGTGAAGTAGGTGTAGGACTGGGTGA
>Ga0307406_10001333_pt1 | contig 13857 bp, 11 predicted proteins | sample 322Cmetagenome_3_FD_203706 | JGI IMG/M metagenome (GOLD analysis project Ga0307406, IMG submission 203706) | Maize rhizosphere microbial communities from greenhouse at UC Davis, California, United States - 322HYB-C-2 | ecosystem: Host-associated > Plants > Roots > Rhizosphere > Soil | place... | reverse complement strand
CCTCGCCTGCTAAGGTGCCGGCGCTTATTTAGCGCAAAATTTAACCAGAAGGATCTCACACCGAGGTCGCCGAAATGCCGCTTTTCCTGTATCCTGCGCGCCTCTATTTTTCGCCCTAATGCCATTTTTTATGGCCTTTATCCTGATGCCATTTGTGATGGCTTTTATCCTGGTAATAGGTATCTAGCTCCATGTATATCTACGATGAGTACGACAACAGCATTCTGCGCCAGCGTATCGCCCAGTTTCGCGACCAGACCGAACGCTTCCTCGCCGGTGACTTGAAACCCGAACAGTTCCTGCCCCTGCGCTTGCAGAACGGCCTGTATGTACAGCGCTTGGCGCCTATGCTGCGTATCAACGTGCCCTACGGCATGGTGAACTCCACGCAACTGCGCAAGCTGGCCCATATCGCCCGTCATTACGATAAAGGCTACTGCCACGTCAGTACCCGTCAGAATATCCAATACAACTGGCCAGACCTGACCGAAGTGCCGGACATTCTCGCCGAACTGGCTGAGGTGGGCATGCACGGCACCCAATCCAGTGGTAACTGCATCCGCAATACCACCTCGGACCAGTTCGCCGGTGTTGCGCCCGACGAAATGATTGACCCGCGCCCCTACTGTGAAATTATTCGCCAGTGGTCCAGCTTCCACCCTGAATTTGCGTTTTTACCGCGCAAATTCAAAATCGCTGTCACCGGTTCAACGCAAGATCGCGCCGCCGTACAAGTGCACGATATCGGCCTGCAATTGGTGCATAACGCACAAGGCGAAGTGGGCTTTAAAGTTTACGTCGGCGGCGGCTTGGGCCGTACCCCGGTTATCGGCGTGGCGATTCGTGAATTCCTTCCAGAAGAAGATTTGCTGTCTTATCTGGAAGCTATTTTGCGTGTCTACAACCTTTTTGGTCGTCGCGACAACAAATACAAAGCGCGGATCAAAATTTTAGTGCGCGCCTTAACCCCTGAAGTCTTTGCACAAAAAGTGGAAGACGAATGGCAGCATTTGAAAGACGGATATAACAAGCTGACGCAAGAAGAGATCGCCCGCGCCAAAGGTTTCTTCACCGCTCCGGCTTACGAAACCATTGATAACGCAGCGGCGCAAGCAAAGCTCGATGCACAAGCTGCCGAGAGCATTGCTTTTGGTAAGTGGTTGCAGCGCAATGTGCGCGAACACAAAATTGCCGGTTACGCCTCAGTGACACTCTCGCTCAAGCCAACCGGTGTTGCACCAGGCGATATCACCGACAGCCAACTGGAAGTGATTGCCGATCTCGCCGATAAATACAGTTTTGGCGAAGCGCGCACTACGCATGAACAAAATATTGTGTTGGCCGATGTGAAAAAAGCCGATCTGTTTGCACTCTGGCAGGAATGTAAAACCGCTGGTTTTGCCACGCCTAACATCGGCACCATTACCGACATTATTTGCTGCCCCGGCGGCGATTTCTGCTCACTCGCCAACGCCAAATCCATTCCGATTGCTGAAGCTATCCAGCGTCAGTTTGAAGACCTGGATTATGTGTATGATCTGGGTGACATCGACCTGAACATTTCCGGTTGTATGAATGCCTGTGGTCACCACCATGTGGGTCACATTGGTATTCTGGGCGTGGATAAATCCGGCAAAGAATTTTATCAAGTGCAACTCGGTGGCAGCGCCAGTAACGATGCTTCGCTCGGCGATGTACTTGGCCCCTCTTTCGGCGCCGATGACATGCCCGCCGTGATTCAAAAAATCGTCGATGTGTATGTTGCCAATCGCACCGATGAAGAATTGTTTATCGACACCTATCGCCGTATAGGCGCAGCTCCCTTCAAGGAGAAAGTTTATGCAAAAGCTCATTAAAGACGGCCAGATTGTAGAAAATACCTGGACGCTCATCACCAAAACTGAAGGTGATGCGGCAGCAGTGGAAGTCCCCGCCGGTCAGGTAATTATTCCGGTAGCAGTATGGCATGCGCAAAAAGACACATTGCAAAACCGCACTGATATTGGTGTGTGGCTGGACAGCGATGAAGGTGCAGAACTGATTGGTGCAGACGCCAATCGTTTTGCCGTGATTGGTGTTAACTTCCCGCTGTTTATGGATGGCCGCGCATTTTCTACTGCGCGTCTGCTGCGCGAGCGCTATGGTTTTAGCGGTGAGTTGCGGGCCGTAGGTAACTTTATGCGCGACCAACTCTGCTACTTGCGCCGCTGCGGTGTTAATGCGTTTGCCTTTGCCGATGCAGAAGCTAATTTAGAAGAGGCGGTAAAATCCCTCAGCGATTTACAGGAATATTATCAAGCCGCGGTTGATCAACCCCTGCCGCTATTCCGCCGCCGCGCTTAATGTTTCAAGCCAACCAATAAAAAAACGCCGCAACGATCCACTCATTGCGGCGTTTTTTATTGGTCAAATTTTATAATTGCGCTGTCGTAAAAAACCGTAAAATATCCTCCGACTGCAACAAAGTATCTTTACGCCCAAGCTCCATGAGCTCATTAATAAATTCATTAGAAAAAAGCAGATAACTCGCAGCCGTCGCGCCCCCACCTTTTGCGGTAGAACCTGTCGCACGCATAAAAAAGCGCAAGCTTTTAGGTAGATAACGCACGTTGCGCCCCGCTATACCATCGATGGGGTAACTGGGTGAGATCACCATATTATTGACGGGTCGCAATTGGATTCCTTGCTGATTACGAACATCCTCGGGAATCAACTTCAACAGCTCATTCATGCGTTGCATATGCTCCAAATCCCCCTCGAGGGCATCCACGAATGCACTGTTAAACAAATGACCAACGATCTGCCCCATGGAGGGCGAGTGACGATGGGGCACGCGACGATTTGCCTTGGCAGCCGTGCGGTTGCCACTCACCCCGATAACAAACAATGACTCTGCACCCAGATGTAACGCCGGACTAATCGGTGCCAGCTGGCGCAGAGCGCCATCACCAAAATATTCGCGATTAATTCGCACGGCGGGAAATACCGTTGGAATTGCCGAAGAAGCCAACAAGTGCTCCAAGCGCAGCTCAGTAGCAACGCCACTGCGTCTATGCCGGTTCCAACTTTGCAGGTTGGGATGTCCCTGAAAAAAACTCACCGTATGACCAGAGGTATACCCCATGGCCGATACACTCACCGCATGAAGCTTGCCTTTATCAATCGCGTGGCTAATATTTTCAAAATGGATGACTGACCCCAACAAATTCCACAGAGGGGAATTATCCAATAATGACAGCGGACGACGATGGCCCATACCTTCATTAAACAAAGACAAACCTAATAAACTCAGACCTTTAAAAAGATCCCACCAGCCGTGCAAATACACCTGGCCTATATCCAGGTTTTGCCAGACATAAGCCAAAGCGTTTACCGCTGATTTAAAATTACCCTTATGCGCCGCCAGTGCCAGTGCGTTAATTGCTCCGGCAGATGTACCACAAATTATAGGAAAGGGGTTTTCAATATCATCAGGCAGAATTTCAACCAGCGCCTGCAATACACCCACTTGATATGCCGCGCGAGCGCCACCACCAGAAAGAACCAAAGCTGTTTTCATAAATTGTTCTAATGAAGTAATAGTGCTTATAGATGCGAATCACTATTCACAAAGCAACAATTAAAATTTAGTTATCGTTTTTAGACTAGCAGCTATTAATAGCAGTGACACGGATTATTGTTTTTAGAATGAATAACAGCATCCGGTAACGGATGCTGTCGATAAAAATAAATATTACTCAGCTTGCACTAACAATAGAGAACCGTCGACCGCCAACACCCGTACGTGCATTCCAACCGGCACTGGCTCAATGGCTTCTTTTAACCGCACTTGCCATTCCGTACCCGAATAACTAACCGCACCTTGATCGCGAGTCACGAGCTGCGTCACGGGTAGAACCCTACCAATCATATCGCTACTGGTATCTGGCACTACGGCAGCATTTTGAAAACGCTTAAACGGTTTCCACAATATCAGCGCACTTATCGCAGTCAGTAAACCGAGTGACAATATCGCCATTTCCCAACCATTAATTACGCCAAGGGAAATCATCACACCAGTCAATAGCGACCCCAAGGCGACAAATAATAATGGGCCACTCATGCCCAATACGCCTAACTCTAATATCAGGCACAGACCGGTGAGCGTGTAAAAAAGATGCGCAGGATTTTGTACAAAATAATCAACGATATTTGTCACCATTAATCCCTCTTAGACATTGCGTGGGTGATGCGACAAATTAATTGCCGATGACACTGCCATAGCCTGTGCTACCGTACTTACAATGTTATCGCTGGTTTTACCATCTGAAAGCACAACTGTGCCCTCATGCGCGATGGCTTTGTGCGCAGCAATAGCACCTTGTGCCAAGTTCAGTGCGATTGCTTTTTGGCCTTCGTCAGTCGCTGCTGACTTACCGATAGTTGTCAGCGCTTCTGCTTCGGCAATCGCCACCAAACGAATAGCTTCAGCCTTACCTGTAGCCTCCAAAATCTGTGCTTCTTTGCTTGCCTCCGCGGCTAATACTTGCTCTGCCTTGGCTGCTTCCGCATCCAACACACGCGCTTGTTTTTGCCCCTCGGCGGTGGTAATTGCCGCAATTTTTTCACCCTCGGCGGTTAAAATTGCCGAGCGCTTCTGCCGCTCTGCGGTCATTTGTTTTTCCATGTCTTCTTTAATCGACGGTGGAATAGCAATTTCCAGTAATTCAAAACGCAACACAATCAAACCCCAAGGCTGGGTAGCCAGCAACATGGCCTCTTGAATTTTGGCATTGATGGCAGAGCGATTTTGAAAACAATCGTCCAGCTCCATTGAGCCGATCGCATTACGCATAGAAGTCATGGCTAATTGGGTACAAGCCAGTTTGTAATCAGTGATATTGTTAGTTGCTGCCGCTGCGTCGATTACTTTAATAAACAACACTCCATCAATCATGATCGCAATATTGTCCTTGGTAATTGCTGACTGCTGCGGAATAACCAAGGTCTGCTCTTTCAAATTGCGGTCTGCCTCAACCGACTCGACAAAGGGAACAATAAAATTCAAACCGGAACTTAATGTTTTTGTATATTTCCCAAAACGATAAATCACATAACCCCTATTTTGCGGCACAAAATGAATACCTTTTTTAAGGGTATAAAGCAGTACCAATGCAATCCAAAATGCCGGACTTGTTACGATTGAAAAAAGCGAATCCATATTATTTTCCTATTTGGTTAAGTTATTCCTGCACAAGTTAACACTCGAGCCAGGTTTTATTTTTTAATATCCTGATCACGCAATTCACGACGCAAAATTTTACCCACGTTAGTTTTTGGCAACTCTTTGCGAAACTCGATTTGATGCGGCACTTTATAAGCAGTGAGTGTTTGCTTGGCAAATTTTCGCAACTCTTCTACGGTCAAATTTTCATTGGCGCTCACAATAAAGGCCTTAACTATTTCACTTCCCTCGCCATCAGGCACACCCACAACTGCAGCCTCAATAACATCGGGGTGACTACTCAGCACATCCTCCACTTCGTTAGGGAACACTTTAAAACCACTGACATTAATCATGTCTTTTTTGCGATCGACAATCTTGATAAAACCATCAGGTTGGATAATGGCAATATCTCCGGTTTTAAACCAACCCTCATCATCCATTACTTCTGCGGTAGCATCGGGGCGCTGCCAGTAACCTTTCATCACCTGCGGACCGCGTACACAAAGCTCGCCCGCTTCGCCGCTGGGTAAATTCTTATTGTGTTCATCAATGACTTTGCATTCGGTATCGGGCAAGGGCAAACCTACAGTCCCCATTTGCACATTATCAATGGGGTTATTGGACACTACCGGCGAAGTTTCGGTTAATCCATAACCTTCACTAATAGGCGCCTTGGTTAACTCCAACCAGTGTTTTGTGGTTTCTGCAGTAAGCGCCATTCCACCCGAGCAGGTAAGACGCAAATGACTAAAATCCAAATTGCAGAAATCGGGGTTGCGCATTAATGCATTAAACAAGGTGTTTAAGCCGACAAAAAAAGTAAAGGGAACACCCTGCAAGGTTTTAACAAAGCCAGGAATATCGCGTGGATTGGGAATTAATAAGCTGTGATTACCAAGCGCCACCGCCGAGGTGCAATGAATGGTAAAAGAGTAAATGTGATAAAGCGGTAGCGGCGCTACATAGAGCTCCTGCGCAGGGCGAAACACATCCTTCATGCGCTCATTAAGTTGCATCATATTGGCAATCAGGTTGCGGTGCGTCAGCATCGCCCCTTTGGCAACACCAGTAGTACCACCGGTGTATTGTAAAACTGCTACATCTTCTGGCACTTGGGTTACAGGCTGCCAAGGTAGCGATGCCGCAGCCAATGCTTGGTTAAAGCCTATCTGATTTGGAAAAGAAAATGGCGGCACCATTTTTTTAACGTACTTCACTACTGCGTTAATTAGCGTCCGCTTGAAGAACGGATGTAAATCGGCAAGTTCGGTTACTATTACCTGCTCCACACTCGTTTCTTGAATAATGGAAGCTGCATTTTTGGCAATATTCGCTAACACCACCAAGGCTTTTGCACCGGAATCGTTAAGTTGGTGTTTTATTTCATGAGCCGTGTAAAGCGGGTTGGTATTGACTATTACCAACCCTGCGCGCAACGCACCGAATATAACAACGGGATACTGCAGAACATTCGGCAATTGAACCGCAATTCTATCGCCTGGCTTCAGTGAAGTTTTCTGCTGTAAATAAGCTGCAAACTGCCCGGCAAGATGATCGAGTTCCGAATAGGTAAGCGATTGCCCCATACAGCTAAACGCTTTTTTGTCAGCAAACTTTTTACAGGAATCCGAGAAAACCTCTGCAAGCGTTCTGTTGTATTGCAACGACATCTGACATTCTCCATATTTGTTATTGTGCAAAATTGAAACAGCAAGAAAACCGGCAAGGTATTCCTGATTAATATCCTGATTGTAGCCAATTACACCACGCTACGCGTTGTTAGCGAAGTGCACGGTCGATCAATAATAACAACTGAGCAGTAATGGCAGCGGTAAAGCCCCATATCTCATAACCTTGGTAATGATATACAGGCACACGCAAGGTACGGCCATGCCGCACAAAACAGTCCTCACGCACCTGCAATCCGGATCTGAAATCCGCAATCGGCACCATAAAAATACCGTCCAATTCATCCGGCGAAGGCTGTAATGGGGTGGCCGCATCAAAATGAGCAACAAACGGGGTTACTGCAGTACCGGCACGCGTATGCGATTGAGGCAGAGAGCCTAACAACTGAATATGACGAGCAGGTAAACCAATTTCTTCACGAACCTCCCGCTGGGCGGTAACCAAAAGATTGTCATCGCCCGGCTCCCACATACCACCGGGAAAACAGACCTCACCGGGGTGCTGACGTAAATGTGCAGCACGCTTGGTAAATAAAATGGAGGGATTGTCGCCGCGGCTAATCAGCACCAGCACCGCTGCTTGAGGCGTATTGACTGGATCCAGAGGAGTATTTGTCAGTTGTTGCGCAAGCCCGTCAAATAGCCAGGAAGTCACTGAAAATCCTCGGGGTTAACTAAGAGGGACAGATCAAATGCGGGCTCTTGGTAAGGGTGAGCGGCGCGCAACGCTGTAATAGTGGCTTGAATATACTCATCAGCACAAACCATTTCAACACGATATTCCGGCAGGCATTCAATCTCACCGATTTTACCAATATAGGGTTTAGCGTCAGCGAGGGGCCGAAACTGGCCTTGCCCCAACACCTGCCAACAACATTGATCATAATTGCCAAGCTTGCCGGCACCCGCGGCAAACACCGCGGTTTTGACTTGTTCAAGATGAGACACGGGAACAAAGAAGACCAATTTATACATCGACTTTGCCCCCAGTAGCTCAGGTTTGTTAAATCACCCGCACCGCAATCACGTGTTCCACTTTGGCCAGCGCATCAATCACTGCCGCTGAAGGTGCCGCTTCAACATCGATAATGTTGTAGGCCACATCGCCGCGGCTTTTGTTGACCATGTCTACCACGTTGACTTTGTGGTCAGCCAATACCGACAGCACATGCCCCAAAACCCCAGAGACATTCTGGTTGGAGAAGGTGATACGCGCACCAATGCCGGGGTTGCGGTCCATAGACACAGCGGGAAAATTCACCGAGTTTTTGATATTGCCATTTTCAAGATAATCGACCAGCTGATCGGCCGCCATGATGGCGCAGTTCTCTTCCGCCTCTTCGGTGCTGGCACCTATGTGCGGCATGGCATAGACATCCTTGCGATTGAGCAGGATCGGCTCGGGGAAATCGCAAATGTATTTACCCAAATGACCGGCATCCAGGCTCTCCACTACCGCATGGGCATCCACAATCGCCTCGCGCGCAAAGTTGAGAAGGGTTGCACCCTTTTTGGTGACTTTCAGGGTGTCAGCATTAATCAGGTGTTTGGTCTGCGGAATGGCCGGCACATGCAGGGTGATATAGTCCGAGCGCGCCAACAGCGATTGCAGGTTTTCCATACGGCCCACCTGACTGGGCAAACGCCATGCGGCTTCTACCGACAGCGCCGGGTCAAAACCGACCACATTCATACCCAGTGCCAGGGCGGCGTCGGCAATCAGTGATCCGATTGCGCCCAAACCGACAATACCCAGGGTTTTACCGGCCAGCTCAAAACCAGCAAAGTTGGATTTTTCTTTTTCCAACAATTTGGACATCTCATCGGCATCGGTCATGTGGGTCAAGGTGCTCACGTACTCCATGCCCGGCAGAATACCGCGCGAACCGAGCAGCATACCGGCCAGCACCAATTCTTTTACCGCGTTGGCGTTGGCGCCGGGTGAGTTAAACACCACTACGCCTTTTTTGGTGTACTCCTCCACCGGCACATTGTTAGTGCCTGCACCGGCGCGGGCCACGGCTTTTACCGACTCAGGCAGCGGCTCACCCTGCAGTTTATGGCTGCGCAATATATAGGCGTCAGGGTGGCCTATGTCGCTGGCGACTTCGTAGTTTTCGCGCGGAAAACGATTCAAGCCTTTGACTGAAATGGCATTGTAGGTTTTGATTTTGAACATGGTTGTTATTCCTCAAATCGGCTAACAAAAAGGCCGTGTAAAAACACGGCCTTAAGAACATTAATTGGCAAATCAGGCCGCGGTCGCTTGCTCGTAAGCCCAGCTCAACCAGGGCAGCAAGGCCTCCAGGTCAACCGCGCTCACAGTCGCGCCACACCAGATACGCAGGCCGGGTGGTGCATCACGGTAAGCGCCAATGTCGTAAGCAACACCTTCTTTATCGAGCAACTTGATCATGGCTTTTACCTGATCGGGGGTGGCCTTCAGGGTGAAGCACACGCTGGTATTGGACAGGGTTTCAGGGGTTTGCGCCAGGAAATCAATCCAATCATTAGCCGCTACAAATTTTTTCAATACGTCGAGATTGGCGTTGGAGCGGGCGATAGTTTCTTTCACACCACCAATCGCACGCACCCAATCCAGCGCGTCTAAATAGTCGGCCACTGCCAACATTGACGGGGTATTGATGGTATCGCCCTTGAAGATGCCCTCGACCAGTTTGCCGCCGCTGGTCATACGGAACAGTTTGGGCATAGGCCAGCTGGGTTTGTAAGTTTCCAAACGCTCAACCGCGCGCGGGCTTAGGATCAACATACCGTGGGCGCCCTCACCGCCGAGCACTTTTTGCCAGCTGTAGGTGATCACGTCGAGTTTGTCCCAGGGCATATCCATCGCAAATACCGCCGAGGTAGCATCACAAATGGTCAAGCCTTTACGGTCGGCTGGAATCCAGTCGCCATTGGGCACTTTTACTCCTGAAGTGGTGCCGTTCCAAGTGAAGATTACATCGTTGTCAAAGTTCACTTTGGATAAATCCGGCAGCAGGCCGTAATCCGCCTCATGAGCGTTAACCGTCAATTTCAACTCTTTGGTGGCATCGCTCAGCCAGCCTTTACCAAAGGATTCCCACTGCAGAATATCCACAACGCGCGCGCCGAGCAGCGACCACATGGCCATTTCTACCGCACCGGTATCTGAACCTGGCACCACACCAACACGGTAGCCTTCCGGCAGACCCAACAATTCAGCGGTGTCTTCACAGGCGCGCTGTAACGCAGCCTTACCAATGGTTGAACGGTGTGAGCGGCCCAGAGTGGAGATATCCAACTGCTCCAAACTGTAACCCGGGCGCTTGCTGCAGGGGCCAGATGAAAAATTGGGGTTATGGGGTTTTACTGCTGGCTTCATGGTAATCCTCTAGCTGACAGGAACAGCGCGCCTTGCGATAAGTACCCAGTTGCGATAGGTATCGCCAAAACGCACCAAAGAGGGCTCGCCCTTGAGCAACGATAATCGGGCAAACCCGTAAAATTCGGGGCGTCGATTATGCCAGCTCGCTTGCAAATAACCTAGCCAGAGAGGTGGCGATGAAAGGTCAAAATGAAACTTCAGGCAAAAAAAAGCCCTCTGAAACTCAGAGGGCGCAGGGAGACGTCGATGCATCAACCAGACATCGACGGTGAGAGAACCTAAATGCTCGAAACCAACAGCGCAGCTCCTTCGCCAACCAAGCATTTCAATTAACTGGCTCTACTTTATGGGCAAATGACAGCGCTGTCAACAATAATTTAACTGCATCGCGTGAATCAACCCACAAGTTCAGCATTGTTCACAGAAAGTAGCGTTGAGGAATAAGGAGGGAGCAAGCAAATCAGTAGCCATAGACTACTGATTTGTCAATACTTGATTCAGAGGGAACAAACCAGAGAAAAATAAAACAACTAAATCAATGGCATTCCATGCTTCATGACATGGTCTATCAGTGCGCGGTTAGAGGGCAAGCCAGACAAATACTTGCGGGTCTTCTCCACCGTCTCACGAATACGCGCTGTCGCCATAGGTAAATTATCAGAAGTACGCGGCAACCTGGATGCATCCATGCTAAAGCCCATACCATAGAGCACGTATTGATAACTGGCGGACGGAAAAATCTCCTCTACCTGAATAAAATCGCTGCGATGTGGTGGGCGATGTTTCCACAGCAATAATAATTCACGTAGATGCTCAGGCAGCGCCTCTGGCGCTGACATATCGCGCCAATAATCGGAGTCGTTCCGCTCAGTCAGCGCATAATGCAATTTTAAAAAATCAATAATGCGATCCCAGCGGTAACTAAATACTTCATTGAAACGTTTCGCCACAATTTTCATTGCAACTTTATCTGCGGGAAACTCTTCGCAAATCATATTCATCGATAACTCAACCAAAGCTAACGCTGACGCCTCCAGTGGCTCGATGAATCCGGCAGACATACCAACAGCAACACAATTCCTATGCCAAAACTCTTGCCTATGCCCCGCCCTGATCGATAGTTTTTTGCTGCTTAAAGAATTCGCTACGGATTGCCCAACACTTTTGGCGATATGAGCACGTAACTCCATTTCTGCTTTTTCTTCAGAGAGATAACTGCTGGAAAATACATAACCCACACCACGACGCGAAGACAAGCCTATATCCCAAGTCCAGCCGGCAGACTGAGCCGTGGCAACAGTACAAGATTCAATTGGGCTGGACTGCTTGGGATAAGGCACTTGCATGGCAAGCGCTGTGTCGTTTAATGACAAGTGCTTTTTATCTACAAAAGGCACACCAAAGTGCTGCCCCAGCAATAGACAACTTAGACCGGAACAATCGACAAAAAGATCACCGTAAATTACACCTGAGGCCTTGGTATCAACCCCGGCAATATCGCCGCTATCGTCGGCAACAACTTGAGTCACATGATCCAGAACATGAATGACCCCCAGTGCTGTTGTGCAATGCCGCTGCAATAATGCAGCAAATTTCCCGGCATCGAGGTGATACCCGTAATTAAGCACGCCGGCATATTCCGGTGTTGTTATTTGTTTTGGAGCGCAGCCCTGCTCCGCCACGACAAATTGCGATGAAACAACTTCAGCAAAGGGGCGATCCGCAAATTGCGCTTGCCACGCAGCAGCCAAATTACATTCAGCATAACCATGTGGAATACTGAACGGATGATGGTAAATATCGTCAGCCGCCCCCGTTTTCCAACCGACAAATTTTGACCCTTGTTTAAAAGACGCAAAACACTCACGAATCAAATCTGTTTCGGAAATACCAATCTTGCGCAGGGTCGCCCGCATGGATGGCCAAGTACCTTCACCAACCCCAATCGTATTCACATCAGGCGACTCAATCAGGGTAATACTGACCCCCGCCTCATTGTGCCTGAACTCTGCCGCTAACAACCCCGCCGCCAGCCAACCAGCAGTACCGCCACCAACAATGATTATTTTTTTTATGGATTCGCTCATAGTGATTTTCTTTTAGTAATGATCTATTAAACACGGCTATCGGTTCCTATCCTAGTTACCGCACGATTCAGCGCGAAAACCAAAACAGCACCGCTTGATGGGTGCCGAGTATATTACTTGGCTTAATAACAAGTCGATCATGTTTAACTGACATCAAATCACTTTTCCATAGCGCAGTACTGGGCAATAAATTGCTCATGGCTTGGCAACAACGCGAGATTCCTTGATATGTGATCACGAAATCCAGTCATATACTGGCTAAACTCAGTATTTGACATATTATCTACAATAGGCTGGTAATTGGCAGGCGTAAAACCCTGACCAATCAAGACCTGTGTCCAACCATTGGTTCTGAATAATTCATCTCCCCCCAGAAATACCATGCCGCTTTGGGTGAACATATCCATACGATGACGCAAGGTATCTGGTATTTGCATGGTTCGTACGTAATTCCAGAACTCCGTATCACTACGACGTGTTGCGTGATAATGAAGGATAATAAAGTCGCGAATACTTTCAGCCTCCTCCTTAGATTGGCGATTATATTCATCTACCAACACTGGCTGAACACCGCGCAGAGGAAATAAGCGCAAAAAGCGAATCAAGCCAGAAGTTACCATGTGAATACTGGTCGACTCCAAAGGCTCAAGAAAACCCGATGCCAGCCCCAATGCTATACAGTTTTTATTCCAACCGAACTTACGCCGCCCAGTGGTAAATTGTATTAGGCGCGGGTTATTTAACATCGTACCTTCGACATTATTGGTTAATGTTTTTTCCGCCCAGGTTTGATCCGTAAATTGACTGGAATAAACGAGGCCATTACCCGTGCGATTTTGTAGCGGGATTCGCCACTGCCAACCAAATTCACGCGCAGTGGAAGTCGTGTAAGGAGTGGCAGGTTTCACCTTGGCTGTTTGTACTGCCAGTGCGGAATCGCAAGGTAACCAATGCTGCCAATTCTCATAACCGGTTTGTAATGCTTGCTCAATCAGCAAACCGCGAAAACCACTACAATCAATAAAAAAATCTGCCTCAATCTTTATGCCGCTATGAAGATGTAAACACTCAATAAAACCAGTATCAGGGTTTAGTTCTACATGCTCGATTTTTCCCTCGTGACGAATCACTCCCAACCCTTCGCTAAACTGACGTAAAAATTTTGCGTAAAGTCCAGCATCAAAATGAAAGGCATAGTTCAGTGCAGGGCTTTCGCTAATCCCAAATCGCTCTGCCCGTGCGGCTTCATGCTCAAGACAATAGGCACCAAAAGGAATATCCAACCCTAATGCTTTTGCACGCGCCCAAAAATGCTGAAATTCTCCAGCCCAAAAAATACGACCAACTTGACCAAATGCATGAATGTAATCCTCACCAATTTCCCCCCAATTCTTAAAATTTATTCCCAACTTAAATGTTGCATGGGTGGCTCGCATCATATCCGCTTCATTAATACCGATTAATTTATGAAACGCCAGCATAGTGGGTATTGTTGCTTCGCCAACG
>Ga0307406_10001331_pt1 | contig 13870 bp, 17 predicted proteins | sample 322Cmetagenome_3_FD_203706 | JGI IMG/M metagenome (GOLD analysis project Ga0307406, IMG submission 203706) | Maize rhizosphere microbial communities from greenhouse at UC Davis, California, United States - 322HYB-C-2 | ecosystem: Host-associated > Plants > Roots > Rhizosphere > Soil | place... | reverse complement strand
ACTAGATGTTGTGGTCGGCGGCGCCGGGGCCTAGATAGGTCGGCATCCAGACCACCACTCTAGTATTCGGGGACGCGAGTGACCGCCTTCACCCACGCTGACTATTTCTCGAAGTCCCTCGCGGATGCCGATCCGGAGATCTTCAAGGGGATCCGGGGCGAACTGGGCCGTCAGCAGGAGCAGATCGAGCTCATCGCGTCCGAGAACATCGTCTCCCAGGCGGTGCTGGAGGCGCAGGGCTCGGTCCTGACCAACAAATACGCCGAGGGCTATCCGGGCCGCCGCTACTACGGCGGCTGCGAATTCGTCGACATCACCGAGAACCTGGCCCGCGAGCGCGCCAAGGCGCTGTTCGGCGCCGCCTTCGCCAACGTTCAGCCCCACTCGGGCGCCCAGGCCAACCAGGCGGTCTTCTTCACCCTGCTGCAGCCCGGCGACACCTTCCTGGGCATGGACCTGGCCTGCGGCGGCCACCTGACCCACGGCTCGCCCGCCAACCAGTCGGGCAAGTGGTTCCGCCCCGTGACCTACAAGGTCAATGAAGACGATCACCTGATCGACTACGACCACGTCGCCGAGATGGCCCAGAAGGAGAAGCCCAAGCTGATCCTGGCCGGCGCCAGCGCCTATTCGCGCCACATCGACTTCAAGCGCTTCCGCGAGATCGCGGATTCGGTCGGCGCCTATCTGATGGTCGACATGGCCCACTATGCGGGCCTGATCGCCGGCGGCGTCTATCCGGATCCGATCCCGCACGCCCACGTGGTCACCACCACGACCCACAAGACCCTGCGCGGTCCGCGCGGCGGCATGATCCTGTCGAACGACATCGAGCTGGGCAAGAAGATCAACTCGGCGGTCTTCCCCGGCCTGCAGGGCGGCCCGCTGGAGCATGTCATCGCCGCCAAGGCCGTGGCCTTCGGCGAGGCGCTGAAGCCCGAGTTCAAGCTCTACGCCCAGCAGGTCGTGAAGAACGCCCAGGCCCTGTCGGCGGTGCTGATCGACCGCGGCCTGGCCATCGTCTCGGGCGGCACCGACAGCCACCTGGCGCTGGTCGACCTGCGGCCCAAGGGCGTCACCGGCAAGGCCACCGAGCATCAGCTCGAGATGGCCCTGATGACCTGCAACAAGAACGGCGTGCCGTTCGACACCGCGCCCTTCACCGTCACCTCGGGCGTCCGCCTGGGCACCCCGGCGGGCACCACGCGCGGCTTCGGCGAGGCCGAGTTCCAGCAGATCGGTCACTGGATCGCCGACGTCGTCTCCTCGATGAACGGCGGGGACGAGGCCGATCCGGCCGTGGTCGCGGCCGTCGCCGCCCAGGTGCGCGAACTCACGCACCGCTTCCCGATCTACGGATAAGCGCGCGATGAAGTGCCCCTTCTGCGGAAACCCGGACACCCAGGTGAAGGACAGCCGCCCGTCGGATGACGGCGCGGCCATCCGCCGCCGGCGGTCCTGCCCGCAGTGCAACGGGCGCTTCACCACCTTCGAACGGGTCCAGCTGCGCGAGCTGATGATCCTCAAGCGCAACGGCCGCCGCACGCCCTTCGACCGCGACAAGCTGGAACGCTCGCTGGGCATCGCCCTGCGCAAGCGCCCGGTCCAGCCGGAACAGATCGAACAGCTGGTCAGCCGCATCACCCGCCAGTTGGAAAGCCTGGGCGAGACCGAGATTCCGTCCTCGACCGTCGGCGACTTCATCATGAAGGCGCTCAAGGGCGTCGATGAGGTCGCCTACGTCCGCTACGCCTCGGTCTACAAGGACTTCCGCCACACCGGCGATTTCGCTCGCTTCCTCGGCGACGAGGGTCTGGACGACGAGTCCGGGTCGCGCTGATGCGCCCCGCGTCCACGACGATGACGGTCACCCTGAAGCTGGCGACCTCCCTGGACGGTCGCATCGCCACCGCCTCCGGGGAATCCAAATGGATCACCGGCGAGGCGGCGCGGCTGCAGGGGCACCGCCTGCGCGCCGCCCATGACGCCATCCTCGTCGGCGTCGAGACCGTCCTGGCCGACGATCCCGAGCTGACCGCCCGCCTGCCGGGCCGCCCGGTGGACCAGCCCCTGCGCGTGGTCCTCGACAGCCGCCTGCGCACGCCCCCGACCGCCAGGGTGGCCACCGGGGACGCGCTGATCCTGACCGCGTCCGAACCGACCGCCATCGGCTCCGCCACGGTCGAACGGGTCGAGACCCTGGACGGCCGTCCGGCCCCCGCCGCCGTCCTGGCCGCCGTTCGCCGCAAGGGCGCGGCCTCGCTCCTGATCGAGGGGGGCGGGCAGGTCGCGGCCGCCTTCCTGCGCGCCGGTCTGGTCGACCGCATCGAGTGGTTCCGCGCGCCCGTCCTGCTGGGCGGCGACGGACGCCCCTGTGTCGCCGCCCTGGCGCTTGCAAAGCTGGCCGACGCCCCCAAGTTCCGGCGTCTGTCCGCCGAACCCGTCGGCGACGACCTGTGGGAACGCTATGACGTCCTTCGCTGAGTTCGCGCCGGTCCATCCGGACGCTTCGGACGCATCGGACGGTGTTTTGATCCGCACTGTTCGCACCCTGTTTTTGTCGTCCAAGGCCGCCTGAATGTTCACCGGAATCGTCACCGACATCGGCCGCGTCCGTAAGGTCGAGCAGACCGCGCGCGACCGCCGCTACGAGATCGAGACCGTCTGGGACACCGCCGGCATCGACCTGGGCGCCTCGATCAGCCATGCGGGCTGCTGCCTGACCGTCACCGAGAAGGGGCCCGGCTGGTTCGCGGTCGAGGTTTCGGGCGAGACCCTGTCCAAGACCAATCTGGGCGACTGGACCGAGGGCCACCGGGTCAATCTGGAGCGCGCCGCGAAGCTGGGCGACGAGATGGGCGGCCATGTCGTCTCGGGCCACGTCGACGGGCTGGGCAAGGTCGTCTCGATCACGCCGGACGGCGGCTCGCACCGCATCGAGATCGAGGCCCCGGCGCCGCTGCACCGCTTCATCGCCTCCAAGGGCTCGATCACCGTCGACGGCGTCTCCCTGACCGTCAACGCGGTCGAGGGGCGCATTTTCGTACTTAATCTTATACCCCACACCTGGGACGTGACGACGCTCGGCCAATTGAAAATCGGCGACGACGTGAATCTCGAGATCGACATGCTGGCGCGATATCTCGCGCGGTGGCAGGAGACGGCGTGATGCAATTGGCCGCGAACATGAACGACAGCCCTATCAGCCCGATCGAGGACATCCTCGAGGACGCCCGCAACGGGCGGCCCTACATCCTCGTCGACGCCGAGGATCGTGAGAACGAGGGCGACATCATCATCCCGGCCCAGTTCGCCACGCCGGACCAGATCAACTTCATGATCAAGCAGGCCCGCGGCCTGGTCTGCCTGGCCATGACCGCCGACCGCGCCCGCCAGCTGCGCTTGCCGCCGATGGCCGCCGACAACCGCGAGAGCATGACCACCGCCTTCACCGTCTCGATCGAGGCCAAGGACGGGGTCACCACCGGCATCTCGGCCGCCGACCGCTCGCGCACCATCCATGTCGCGACCGACCCGTCCAAGGGCGTCGACGACATCGTCTCGCCCGGCCACATCTTCCCGCTGGTCGCCCGCGACGGCGGCGTCCTGGTCCGCGCCGGCCATACCGAGGCGGCCGTGGACATCAGCCGCATGGCCGGCCTGAACCCGTCGGGCGTCATCTGCGAGATCATCAAGGACGACGGCGAGATGGCCCGCATGCCGGACTTGATCGCCTTCGCCCAGCTGCACGGCCTCAAGATCGGCACCATCGCCGACCTCATCGCCTACCGCCGCCGCACCGAGCGCTTCGTCGAGCGGATCATGGACACGCCGTTCGAGAGCGTCCACGGCGGCCCGTTTCGGCTGATGCTCTACAAGAACACCATCGAGGGCAACGAGCACGTCGCCCTGGTCCACGGCCGGATCGAGCCGGGCAAGCCGACCCTCGTGCGCATGCACCAGGTCGACTTCGCCGCCGACCTGCTGGGCCACGTCGAGGCGCGCCAGTGCTACATCCCGCAGGCGCTGAAGGCGATCAGCGACCATGACGGCGCCGGCGTCACCGTCTTCCTGCGCGACCCCGACCTGCACGGCCTGGCCGAACGGCTCGCCGGCGTCGAGAAGCCCAAGGCGGTCGACCGCTCGCTGCGCAACTACGGCGTCGGCGCCCAGATCCTGCTGGACCTCGGCGTGCGCGACATGATCGTGATGAGCTCGACGCGCCCCAATCCCACCGCGCTGGAAGGCTACGGCCTGCGTATCGTCGGCTGGCGCGACATGGACGGAGAAGACCAATCGTAAGCGACCCCATCCGCGTCCTCATCGTCGAGGCGCGCTTCTATGACGACCTGGCCGACGCCCTGCTGGAGGGAGCGAAGGACGCCCTGCGCGAACAGGGGGTCCAGTTCGACGTGATCTCCGTTCCGGGCGCTCTGGAAGTGCCGACCGCGATCGCCCTGGCCGTCGAGGCCGGGCGCTATCCGACCGCGCCGCGCTACGACGGCTTCGTCGCCCTGGGCACGGTGATCCGCGGCGAGACCTACCATTTCGAGATCGTCTCGGATCAGTCGGCCGCCGGCATCACCCAGCTGGGCCTGAATGGCGTGGTGATCGGCAACGGCATCCTGACGACCGAGGACGAGGACCAGGCCTGGGCCCGCGCCCGCCGTAGCGAGGGCGACAAGGGCGGCGGCGCCGCGCGCGCCGCGCTCGACCTCATTGCCTTGCGCAAGCGGCTGCGCGTAGGACTGGGCGCGTGACCGAACCCAACAGCCTCAAGTCCGTCCTCGAGCAACTCGCCGAGGCCGAGAAGTCCCGCGCCGAACCGGCCCTGACCTCGCGTCAGCGCCGGGCCCGCACCGTCGCCCGCCTCGCCGCCGTCCAGGCGCTCTACCAGATGGAGCTGGCCGGGGAGGGGGTGGACACCGTCATCACTGAATTCTCGAACCACCGCTTCGACGCCGACATCGAGGGCGAACCTCTCGCCGAGGCGGATGAGGCCTATTTCGCCGCCATCGTGCGCGGCGTGGTCGGCCACCAGCGCGCCATCGACGAGTCGGTGAAGGCCCGCCTGGCGTCCAACTGGCGTCTGGAGCGTCTGGACTCGACCCTGCGCGCCCTGCTGCGCGCCGGCGCCTGGGAGCTGCGCGAAAGCCGCGACGTGCCCAAGGAGATCGTCATCGACGAGTACGTCGAGCTGGCCAAGGCCTTCTTCGACGACGCCGAGGCCAAGTTCGTCAACGCGGCGCTCGACGGCGTCGCCCGGGACGTGCGCGGCTGATCCCATGCCGGCAATCGACGTCGCCGGTGAGTTCGAGACGATCCGGCGGCTGTTCGCCCCGCTGGCCCATCCCGAATGGGGCAGGGGCCTGCTGGACGATGTCGCCGTGGTGCCGTCCCGGCCCGGCTTCGACCTGGTCCTGACCAAGGACACCATCGTCGAGGGCGTCCACTTCCTGCCGACCGACCCGCTCGACACGGTGGCCCAGAAGCTGCTGCGGGTGAACCTGTCCGACCTCGCCGCCAAGGGTGCCGAGCCCTTCGGCTATCTGCTGTCCTGCGGCTGGTCCGAACGCTGCGGCTGGCCCGAGCGGCAGGCCTTCGCCGCCGGGCTCGCCGCTGACCAGAAGGCTTTCGGCGTCGCTCTGCTGGGCGGTGACACGGTGGTCACGCCGGGGCCCGCGACCTTCTCGGCCACCCTGATGGGCTGGTCGCCCAAGGGGAAGACGGTCAGCCGCGCCGGCGCCCGCCCCGGGGATCTGGTCTTCGTCACCGGCTTCATCGGCGACGGCTGGCTGGGCCTGCAGGCCGCGCGGGAGAAGCTGGGCCTGGCGCCCGAGCGCCTCGCCGCCCTGGTCGAGCACTACCGCCGCCCCATCCCCCGCCTCATCTTCACCGACGCCATCCGCGACATGGCCACGGCCTCCGTGGACGTCTCCGACGGCCTGATCGCCGACCTGGGCCATATCGCCGGGGCTAGCCGCGTCGGCCTGGACATCGATCTGGAGGTCACGCCCCTGTCCCCGGCCGGGCAGGCCTGGTTCGCCGGCCGGGTGGATGAACAGGCCGCGCTGGAGACCCTGGCCACCGGCGGCGACGACTATGAGATCGCCTTCACCGCCGCCGCCAGGGACGAGCCCGCCCTGCGCCGCGAGGCCGAGCGCCGCCACATCTGGCTGACCTGTCTGGGCCGGGTCGTCGAGGGCAAGGGCGTCACCGCCCGCTTCGCCGGCAAGCCGGTCCAGATCGCGGCGACGGGCTTCACCCACGGCTGACAACGAAATCTCAAGGCGTCTGGGGCAGGGTGTGGTCATGCGCCGTCGTGACCTTCTCTCTGCCGCCGCCGTCCTGCCCGCCGCGGCTGTCGCCTCGACGGCCGCCGCCGGCGACGCGCCCCGCTCGTCCGGCGGCGCGACCGTGAACATCTCGGGCGTCGGCCTGCCGGTCATCGCCGAGGGCCGGCTGCGCAACTACGTCTTCGTCTCCATGCGCCTGCACCTGGGCGGTTCGGCCACCGTGGAATCCATGCGCGGCAAGGAGGCCTACCTGCGCGACGCCCTGGTCCGCGCCGGGCACCGCACCCCCTTCATCGTGCCCAACGACTGGACCCGCATCGACACCGACCTGATGTCGGCCAGCCTGATGCGCTCCGCCGCCGCCATCGTCGGCCGCGGCTCGATCTCGCGCGTCGAGATCATCAGCCAGGCCCCGCGCTGGCGGACCGGCCTGCGGGCCGGCTGAACGCCGTTCACCATCCCCTGTTGCGTCACTCCGACGCATTTGGCACGCTTCCCCCGTTATCCCGAGTGGTCGCCCTGACGCGACCGTTGCGCACGGGGGGACCGGAAGGCGGAGAGAGGCGAAAACGCCCGCCGCGCCAAGGGTCCGGGCGCCCTACACACAGGGTTTGGAAACGCCATGTCTAACTATCTGTGGCTTGTCATAGCCGCGGGCGGTCTCGGAATTCTCTACGGAGCGATCCAGACGGCCGCCTTGATGAAAGCTCCCACCGGCAACGACCGCATGCGCGAGATCGCGGCCGCCATCCAGGAGGGGGCCTCCGCCTATCTGCGCCGCCAGTACATGACCATCGGCGCCGTCGGCGTCGTCATCCTCATCGCCGCCTACCTGCTGATCGGCCAGTGGGCCGCCCTCGGCTTCCTGATCGGCGCCGTGCTTTCGGGCGCGGCCGGGTTCGCCGGCATGCTGATCTCGGTCCGGGCCAACGTCCGCACCGCCCAGGCGGCCTCCGAGAGCCTGTCCAAGGGACTGGACCTCGCCTTCCGCTCGGGCGCCATCACCGGCATGTTCGTGGCCGGCGGCGCCCTGCTGGGCGTGGCGGGCTACTACGCCTTCATGACCGCGGGCCTGGGACTGGAAAGCACCAGCCGCGAGGTCATCGACGGCCTGGTCGCACTGGGCTTCGGCGCCTCGCTGATCTCCATCTTCGCCCGACTGGGCGGCGGCATCTTCACCAAGGGCGCCGACGTCGGCGGCGACATGGTGGGCAAGGTCGAGGCCGGCATCCCCGAGGATGACCCCCGCAACGCCGCCACCATCGCGGACAACGTGGGCGACAACGTCGGCGACTGCGCCGGCATGGCCGCCGACCTGTTCGAGACCTATGCCGTCTCGACCGTGGCGACGATGGTGCTGGCCGCCATCTTCTTCCGCGGCACGGACTATGTCGGCGCGATGATGCTGCTGCCGCTGGCCATCTGCGCCATCTGCATCGTCACCTCGATCATCGGCAGCTTCTTCGTCCGTCTGGGCAAGAGCCAGAACATCATGGCCGCCCTCTATCAGGGCCTGATCGTCACCGGCGTCCTGTCGATCGGCGCGGTCTGGTGGATCATCGACCAGGTGGCTCCGGCCACCGTCACGACTTCGGGCGGGCTGGTCATCACCTCGATGCAGCTGTTCTGGTCCGGCGTGGTCGGCCTGGTCGTCACCGCGGCCATCGTGGTCATCACCGAATACTACACCGGCTCGAACTTCCGCCCGGTGCGGTCCGTGGCCAACGCCTCGGTCTCGGGCCACGGCACCAATGTGATCCAGGGCCTGGCCGTGTCGCTGGAATCGACGGCGCTTCCGGCGCTGGCGATCATCGTCGGCATCGTGGTCAGCTTCCAGCTGGCGGGCCTGTTCGGCATCGCCATCGCCACCACGACCATGCTGGGCGTGGCGGGGATGATCGTGGCGCTGGACGCCTTCGGTCCTGTCACCGACAACGCCGGCGGCATCGCCGAGATGGCGGGCCTTCCGCCGGAAGTGCGTCACTCGACCGACGCCCTGGACGCGGTGGGCAACACCACCAAGGCCGTGACCAAGGGCTACGCCATCGGTTCGGCCGGCCTGGGCGCCCTGGTGCTGTTCGCCGCCTATACCGAGGACCTGAAGTACTTCGCCGAGACCGCCCTGCCGGGCAGCTTCTTCGAAGGGCTCGGGGCCGTCGCCTTCGACCTGACCAACCCCTACGTCGTAGTCGGCCTGCTGTTCGGGGGGCTGCTGCCCTTCCTGTTCGGCGGCATGTCGATGACGGCCGTGGGCCGGGCCGCCGAATCGGTCGTGGCCGAGGTGCGCCGCCAGTTCCGAGAGAACCCGGGCATCATGACCTATGAGACCAAGCCGGACTACGCCCGGGCGGTCGACATCCTGACCAAGGCGGCGATCAAGGAGATGATCGTGCCGTCCCTGCTGCCGGTGCTGTCGCCGATCGTGCTGTTCGTCGTGGTGCTGTTCATCCAGCCGGAGAAGGCCAACGCCTTCGCCGCTCTGGGCGCCATGCTGATGGGCGTCATCGTGACCGGCCTGTTCGTGGCCATCTCGATGACCTCGGGCGGCGGCGCGTGGGACAACGCCAAGAAGGTCATTGAAGAGGGCTTCACCGACAAGAACGGCGTCGTCCACGGCAAGGGGTCGGAGGCTCACAAGGCCGCCGTCACCGGCGACACGGTGGGCGATCCCTACAAGGACACCTCCGGTCCGGCGGTGAACCCGATGATCAAGATCACCAACATCGTCGCCCTGCTTCTGCTGGCGGTGCTGGCGAGCGGGAAGATCGGCTGACGGTCTTGGGGGCGGCGCTGGCGACGGCGCCGCCCCTTCCATCGCACAACGAGAAACGCCCCGGAGAGCGATCTCCGGGGCGTTTCTGTATCTGGTCTGGAGCTGGCGCTAGTCCGGGCGGCGCTGGCCGGGCTGGTCTTCGTCGGTGCGAGGCAGCTGACCGCGGGCGACGTTGCCCAGCAGCTGTTCCAGGATGGTCAGCTGACGGCCGCGGGTCGGGGTCTCGCGGCTGTTCATCGAGACGCGCTCGCCGTCGTCCAGGCCCAGGGTGCGCACGGCGGCGACCTGGCCGCCGTCGTTGAAGGTGATCTCGGTCACGCTGCGCTGGGTCACCTGCGGGCGGTTGTAGGTGTATTTCTCGGTGACCTGGCTGATGTAGTACCAGATCGTGTCGCTCTCGAAGGCCGAGGTCGTCGACGGCGAGCCCAGCTTGGTCAGCACCGTCTGGCGCGTGTCCGTGCCGGCGACGATGTCGGTGGGCTTGGCGTCGATCGCCTGGAAGCCGTTCTGGCCCACGACGGGGGCGCAGGCCGTGGTCAGCGCGGCGGCTGACAGGGCAGCGATCAGGAGTTTCGTACGGAGCATTTGCGGCGCCTGCGACAGAACAAGGTCTTTGACCTAACCGGACCCGAGCCTTAGTTCAACGGCGCGGCGGAAAAGGGGCCGTGAAACATGCTGCAGAATCTCTTCCGAACCCTCCGCCGCGAACGCTTCGGCGACGGGCTTTATGAAATCGCCGTCCGTCAGGCCCGCGACCCGCGCTTCTACACCGCGCTGGGCGTCGCGGACCGCATCGACGCGCGGTTCGAGCTGTACACCCTGCACGTCCTGCTGCTGACCATGCGGCTGAAGGACGAGGGGACGGAGCGCGGCGGCGACGCCGGCCAGCAGCTGTTCGACACCTATGTGTCGGCGCTGGATCACACCCTGCGCGAGCTGGGGGTCGGCGACATCTCGGTCGGCAAGAAGATGCGCAAGCTGGGCGAGTCGCTCTACGGGCGCATGACCACCTATGAGCAGCCGCTGCGGGACGGGGACGCTGATACGCTCGCGGCCGGTCTGGCGCGCAATGTGCTGGAAAGCGAGACGCCCGCTGACGGGGCGGCCCTGGCGGCCTATGCCCTGTCCAGCCGCGCCCGGCTGGCGACCCAGCCGTTCGACGACGTTCTGAAAGCCCCCGCGTGGGCGGAGGTGAAGGCATGAGCACTCCCCAGCTGCCCTACAGCGAGCCCGTCCGCCTGCACCAGATCGGGTCCGGCGTGAAACGCACCCTGACGCCCGACGCCGCCGCCCGCGCCCGAATCGCCCGGGCCCTGGACCTGGCGTCGCTGGACGCGGTCGAGGCCGAGGTGAACCTGGTCCCCACCGCCGCGGGCTGGACCCTGTCCGGGCGCGTCCGGGCCGAGTTGGCCCAGACCTGCGGAATCACCCTGGAGCCGCTGCCGCTGACGATCGACGAGGCCTTCTCGGTCCAGCTGGCCGAGCCGGTGGACGAGGAATCCGACGAGATCATCATCACGCTGGAGGACGAATCGCCCGACGTGGTCGAGGACGGCCAGATCGATCTGGGCCAGTACGTCGTGGAGCAGTTGGCCCTGCATCTGGACCCGTTCCCCCGCAAGCCCGGCGCGGAGTTCGTCCAGCCGCCGGAACCCACCGAAATCTCGCCTTTCGCGGTCCTGAAGCAACTTCGGCCCTCCGACGAAGGTTGACGCCGCGTCCACCTGGTTGCATCCCCCTTGTGCGGCGTTATCGTCGCCGCCTGACCAGCGCCGCTAACGTCGGCGCGACGGAGTCGAACCGGCTTGCCATCCCCCATTCTGATCTCGCTTGACGCCATGGGCGGGGATCACGGCCCGCCGGTCGTGGTCGGCGGCATATGCGACTACCGCACGCGGCACGGCGGCGAGGGCGTGCGCTTCCTGCTGAACGGCGACGAGGCCGCGATCCGCGCCGAGATGGCCCGCTGCGGCCTGGGCGACGACGTCTGCGACGTCCGTCACACCGACAAGGTCGTGGCCATGGACGAAAAGCCCGCCACGGCCATGCGCCGCGGCAAGGGCTCCAGCCTGTGGAACGCCATCGAGGCGGTGAAGACCGGAGAGGCCGCCGCGATCGTCTCGGCCGGCAATACCGGCGCCCTGATGGCCATCTCCAAACTGATCCTGCGCATGTCCGCGCCGGGCCTTGAACGCCCCGCCATCGTCGCCAGCTGGCCGACCTTCCGGGGCGTCACCGCCGTGCTGGACGTGGGCGCCAATGTCGAGAGCGACGCGGCCCAGCTGGTCGAGTTCGCCATCATGGGCGAGGCCTTCATGACCGCCGTGCATGGGGTAAGCAGCCCCACCGTCGGCATCCTGAACGTCGGCTCCGAGGACATGAAGGGCCATGAGGAGGTCCGCGAGGCCGCGCGCCTGCTGCGCGAGGGCGGCTTCGGTCTGGCCTATCACGGCTTCGTCGAGGGCGACGACATCGCCAAGGGCACGGTGGACGTGGTCGTCACCGACGGCTTCACCGGCAACATCGCCCTGAAGACCGCCGAGGGCGTGGCCAAATTCATCGGCGCCCTGACCCGCGAGGCCCTGACCTCCAGCCTGATGGCCAAGGCCGGGGCGGCGCTGGCCTATTCGGCGCTGAAGAAGATGAGCGCCAAGATCGATCCCAACGCCATCAACGGCGGCCCGCTGCTGGGCTTGAACGGCATTGTGGTGAAGAGCCACGGCGGCGCGACCGCGGGCGGCTTCGGCGCCGCGATCCGCATCGCTGTCGATCTGGCGCGCAGTGACTATATGACCAAGGTCGGGGCCAGCCTGCAGAAGCTGACCGCCGTGCTGGAACAGCCGCCCGCGCAGCCTTCGGATGCGGCCATGGAGACTACCAAGTGAGCGTCATGCGAAGCGCCGTGACCGGCGTCGGTTCGTATCTTCCGGAACAGATCGTCACCAATGCCGATCTGGCCGCCATCGTCGACACCTCGGACGAGTGGATCCAGGAGCGGACGGGCATCAAGCAGCGTCACAAGGCGCGCGATGACGAGCCGACCAGCGATCTGGCGGTCGAAGCCGCCCGGCGCGCGCTGATCGACGCGGGCAAGACGGCGGCGGACGTGGACCTGATCGTGGTGGCGACCACCACCCCGGACATGACCTTCCCGGCGACCGCCTCGATCGTGCAGCGCAAGCTGGGCGCGCCGGTCGGCATCGCCTTCGACGTCCAGGCCGTGTGCTCGGGCTTCGTCTATGCGCTCAGCGTCGCCGACGGCTTCGTCGCCCGCGGCCTGGCCAAATGCGCGCTGGTGATCGGCGCCGAGGAGATGACCCGGCTGCTGGACTGGAACGACCGGTCCACCTGCGTGCTGTTCGGCGACGGCGCGGGCGCCGTGGTGGTCGAGCCGCGCGAAGGGCAGGGGACCAAGGTCGACCAGGGCCTGCTGGGCTTCGCCCTGCGCTGCGACGGCTCCAAGACCGACCTGCTCTACGTCGACGGCGGCCCCGCCACGACCGGCTCGGTCGGCCATCTGCGCATGGCGGGCAATCAGGTGTTCCGCCACGCGGTCATCAATATCGCAGAGGCCATCACAGCCGCCTGTGAAGCCTCAGGCATCGAGGTGCCCGAGGTCGACTGGTTCGTGCCCCACCAGGCCAACCAGCGCATCATCCGCGGCGTCGGCGACCGGCTGGGGCTGGACGAGGAGAAGGTCATCTCGACCGTCGCCACCCACGCCAACACCTCGGCCGCCTCCATTCCCCTGGCGCTGGACGCCGCCATCAAGGACGGGCGCATCAAGCGCGGCGATCTGGTGGTCATGGAGGCCATGGGCGGGGGTCTGACCTGGGGCGCCTGCGCGATTCGTCTGTAAAGCGCATTTCGCCTTTTCATTTCAGGGCGCTTGCCCTTTTATGCGACCCACTGACGATTGAGGGGAGTGACCGGTGACGCAGACCCTGACGCGGGCCGATCTTTGCGAGGCTGTCCACGAGGAAGTGGGCCTTTCGCGGCAGGAATGCTCCCAGATGGTCGAGCGCACCCTCGAATTGATCGTCGAGTCGCTGGAGCGCGGCGAGACCGTCAAGCTGTCGGGCTTCGGCGTCTTCCAGGTCCGCGAGAAGCGCGCCCGTATGGGCCGCAATCCCAAGACCGGCGAACCGGCGGCGATCAACCCGCGCCGGGTGATCAGCTTCCGCGCCTCGCAGATCATGAAGGGCCGGGTGCACGACGCTGTCGTGACCGCCTGATCTGACGCATGGCCAAGAGCCCTCAAGCGTTCCGGACGATCTCGGAGGCCGCCGACGAGGTTGGCGCGCCCCAGCACGTCCTGCGCTTCTGGGAGACCAAGTTCACCTTCGTCGCGCCGCTGAAGCGCGCGGGCGGCCGCCGCTTCTACCGGCCGCAAGACATCGTGCTGCTGAAGGCCGTCAAGCGGCTGCTGCATGATGAGGGGCTGACCATCAAGGGCGTGCAGCGCCTGTTCCGGGAACAGGGCCTCAAGCGCATCGCCGCCTGGGGCGACCCCGAAGGCCTGGTGGCGTTCGAGCCCGAGGGCGCGACGCCGGAGCCCGCCCCCGCACCGGCGCCCGCCGCCGTATCGTCGGTCCGACTGCGTCAGGTTCTGGCCGAACTGGAGGGCGCGCGGGCCCGGCTGGAAGCCGCCCTGTCGCGATCCGCCTGAAGACCTCTTTTTTGGGTTTGCGCGCGGCGCGACCCCGTCTATAGGGAGCGCCTCTCGGAGCGTGGCGCAGCCTGGTAGCGCACTTGACTGGGGGTCAAGGGGTCGCAGGTTCGAATCCTGTCGCTCCGACCA
>Ga0307406_10001330_pt1 | contig 13877 bp, 10 predicted proteins | sample 322Cmetagenome_3_FD_203706 | JGI IMG/M metagenome (GOLD analysis project Ga0307406, IMG submission 203706) | Maize rhizosphere microbial communities from greenhouse at UC Davis, California, United States - 322HYB-C-2 | ecosystem: Host-associated > Plants > Roots > Rhizosphere > Soil | place... | reverse complement strand
ATGTGAAAAAGCCTGCCAACTGGGGCACAGTGTCAGCCTATGTGTGGACTAACCAAAACGGTGTAGAAACACCGCGCACTGGCCCATGGCCGGGAACTGCGCTGACCGAGGTGGCCACGGCCTATGGCGCAGGCTGGCTGCGCTTGGTGATTCCCGCCAGCTGGGCGAATACCAGCGGTGCGACCAATATTATTTTCAGCAATAACGGCGCTAACCAGACCGGCACCGGCCTCACCGTGAATCAGGCCCAGCCAAGCTGGTATGACAATGGCTGGCTGGCTGCTGAACCCGCTGCCGCTGCAGTGGAAGCAGGCACCCAGATTCAGGTCGGTAACGGCAGTGCGAGTATCGGCGCCAGCGGCAACCTGAGCGGCAAGTTGTTTGTGCCCGGTACTTTGCTGGATATCAACGCCAATCCCGCCGGCCCCGGCATGCAGTTTGTGCACTGGGAAGGTACCGGCGCGGCTTACTTGTTGGATGCCAATAGTGCCACTACCCAAATGGTGGTGGGCAATGCGCTGTCGCTGACGTTGCTGGCGGTGTTTGATGCCATCACCGATCAACACGAAGTAGCGCGCGGCCATTACCAAAGTCAGGGCTGTGTGGGTTGTCATGGTAGCGACGGTCAGACTGGCAGTTACAAGCTCACTAACCAAGCGATTGCTGGTCGCTACAACCTGCAAACCCTGGCGGACTACATCGCCACCAATATGCCCAAAGACACCAATGGTGCGAGCCTTGGCACCTGTACTGGCAGCTGTGCTACCAGTATCGCCGCGATGATTTTGGCGGATGCCATACTGCCGCCCGCAGGTGTGTGTGATGCCGAAAGCCTGGACGATTTGATCCCACAAGATCGCAGTTTCCGCTTGTTATCAACGCTGGAATACAACAACTCGGTGCGCGATTTACTGGGTTTAACCACCCCTATCGATGTCACCAGTGGCCGTATTCCGGGCGACTTGCCGGTTAACGGCTTCAAAACCAACGCCAATGCGGTGTTCACCAACGACTATGCCAAAGGTTATGTACTCGCGGCAGAAGCGGCGGCGGGCATGGTGACCAACCTCTACAGCCTCGCTCCCGGTTGTAACAACGTGACTTGTTTTGTGCAGAACTTTGGCAAGCGCGCCTTCCGTCGGCCATTAAGTTCGAGCGAAGTAACCAAGCTGGTGGCACTGCACAGTGCGCAGGGCGACTTGGCCTTGCTCACGGCGATTTTGTCCTCGCCCTCCATGCTCTATCGCTCGGAAGTGGGTGTGCCAGTAGGGAACTATTACGAGCTGACCGACTATGAAGTCGCCTCCATGCTCTCCTATACCTACTGGGCGACTACGCCGGATGCCACTCTTATGGCCGCCGCCGATGCTGGGCAGTTGAGTTCGCCGGAACAAATCGCCACCCGCGTGCGCAGCATGTTGCAGGATCCAAAAGCCCAAGTCGCTTTTGAGCGCTTTATTACCGGCTGGTTGGATCTGGACAAAGACATCAAAACCACCGCCATCAGTAACAGCCTCAAGGCGGACATGAAGGCCGAGACCATCGAGTTTGTAAAACGCACAGTATTTGGCGGCGGCAGTTACAAGGAATTGCTCACCGCTAACTACAGCTACATGACCCAGCAGATGGCCAACCATTACGGCCTGAACTGGCCGGGTGGTAGCGGCGTGCAGCGCGTGGATTACAGCGGCGTGAATGCCGAGCGTCGTGGGGTATTGGGGCATGCCGGTATTCTGGCGATTCAATCCGCCTCGGAGAAAACCCATCCGGTCAAACGCGGTTTGTTTGTGCGACGCAATCTGTTGTGTCAGGACTTCCCTCCACCGCCGGTGGGGGCGGAGTTAAAACCGCAGGAAGATCCAAGCCTCACCGTGCGTGAGCGGTTTGAATCGGCGCATTTGCAAGAGGGCTGCGAGTCCTGTCACCAGTACATCGACGGCATAGGTTTTGGTTTGGAGAATTACAACGCCCTCGGCTTGTATGTGAACAGAGAAACCACCGACAACGGCTTGGTAAAAGCCATCAACTCGCTGGGTGAAATAGGCAGCTTGAATTCGGCGGAAACTTATTTATCCGAGTCCGAACCTGTGACTCTGTATCACGGCATGGATGAGTTGACCGATTTGCTCGCCCAAAGCCCGAATGCGCAAGCCTGTTATGCGCGTCAGTGGTATCGCTACACTCGCGGCCAACTGGAGGAGGCGAGCGACAGCTGTACCTTGCAAGTTTTTGGTCGTGAATTCAAAACCGCCACCAATGCCAACCTGTTGGATTTGATGGTGGAATTCACTCAAACCAAAAACTACATTTTGCGCAAATAATTGCGGAGGACATCAGCATGAATATTTTAAAAAATAAAATGCAGCGTCGCGATTTCCTCCGCACGCTCGCGAAGGCCGGTTTAACCACCGCGTTCACCAGTCAGTTTATGTTGTCGGCCAATGTGTTCGCCCAGGCGGGCGGCGCCAAACGTTTTGTGATGGTGTTTTACCCCAACGGTTGTGTGCGCGACAAATGGCATTCCTACAATACTGGCGCACTCGGCAGTGGCAGTTTTGATACCAGCCCGCTGCAACATTTAAACGCGCATATCAACAAAATTGTCGCGTTTAAAAATCTCAGCTACAACGGCCACGGCGGCAGTTCTGGTCACCCGGAAGCCTGTCGCGGCGTGTTCTCCGGCGGTGTCGAGCGTGCACCGTCTTTTGATGTTGCTATGGGCGAAGCATTGGGTGGTCGCCTCACCAACAATATGCATGTCGGCGTGTGGTCAAGCCGGGCGATAGGCGCAGAGTATTTGCCCTTCACCAATAAAAACGGCAATAAAATTCAAGTGTCCGACAACCCGCAACAGGTGTACGACAATTTACTCGCCGACATTGTTGGCAGCAGCAGTGGTACACCGGACCCGGAAGCGGAACGCCGCAAAAAAGTATTGGAAAGCCTGCACGAAAATTTGGATTTGTTGCAGGCCAATACCCTCAACATTAAACAGCAAGGGAAATTACTCACCCACGAAGAAGCGCTCAATTATTACCAGAGCACACTCACCGGCACGCTGGATATCGGCGGCGGCACCGGCTTTAGCCGCCCCAGCATCGGCATGACCGGCGTGAACGATGACGCTGAATTAATTGCCAAAGCGCAAATGCGCAATATCGCTATGGCATTTCAAGCTAACATTACACGCACCGCCAGTTTTCAATTTATGGGCGCGCAGGACGAATCGTTAAAAATTAATTTCCCCAGCGTGCGCCCCTACATGGGCGATTTCGGTTCGGGCGATAAATTAAATTACAACGAAACCCGCAGCCATGTCAGTTCGCACAATGAATCCGCATTATTTGATTCACAAACCCGCTGGTACAACATGATGGTCGCCTACTTAATGGACGAACTCGCCGCCCGTCCAGATGTCGCCTACGGCGGCACACTGCTGGATAACACCTTGATATTAGTTATGTCAGAAGTCGGCGGCGGCAACCACCAACAAGAAAACCCCGGCATTTACGTTGCAGGCGGCGCCGGTGGCGCCATCCAAAACGGCAAAGCCATCGATGCAATGAATAACGGCATGTCCAATTTATATTTGGATATCGCCAAAGCCTTTGGTTTGAATTGGGGGCGGTATGGGAATAGTTATGGGGGGATTAGTGGGTTTTTGCGGTGATTTTTTTTGTAAGGTAATTCAAAAACTATCCGTCAGTAATGGCGGATAGTTATTTGGTAAAAGCTTCATAAAGTATTGGTCAATATTTTGTTAGAACTTTACTTCTGTAAATCACTATATGAATAATAGTTTCTACAAAACCCCCGCTCCCTTAATTTCCCAATACGCATTCGCTACACGCACCGCTAATTCATTGGCGGTGCAGTCGATGGCGTAGATGCCGGAGGAGGTTAGTTGTTGGTGGCTTTCGCTGCGCTCGTGTAAAAATTGTTGTACGCCGGCGTAGTGCAGGGCGTCATCAAAATCGCGGACGGGGGTGTCGGCGAGTTTGTCTAGGATGTGTTCGCGGATATTCACTACCATTACCAAGTGGCGTTTCTTCAGCAGGTTTACCGCGAGTAATAATTCGTTGTTGTCTTCGTCGCGGGAATTGGTGACGAGAATTACCAGTGAGCGTTTAGGTTGCAGGATGGCGAGTTTTTCGGCGGCGGTGATGTAATCTGCCGTGGCTTGGGTGGCTTGCAAATCGTAAATCCCATTGAGCAACGTTTTTACACGCTCCACGCCTTTTTGTGGTGGAATCCAGCGGTGTTTTTTATTGCCTTCGCTACCAAAACTGAGCAGGCTGACATTGTCGCCCTGGCGCAATGCAATATAACTGACGAGTAACATCGCATTAAGCGCGTGATCAAAATGGCTGAGTTCGTCGTCTTTGGCGCGCATGCGTCGGCCGCTGTCGATCATTAAAACAATTTGCTGGTCGCGTTCGTCTTGATAATCCCGCGCCATTAATTTTTGGCGGCGCGCGGTAGCTTTCCAATCCAATTGACGCAAGCTGTCGCCCTGGCGATAGTCGCGCAGTTGATGAAACTCCATACCTTCACCGCGTCGCTGGCGTTTTTTAATGCCCATTTGACTGGTGTGATTTTCGGTGGCGAGAATCGCGTAATTCGCAATGGCGACAAAATCCGGATAGACCTTGATGGGCGTTACGTCACCAGTCCAGTAACGAATTGCCCAGAAACCGAGCGGGCTATAAAACTCCACCTGCGCTTGCTTAATCTGTTCTGCACCACGCACCAGCGGGCGCAATTGGTATTCGTTACGGCTGTTGTGATTGGGTTGTAATTCAATGGTCAGTGGCAGGTTGTCGTGGTCGGCGCTATTGGGAACGCCGTCAAAAATTTTAATCTGCGTGGGCTGAGTGAAGCGATGTTTAATGCGCAGCGTTACCGGCGCCCACTTATCCACAGCGAGGTTACCTGCGACTTCGCGGGTTATTTCTACCGGTGGCAGGCGGCGCGACAACATAAAATCCAGCAGCGCAATAATTATCAGCCCACCAAACAGCGCTGCGGGTAAATAGTCGGCTAGCCCCGTATTAAAATAACTTTTGCTGAAGGCGTTAATAAAAACCGCTGCACCCAATAGTGCAAATGCGGTAATTAATCGTGAGCTAGGAATCCATTTTCTGCGCATAAAATTTCCGGTGGGGCTGAAAACATTTTGATGTGGTATTGGTGCTAGCGGTTTTGAAATAAAGGCTTTATTTCGAAACCCTCAAGTCATGGACGACTTGAGGGAGCTACAGGGATGTATTCATGCGTTTTCGAAATGAAGCCTTTATTTCAAGGGCGCGGATTTAAAAATCCAATTAATTCCGCGGTGCATCAACCTGCAATAAAATATTGTGCAATATCCGCTCGGCCGCTATGCCTTCAATCGCCAATTCTGGCGATAACAAAATACGGTGGCGCAGCGCGGGGATAAACATTTTTTTCACGTCGTCGGGTGTGACGAAGGTGTTGTTGCTGATTAATGCGTAGGCACGCGCTGCCGCGAGCAATGCGATACAAGCGCGTGGGCCAGCGCCGCGCGCAATGCCGGACCAGCTGCGGGTGGCGCGTACCAGTTTTACTACGTACTGCAGAATTTGGTCATCCACCGTAATTTGCTCGGCGATTTTTTGCAGGCTCAATACATGGGCTGGTTTTAACAGAGTGCGAATATGTTCCAAACCAAAACCGCCCTGTGCCTGCGAAGTAACCTGGCGCAACATTAATTGCTCATCGTTTTCGCTGGGGTAATCGATTATGACCTTCAACATAAAACGATCCAGCTCCGCCTCGGGCAGCGGGTAAGTGCCTTCCTGTTCAACCGGGTTTTGCGTCGCCAATACCATAAACGGCTCGCCGGTTTTAAAGGATTCACCTTCAATCGTAATCTGCCCTTCCTGCATCACTTCCAATAGCGCCGCCTGGGTTTTGGCGGGCGCGCGGTTAATTTCATCGGCGAGTAATAAATTGGTAAAGGCCGGGCCTTTGCGGATTTCAAATTCCTGCTTTGCCATATTGAACATGGCGTGGCCAGTGACATCGCTGGGCATTAAATCTGGCGTAAATTGCACGCGCGAAAATTGCCCGCCAAAACATTTTGCCAGGCTGCGTACCAGCAGGGTTTTACCCAAGCCCGGAACACCTTCAATTAATACGTGACCGCGTGCAATCAATGCAATTAATACTTGTTCGATAATCGCGTCCTGACCGATTAATACGCGTTTTATTTCGTTTAATAAATTATTGGCCAGCGCGCTGGCTTGCTGTAAACGTTGCTGCAGGTTTTCATCGGCACCTGTTGCTGGATTGGTGGCGACATCTTGCGCATGTTCAGCATTTTGTAAATTCATATCGGCGCTTTCACTGCTATGGATTGACTCGGTCATAGTTGCTTCCTGATGGTTTGCAAATGGGCGATGGCGTTGGCAAAGTCTTGCGGTTGATGCAAATCCTCGGCATAGAGTGCGCGCTGGATTGCCGCGAGATCAATGCCGGTTAATTCCTGTAAAAATACACTGCGCTGTTGTTTGTCGGCTTGTGCTAACTGCGGATGCTGTTGCAAAAGGCGAGCGAAAATTTGCTGGCGCAATACAGTGAGTAATTGTGGGTGTTGTTGATTGCGCCAGAGCAACATGGCGCTGGCAAAAATATGTTCCGCCAAACTGCGGCGCGCGGTTTCCTTGTTCACAAAAATGGGGCCGAAGCGTTGGCTTTTTGCCCAGAGCCACAGCAGCAGCGCAAGCAGTGCGGCGAGCACACCATAGGGCGCGTTGCGCCACAGGATTGCAGCGAGTGAGGGCGCATCCTGATTACTTAAAAACCACACGCGACCATTGTGGTTAGCAAGGCTCCAGAGTGCATAGGCGTGGTCGTGACAATCAATGCGGCGATTGCTCCAAATAGTGTTGTCGCTGGTAATGGTGATGCCGCCAGCGCCGACTTCAAAATAAACCATGTGCGATGTTTCTGAATCGTCGGTGCTTTTGTTGTTTTCTTCTGTGTTCGCTTCCGCCGTGTTTGCCTCATCCTCTGCGAATATTTCATCTTCTACAGTTGTTTCACTTTCGTCGTAGTCCTCATCCTGATAAAAAAATGGATCGTAACGGCTAAAGTCAAAACGCAAGGGTTTTTCTTCATCGGCAAATTCTACTTCGTTCGGCTCGTCGCCCAAGCTGCAGCGATAATAGTTTTCAGGTTTATCTTCTTTTTTGGGTTTTTTAGTGGTTGATTTTTTATCGTTTTGTTTTGCTTCTTCTTTATTTTCTTGCGTAGTGCTTTCTTGTTTAGTGGTTTCTTCAGCCTCTTGTTTGGGGGGCTGCTTAGCATTTTGGCTATCAGTAGCTTCGGTTGAGTCTTCTTCTGATTCCTCCTGTTCTTCGTCATCCTTGTTATCAAAAGCATCAAACAATGACTGCGCCAAATCCGGCACATGATCAGCGGCGGGGGTGATGCCAAAATCGCGCAGTAGTAAATCCTCTTCATCGGTGTGGGAGCCGATAAAAGGGTTTTGGGTGGAGGTAATCAGTGTGCCGCCGTTTTCAATCCACTCGTACAAACGCTCATAGCGTTCCTGGGTGAGGGTTTTATTGGCGTTAATCAGTACGATGGTATCGTCCTGCCCCAAGGGAATATTGCGCCAGCGATGGTCATCAAGCAGGCTGAGGTTTTTAATGCTGGTCGCTTGCACGCCGTGTTTACGCAAAAATATTTCGGCGGCGAGAAAATCATTTCGTTTGGCTTCGCTGGAATAACCTAAATCGATTTCTTTTTCTTCCCAGCGAAAGTTACTGATGGCCCAATAAATCAGCCCGGCGATCACCACGGCAGCAAACGCAAGCAAGATAATAATTTGGCGTAGCGACAGGGATTTTTTACTCATTGCGCACCCGCCTTGCCAGCAACTGGTGATGCCGGTGTGACCGGTAATAGCCAACAACTATTCCACTGCAGGCAGAGCTGCTCCGCCAATGCAAATTCCGGTAGCTTGTGGCCGTAGGCAAGCTGCTGCCACGAGCGCGTTAGCTCGGCAAAATAGTCGATTTGTTGTTGCAGTATTTTCTGATGTAAATGTTGTTGCTGCGGATGCTGCGCAGCAGAGACCTGATTCAGCAGGTCGCGCATAAGTTGTACACATTCACCTTCCGTATGGCCTTCGTGAATATCGGCGCCTTTATAAATTAATTGAAACAAACTGGCGCGGTAGAGTAGGGCAAGCGCTGCGCGGCTATTGCCTTGTTGCAAGAGTTGCAAGGCATTGGCACTGACATCATCAGGCAGCGATTCCTGCGTGACCTCCATACCAAACAGTGTTTGCGGTTTGCTGCGCGGCACCTTGGTGGGCGCAACGCGTACAAATTGTGCCGATAACCAATGGCGATAGCGATAAACCGCCAGTGCGACAAGTAGCAGCACGGCGCTCCACAAGAGTATTTCCAAGCCACTGGCGAAAAAACCAAAGCCTTTGAAATCCTCAAATTTGTCAAAAAAATCGCCAAAATTTTTATCAAGAAATTCAAAGAACCAATTTTTTTCTTCCTCTTTTTCTATAAAGGTGAGCGTGCGTTTTATTTCTTTGCGACTAAATTCCGCTTGTTGCATTACCTCGGTAATCGCTCTCTGCGCTTGCTCACGGTTAATGTCCTGATAATCGCCCAGTGGTTGCTCAAGTAATTCTTGCGCACTATTTTCCGTTTGCTCTTGCGCAGCTTCCATGGTCGGCAATGGGTCATCGGCATAGGCGCGCGGTGTAGCATCAATTAATAAAAAAAGGCCCAGCGCTATAGCGCCGAGCAGCGAAACCAGTTGCGATGAAGCGGTGCGTTTGTTGGCAATGCGACGGAAGGCGATATCTATATCCCAGGCTTCTAATTTCACGCGGCGATTTAAATAAAGCGCAAATCCACAGGCCGTATAAAAAGGTGCGGTTAAACCCAGGGCCACATACCACAGCCCCAGTTGTAAATAAGGCAGCCACGACTTTTCCTGATTAAAAAAGAAATGTCGCCATTCGATTTCCAGTTCCTGCGGAACCATCGACCAGAGAATAGTGATCATGCCGATGGTGAGAAAAATTTCCAGCAACAGCCCGATAAAACTCAACCAGCCGGCGGGTGTTGAATCTTCACGGTGTAATACCAATAAACGAGCTTGGCGACGTTTACCAGCAAGTCCTTCCAGTTGCAGCACCGGTAAATCCATGCAGCGCGTGGGGCTAAAGCGGCGAATCGTCAGGCTCATAAACAGGTGTTGGCGCGCGAGTTTGGTGAATTCTTTTAACGTGCTGCGTGTTGTGGGTAAATTGTTAAATACTGCGCGGCTTAGAATGTGCAACAGCGGGCGCTCGTAAAGTGGTTTAAACCACCAGAGCAATACAAAAGCGACCCAGAAATAATGTTCTGGCACCATGAGTGCCAGCGCCAAAAAAGGTGCGCTGGCGAGTAGCCAGACTTTTATCATCGGCAGCCACCAACGCTTGGCCATCAGCAAACCTAAATCCACTGCTTCCCACGCTGAGCGCGGGCGAATTTCCAGCGTGACCTGATCCAGATTCATGACGGGCTTCCCTCTGCGCGTGTATCCAGCCCGCGCCCGCTAAAGACAAAATAGCTAATGACCAAGGTCCATAAAAATCCACCGACCAGATATTTTTGCCAGGGCAATAAAATATTGTTGGAGGACCAAAAGGCTTCAATAAACGCCGCAATCACCAACATGATAATCACGCCGTAAATTAATTGGATGGCAATTTTACTCGCGCGTTTTAGCGATTCGGTGCGCGTGAGGTTGCCCGGCGCCAGCAGCGCATAACCGAGTTTCAAACCGGCGGCGCCGGAAATACAAATCGCCGTTAATTCAAAACTGCCGTGCCCCACCACAAAGGTAAAAAAAGTTTGGGTAAATTCCGCATTGGTTAAATGCCCCGCCACGGCGCCCATCAACAAGCCGTTGTAAACGAGGAAAAAAATTGAGCCGACACCAAATAAAATGCCCGAGGCAAAGGTGCGAAAACTCACGCCGATATTGTTGCGAATATAAAAACCAAACATCTGCACATTTGTGTCGGATTCGCGCGCACGGCCCAGGGTGCGGTTTTGTGGATCGTACATTTCTTCAAAACTGCTGACTTGCGCCGGTGGCGTAATGGTGTAAACCAAATCCGGCTGCCACAAAATCGCTAAATAAATAATTAGCCCAGGTACATAGAGCAATGCTGTCGCCCACCAAATATAGGATTGTTGTGCGCGCACCAAACGCGGAAAACCCGCGACTACAAAGCTGATCATTTGCTGCATAAACGGTTGCTTGCGACGATAAAGTTGTTGATGGCCGCGCACCACCAAATCGCCTAATTTATCCACCAAATGGCTGGAGTAATGGCGGTCTGTTGCCAGTGCATGTAAGTGGCACAGGCGACGATAGCGACTGGCAAAGCTCGCCAGTTCGCCGCCGGAGAGCTGGCGATTGGGGCTTTCCAGCGCAATGATTTGCTGTTCCAGCAATTCCCATAAGGGTTGATAGGTTTGTTCAAATTGGCCTTGTTTCATCGGCTATTTTTTCCTTGGCTAAATGCTGCAGCGGTGGGCTTAGTGTTTGCCGACCATGCTGTTGGCCATTTGTTTAATGCGCGTGACCGGGTCCTGCGCGCCTATCACCGGTACTAAGAGTGCCGCGAGTTCAGCCTGGCGTTCGGCAGACAAATAATTGCTGCGCTCGGCAAAGGCGAGCAGCGCGCGCTGTTCGTCGGTGGAGAAATCGGCTGGCACCGGCAGTTGGCCGCGCACGGCAAAGTCGGTGTGTTGGGCGGTGGTTGCGTCGTACACCACCATGCTGCCGGCGGCTAAATCACCGAGGCGTTTGAATTGGCGATTGCACAGGCTGGTGATAATGCCGGTGAGGTAGAGCATGGGCAGGAAATCTACCACGCGCAGCAGATTGCGCAGCAGCGATGGCCCGAAGGTGATGGGTGTGCCGTCATCGTTTACCACCCGAATGCCCAGCCATTTTTTGCCGGGCGTGCGACCGTTGCGTGTCACTTCAAAAAATACCGGGTAAAACCACTCCAGTAAAAACGCCAGAATCAGCGCGACTCCGGTGCCCATTTTGCCGAGCAGGGAGAGCAGGACAAACATAATCGTGGTAATCACACCGCGAATCAGAATGTCGATCAGCTGCGCTAAACAGCGCACCATAAACCCAGCGGGCGTGAGCGGCAGGAGCGCGCCTTCCGGGGTTTCAATGGCGTGGCGGGTGTCGAGTAGTGGGTGCGAGTGTGATGACAAGTCTGGCTATCCTTTTTACATGTCACTGTGGCCGTATCAGCGTATGTGATGGCTACCGTAGTTGGCGCAAAAGTTATTCTTTTTTGGCGCAAATAATTGTTTTTTTAACGCCAAGATTGGCGGCGAGCATAACGGATAAGCCTATATCTGAATAGTCAAAACCACCTTTTCCGGCTTGTTAAAGAGGATTTCGCCCCCATACTGAGGCTATAATTTGCGCCAGCTTTTATCCCTCTATTTACCAAGACAAGTACCCGCGCAAGTATCAAGGACAGCCCGTTTGCCCAACTTGTCGATAGCCGAGATACCTTATGTCAGACCAACAGCCTCCCAAAATTGAGTTTCCCTGCGAAAACTACCCCATCAAAGTGCTGGGTGAAGCAGGGCCGGATCTGCATAGCTATGTGATAGAAATTATGGAGCGCCACGCGCCCGGCTTTGATCAGACGCGCATCACCATCAAAGAGAGCAGCAAAGGCCGCTACAACTCATTAACTGTGTGGATTACCGCTACAGGCGTAGAGCAGCTGACGGCAATTCACGAAGATCTGCGTATTAATCGCAGCATTAAAATGGTGATGTAACTTGGCGCAATCCTCTTTAGCGCTGGAAGTCATCAACCTCGGCCAGCAGGATTATCAAACCAGTTGGCAAGCCATGACCGATTTCACCAACCAGCGCACGCCGGAAACACCGGATCAGCTGTGGTTAGTGGAGCATCCGCCGGTATTTACCCAAGGGCAGGCCGGCAAAGCCGAGCACTTGCTGTTCCCCGGTGATATTCCCGTAGTCCAGACGGATCGCGGTGGGCAGGTGACTTATCACGGCCCCGGCCAGTTGGTGGCCTACCCGTTGCTGGACTTGCGTCGCCTGAACATCGGTGTTCGTGAGCTGGTGACTCGCATCGAGCAAACTATTATTGCCACGCTCGCGTACTACGACATTGAATCTGCCGCCAAGGCGGATGCTCCGGGCGTGTATGTGAACGGCGATAAAATCGCCTCGCTCGGCCTGCGCGTGCGGCGCGGCTGCAGTTTTCATGGCTTGGCGCTCAATGTGGCGATGGATTTAGCGCCCTTCCAGCGCATCAACCCCTGTGGTTATCAGGGCTTGGCGATGACGCAAATGAAAGATTTATTGCCCAATCCGCCCGCATTGGCGGATGTTCAAACCCAACTTGTCGCAGAATTTGCGCGGAAATTGGGTTATGAAACCTGTACAATGCGCGCCAATTAATACGCCTGAATTTTCATCATAGTGAGTTGTGAGGCAGGAATAGCCTTGTGAGACTGCCGGAGACAGGATGTCGACGACAAGCCCCCATGGATGGGTTCACGGCGTGTCTCACAAGGCTATTCCTGGCTCGCAACGGGTTAATGGCACAGTCAGCCAACAACGAGATTCTTATGACAGACCTTCCACCCGTATCGACTTTCGTACCCGAACTGCAGCCGGTCAAACGTACCGAGCGCTACAAACAGGGTGAAAAGCTGCGCGATGCCGACAAAGTCGAGCGTATTCCGGTAAAAGTGATTGCCAGCGATCGCGACGAAACCCAGCGCAAACCTGACTGGATTCGTGTGCGTATTCCCGCCTCGCCCGAAATTGATCGCATTAAATCTATTCTGCGCAAAAACAAATTGTCGTCCGTGTGCGAAGAAGCCAACTGCCCGAACCTGGGTGAATGTTTCAGCGGCGGCACCGCGACCTTTATGATCATGGGTGATATCTGTACCCGTCGCTGCCCCTTCTGCGATGTGGGCCACGGCAAACCCAATCCACTCGACGAACAGGAACCACGCAAACTCGCTGAAGCAATTGCGGAAATGCGGTTGAAATACGTGGTGATTACCTCGGTAGACCGCGACGATCTGCGTGATGGCGGCGCCCAGCATTTTGCCGACTGTATCCGCGAAGCACGCGAACTCAGCCCGAAATTGCAAGTGGAAGTATTAGTACCGGATTTCCGGGGCCGTATGGATATCGCCTTGGATATTCTGGAAAAAGAAGCGCCCGATGTGTTCAACCACAATATGGAAACCGTGTCGCGTTTGTACCGCCAGGCGCGTCCCGGTGCGAATTACGAATGGTCGCTGGAATTGCTCAAACAATACAAGGCGCGTCGTCCCGATGTACTCACCAAATCCGGTTTGATGGTTGGCCTCGGCGAAACCAAAGAAGAAATTATTGAAGTAATGAAACACATGCGTGCGCACGACATCGACATGCTCACCATCGGCCAATATTTGCAGCCTTCTAAAGACCATTTGCCGGTTGAGCGTTTTGTTCACCCTGACGAATTTGCCGAGTACACCAAACTCGCGGAAGAAATGGGCTTTAAACACGCCGCCTGCGGCCCACTGGTGCGCTCGTCGTACCACGCGGACAAACAAGCGCACGGTGAAGACGTAAAATGGTTCGGTGAAACCAAAACCAATTAACGGACCTGTTTACTGGTGTTTAAAAAACTCCCGCTAGCCGGGAGTTTTTTGTCTCTGCCTGTTGTCCCATTAATTAGACTGTCTCACTAAGTAGATTGCCCCACTTCAAGCATCCCCATTTTTTATAGCAGTGCCCGTTCGGCACTGCTTT
>Ga0307406_10001328_pt1 | contig 13884 bp, 10 predicted proteins | sample 322Cmetagenome_3_FD_203706 | JGI IMG/M metagenome (GOLD analysis project Ga0307406, IMG submission 203706) | Maize rhizosphere microbial communities from greenhouse at UC Davis, California, United States - 322HYB-C-2 | ecosystem: Host-associated > Plants > Roots > Rhizosphere > Soil | place... | reverse complement strand
GTTCGCCGGTACCTCGATTCGGGACGAATCGAGGTACCGGCGAACGGATACCGGGTCTTCGTTCGATAGGGGACGGGCGACGGGCGGCGGGCGACGAGAAGAAAACGTCGTCATTCCGAGCCGCCAGGCGAGGGATCGCGACTGTCTCGACCGAGGGCCACGGTTCCCGGTTCCCTGTTCCCGGTTCCCCTCAAGGCGTTGCTGCCGTTAGGCAGCAGCACTTCGAGCTCCCTCGCTTCAAGATCGAACCGCTGCCCCGTGCCGACCAGTCCGACGCGCAGGTGGCTCAACGTCAGCTCGCCACCCTTCGTCACCGTGCTCGCGTTGTCGAACCGCACCGTGTCGCGGCCATCCACGAACGTCACGCCGCCCTTGCCGACGACCTCACCGATCGAGCCGTGGACCACGAGTCCCGTGTCCTCGTCGATTCCGAGACCGAGGAGCTGCGGATAGCCCGCGATTGCCACGAACAGCCGCTGCAGACGACGCCGTTGGGCGAAGTGGGTGTCGATCAGCGCCCCGAAGCAGAGCAGTCCGAGACCCGGGCCGATGTACATCTCCACTTCGTTGCCGTCCTCGTCCACCTCGCCGCCCGCGAGCGTCGTCTCCGTGAGCGCCGCGGCCCCTGCGCTGGTGCCGCACACGACGGCGCCAGCGACGAACGCGTCGCGAATTGCCTCGCCAACGAGCGTACCGCTCAGCGTCGAGATGAGATGCACCTGATCGCCGCCGCCGAGGAAGATGCCGGGGGCTCCGCGCACGCGCGCCGCGATCGACGCGTCGTTCGCCGTCTCGCGTCCGTCGACGATCGGGAAGTCGACATGGCGGACGCCGGCTGCCTCGAAGTCGCGTCGCCAGGCCGCGGCAGCTCTGCCGGGATTGCTCGAAGCGGTCGTGAAGCCAACGATCGGGGCGCCGCGATCGGCGCCCGCCAGACGAATGAAGGCGCCTAACGCCTCACCGCCCGGCGTGCAGGCGCCGCCGATGACGACCAGCGCGCCGCGCGCACCGTCGGCGGGCTTGCGGCGTACAGCGCCATTGGTGGGCGTCCGGCGCCCTCGCCGACCGTCGCTACGCGACGCCACGAGTCATCGCGCAGCCTGCCGCGTCGCGCGGATAGAGCTCCGCGAGCCCGAACGCGCATAACGCGGCGGCCACCTGAGCCGCGACCGGCGTGTCCTCGCGAAGTGGCCCCCGCTCCAGGAGGCCTTCGGCATGCTCGATCACAATGCGCCCGTCGCACACCCACGCTGCTGCACCCGCGACCTTCTTGTCTTTCGCCGAGATCCCGTCGTCCGTTGCGAAGACGGCGACACGACACCCCGCATCGCGAACGCGGTCCTGCACGTCCCACGCGCGGGCCGGCGCCACGACGAAGCCGCCCGGATTGACGGCGTCACCGACGACCGACACGAGTCGCGACGCGCGCTCGGCGTCGCGATATCGCTCGGGGACATCCGTGGGTTGGTCGTCGAGCACGATGGCAGCGTCCGAGTGCGAGTACGGGAGGCCCGCTTGAAGGATGTACCCGGGCGCGACGTCGACCACCAGATCATCCTCACTGCCGAAACCGAGTCGTTGCAGCTCGGCGCGCGTCTCGCCGCGATGGGCTCCGCCGGTGATCCCGCAGAGCACGCGCGCACGGAGCGGTGCGGCGCGTGGGAGCGCGGCGAGCGCCCGGAGCTCGGCGACCGCAGGCTCGATCGAATCCAGTGTGCCGGTGAATGCGCGCTGGACGACATCGAGCGCAAGCGCTGCTGCCCTGACGCCGACGCCCTCGTGCACGTGCTCGAACACGATCGTGTACTCGCCCGGAAGGTCGCCGCCACGCGTACGTCCATAGCCCACGTCGTGGCCGATCAGCCCCTGCAGCTCGAGCGCGACGTGCTCGATGATGTGCGGCGCGTACGTCCCGCGGCGGAGTCGCGAGATGAATCCGCCGCGTTCGCCGATGCTGCAGCGATGCTCCACGAGGCCCGGCATGGTGGCGACAAGTGACGCCGTGACGCCAGGCACCTGCGCCGATGAGATGTCTTCGAAGGCGCCGACGACGACGTCCATTCGCGTAACGGGCTCGCGCGACCAGTAGTTCGCGGCGCGCGTCGCGTGCAGCGCCGTCATGCGAATCTCCACCGCGGGATCGGGCCGCACCCGGAGATCCGGAGCCGTCATGACACCGCCGCCGGCTGCGAGCGCCCGCGCAGATGCTCCAGAATGGCCGGCACATCGTCGGCGAGCACGACGAGGAGGTCACGATCGTCCAGCAGCGCCATCCCGCGATCGACCGCGTCGAGCTCGTCGGCGACGACTTCGATCTGGTCGTCAGAGAATCCGCCGGCGACCAGCCCTTCCCGAACGAGGCCGGCAATCTCACCCGGCTCGCGACCTCGAAGGTCGCTGTCTTCCTTGATGATCACGTGGTCCAGCCCGGCCGCGAGCCGGCCGAGCTCTCGGATGTCCTCGTCGCGGCGATCCCCGGGCGCCGTGATCACGCCGAGACGACGTCCGGCGTCGATGCCTAACACGAGCTCCATGAGGCCGCCCACGGCCATCGCGTTATGCGCATAGTCCACGAGTATCCGGCCGCGCCCGACGCGCATGAGGTTGAGACGCCCGGGGGTGAGCGCCGGGGAGGGGAAGAACGACAGGAGGCCCGCCCGGATGTCGTCGTAGCGGATGCCCTGCACGTACGCCGCGGCAATCGCCGAGAGGATGTTGCCGCGCTGAAAGCGCGCCGCGCCGCCCATCATGAGCGGCACCTCGTGCACACCGGCGATCGGGATGCGCAGTCGGCCGCGGCGGATGACGAACGTGTTCCGTTCCACGAGCACCGCGATGCCCGACTGCGCGAGATGCTCGTCCACGGCAGGGTTCTCGTCCGGCGACGTCGACACCAGCACCACATCACCAGGGGACCGCTCACGCATCGCGAGCACGAGCGGATCGTCGGCGTTCAGCACCGCGTGACCCTCGCGCTTCACCACCGCCGCGATCACGCTCTTCACTTCGGCCAGCTGCTCGAGCGTGTTGATACCGCCGAGCCCGAGATGATCCGCGCTGACATTCAGGACGATGCCCACATCGCACTCGTCGAAGCCGAGTCCCGCGCGGAGGATCCCGCCGCGCGCGGTCTCGAGGACCGCGACATCGACCGTCGGGTTCGACAGGATGATGTTGGCGCTGAACGGCCCGGTCATGTCGCCCTCCATGACGAGCCGGTTGTTGAGGTAGACGCCGTCCGTCGTCGTGAAGCCCACCGTCTTGCCGGTGTGTCGGAAGATGTGCGCGATGAGCCGGACCGTCGTCGTCTTGCCGTTCGTGCCGGTGACGGAGACGACCGGTATCGTCGTCGGCGCGCCGGGCGGGTAGAGCATGTCGATGATCGGCGCGCCGACGTTGCGCGGCTCACCCTCGGTGGGATGCGTATGCATCCTCACGCCGGGGGCGGCGTTCACCTCGATGATGGCGGCGTCGTTCTCCCGGAATGGCACCGAGATGTCCGGTGTGATGACGTCGATCCCGGCAATGTCGAGGCCCACGACCCCCGCGGCCATCTCGCACGCGGTCACGTTGCTCGGGTGAATCTCGTCGGTGCGGTCGATCGACGTGCCGCCGGTGGAAAGGTTGGCCGTGGCCATGAGGTAGACGGATTCGCCGTCGTTAGGCACGCTCGCGAGCGTCAGCCCCGACCGCGCGAGGAACTCCACGACGACGTCGTCGCACTCGAGCCGCGTGAGGACCTTCGTGTGCCCGACCCCGCGCCGAGGGTCCTGGTTCGCCGCGTCGATCAGCTCGCGGATCGTGTGCACACCATCGCCCTTGACGTGGGCGGGCACACGTTCGGCCACCGCGACGACTTTTCCTCCAATCACCAGCACGCGGTGATCGCGGCCCTCCGCGAACTGCTCCACGATCAGGCGATCGGTGATCTGGCTTGCGCGCACCCACGCCTCGCGGACGGCGGTCTCGTCGGAGAGGCGCGGCGAGATCCCTCTGCCGTGGCTCAGATCGAGCGGCTTGAGGATCACCGGGAATCCGATTTCCTGCGCGAGATCGACGGCCTGCTCGGCCGACTCGGCCACGGCGCCGTGCGGAACGGGCAGGCCGATCGCCTCGAGCACTCGCTTCGTGTCGTCCTTGTCCTGCGCGATCTCGATTGCGATTGCGCTCGTGTGGTCCGTGAGCGTTGCCTGAATGCGGCGCAGGTTGCGGCCGAGACCGAGCTGAACCAACGACCGGGAGTTCAGGCGACGGACGGGTATCCCGCGCCGCCGCGCCTCTTCCACGATCGCCCAGGTGGAAGGACCGAGGCGCACGCGCTCGTAGAGATCCTGCAGCTCGCGGATGCTCGACTCGGCGTCGAACGGCGCACCGCCGATCGCGGCGCGCACGAGCGATATGGCATCGCGCACGCTCTGGAGACCGACGTCTTCCTCGTCGTAGGCCACGATGACCCACCAGACACCGGCGTCGCCCGACGCGACGACGCGTCCGAATCCCACGTCGCTACCGGCGAGATTCTGAAGCTCGAGGGAAACGTGCTCGAGGATGTGCGGGATGTGGGTCCCACTGCGGAGCCGCTCGACGAAGCCGCCAGGCGCTCCGAGCGAGCACGGGTGGCTGGCGAGCGTTGGTAAGGCGTCGAGCAGGCGGTCGTTGAATCCAGGCGCGTCGACCGAGCTTACGGACTCGAGCGCACCGAGCCGGACGTCGCACGCGATGACGGGCGCGAGGCGCCAGTAGTTCGGACCGCGAAGCGCGCGGATTCTCGTTACCCGCAGCTCATTGGGGTCGATGACCGGGATCGACGGCGGAGTGGCGAGTCGGGGCTGTGACATCGGGCCGGGTGAATTGCAAGGAACCGGCCCGTGTGACCGGTCTGTGATGGTGTCGACACCGTTGGCCTCTAACGCGGCGCCGAGCGCCGTGCTTACGTATGCCGTCACCGACGCCCCCCGAGCATCATGCGCGTCGGCAGTCGCGCATTGGCGCGCCGAATCCGTCCTCAATCAATCGCCCGAGTGCTCGGCCGAGCGATGCGGAGCTCCTTATGACTAGACGACGTGTTGTTCTCGTCCCACTCGTCGCCGCGTGTACGGGTCTCGCGGCGTGTGCCGACTCGCCGGTGGCGCCGCGCATCAACGTGAACCGGCCATCGCTGCAGGAGAGCGAAGGTCGCGGTGTATTTCAGCGCTACGTCGCGATAGGAACGAGCATCAGCATGGGGGTCCAGTCGGACGGCGTGTACTTCGAAACGCAAACGAGCTCCTGGCCGGCTCAGCTCGCCCGCATGGGCAATCGAGAGATCACGCAGCCGGATATCCAGTTTCCCGGATGCCATTCTCCGATCGCGCCGCCACTCGGCCTTGGCGTGCGGCTGAGCGGGGAACAGACGCTCGCGAATCCGGCGACGCTGTCGTGTGCGCCGCTCGTCGACGGCGTCACATTGCCAACGCAGAACGTGGCGATCTTCGGGGCCCGAGCGTCCGACGCTCTCTCCACGACGCCGGAGAACGTTGTCGACCCCGCCAACGGCCCGTTGTATAGCCGTGTGCTGGCCGCGGGCCAGACACAGCTCAGCGCGATGGAAGCGCAGAATCCCAAGCTCGTGTCCGTGGAGCTCGGCGCCAACGAGGTGCTCGATGCGAGGTCCGGTGTCGCGCTTGTTGGTCCGCCGCCGTTCCCGATCGAAAATCCGGCGACCTTCGCTACGCGGTATCACGAGATCCTCGATAGTATCGACGCGGTGCGAGTGAAGAACGTGCTGCTCGTTGGACTGCCGACGAACCCGTTGGTGATTCCGGGATTCCGCAGCGGTGCGGAGATCGCGGCCAACGCGACGGCGCTCTTCGTGGCGTTCAACGTCGCGGTGGACGTGGACTGCGGCACGACGGCTGCGCAAAACGTGATGTATGTGCCGCTCAAGCTCGCGCCGGTGATGCAGGCCGGGCTCCAGGCTCGCCTGGCGAATCTCCCACCGGTTCCGTTCAGTTGCACCGCATCTCTGAACCCGACGACCGCGGACCTCGTGCTCACTCCCGCGGAGCAGGCGACCGTCGTGACGGTCGTGACGCAGATGAATGCCGCCATTCAAGGGGAAGCGCAGGCGCGCGGCTTCGCGTTCTTCAGCCTCGATGCGTTCTTTGCCGCTCCGGGTGTCCGGACGCCGCTCGACGTCGTGGCGCTGTTCACGACGGCACAGCCCTTTGGGCCGTTCATGAGCCTGGATGGCCTGCACCCTAACGCGGCCGGGCAGGCGATCATCGCACAGGCAGCCGCACAGGCACTGAACGCGACGTACGACCTCGGAATTCCGACGCCATAGGACTGGGGACTGAACAACAGGGACTAGGGCCTGGGGACTCGGCCGGGAGGCTATTACTGCAGAGGAAGTCTCCTCGGCGCTAATGGCTTCCCAGCCGAGTCCCCAGTCCCTAGTCCCCAGTCCCAGTTCAGACGCCTAACAACTCACCCTTTGAAACGAGCACGCTGTTTCCGCCGACTCGAACGGCCGTGATGTTTCCGTTCGCTTTGTCGGCTTCGATGTGGATGATGCTGGGTCGTCCCATCTCGAACCCCTGTTCGACCACCCAGCGCAGCGTGCCATCCCGCGGCGTTCGGGCAGCGAGATAACCGGCGAGACACGCGCAGGCGGAGCCGGTGGCGGGGTCCTCGATCACGTTCACGGACGGTCCATACATCCGCGCGTGCATGTCAGAGCCCGGGCGTTCGGCGTCCGCGGCGAACACCATCACCATCTCGTGCTCGTTGCCCTTGAGCGCCTGCTCCCATTGCTCGAGCTTGAGCCGCGAGCGTGCCACCGCGTTGCGATCGCGCACCGGCACGAGGAGAAACGGCAAGCCGCACGACACGCCCTGTGGTGCGTAGTCGCCGTCGAGCAGGTCCTGTCCATCGAGGGACAACATCGAGGCGAGCGTTTCGCGTGAGACGGTCGGCTTGCTCACCTTCGGCAGCATCGCAACCGAGAACTGCGCGAACTCCGGCGTTCCGTTGCGCGCCCGGATGACCACCGGGACCGGACCGACGTTCTCCTCGAGCACGATGCGCGTCTCGGCGCCTGTGAGCGGGATCGCTCCTATGGCGGCGAGGACGTGCGCCGTGCCGACAGTCGGGTGGCCGGCGAAGGGCACCTCGCCCCCCGGCGTGAAGATCCGCACCCGACGCGTGTGCTTCGGATCGTCCGGTGGAAAAACGAACGTCGACTCGGAGTAGTTGAACTCACGCGTGATGCCGGCCATTTGCTCGGTGGTGAGGCCGCGGGCATCCGGAAGGACGGCGAGCTGGTTACCGCCGAATGGCGTGTCGGTGAACACGTCGGCAGTGTAGAACTGGTAAGGCACGTTAGGCGAGCGAGCGGGAGACGGGAGACGGGAGACGGGAGACGGGAGACGGGAGACGGGAGACGGGAGACGGGAGACGGGAGACGGGAGACGGGAGACGGGAGACGGGAAGAAGGCGATCAACCTAGTCTAACGCGTGCGTCGACTCGCGAGCCACGGGCATGCACCGAAACCATTTCGTCCATACAATCGCGGCGTCACGGTAGAACACCCGTTCCCCCTCCCGCCGTCACCCCGTCTCCCGTCTCCCGCTTCCCGACCGTTCCGATTCCCGAACACCAGGGCTCCACACCCCATAGCAATTCCACTTACTGGCCTCCCCGCGGACAGGCCTCAGCAACGGGGACAGCACGTACGTATCCGCCGTCGCGCGAGCGAGGCGGGTCGTGTCGCTCAGGTCGAACAGATAAGCCGTCTCGATGTCGAACGGCGCCGGCGGCCCAAACCGAAACGAGCCGGGCAGACGAATCGGAAGCGAATCGCGGCGAACGCCGATCGTACGCAGATAGCCGTACTCGGGTGACAACGGGAAGTAGCGGCCGGAGCCAACGATCACCCACGCTCGCCGCCGCCCGCGCAGCGCATCGGCCGCCCGGAGGGAGCGGCGCGGATCGCTGTAGTCGCAGGGGCCGAGGATGTAGTCCTGGGGTCGTAGCCCGAAGCGCTGCGCGCTGTGGAGGAGCTCGAAGGACCTGCCGTATGTCGTGTACACGATGTCACCCGACCGCCATCGGTCGCGGACCTGCGCGAGGTACGAGCCCACGACCGTGAACTGATACGGTGGCGGAAACGCGATGATGCGGTAGATGGGCGGTACGCAGAGCAGCACGGCGAGCACGCGTGGCACAGCGCGACCACGACCCCACTCGGCGCCGGCGAGCCGTCCGATCGATTCACCGATGCCGAGCACGAAGACGGCGATCGACGCGACGACGAATCGCCCATCGTAGGGGTATTGCCTCGCCATCGAGAGCACGACGTACGCGGCGACGATGCTCGCCGCGAGCACCGCCTCGCCGGTGCGTCGCATGAGCAGGCTCACGAAGCCGAGGAGCGCGAGGGCGACGTAGAGCGACGTCCAGACAGGATTCTCGACGGACCAGCCGTGGAACAGCGACAGCTGCACCCGCCACGTGTCCCACAGCCATCGGACCGCGCCTGGCGAGCGGGGCACCGGCACCATGCCGAACCGCCACAACCAGTCGAAGTACTCGCGGGTGGTCGGGAATATGCTGTGGACGGCGACCCATGCCGCGGCAGCAGCGCTGACGCTCCACATCGCCGCGATCGGCCAGAGCTCCCGCAGCGCGGCTCGCCAGCCGCGCTCGCGCCAGGCGACGGCGCCTAACGCGGCACCAAGCCCGAAGAAGGCGACGAGGGCGGCGTTCGAGAACCACACGGCGACGGCGCCGAATATGCCCGCGGCCCACACGCGTCGTGCCGGATAGGCAAGGCGACGAAGGTCGATGCACAGGAGCAGCGCGGCCAGCGACAACGCCAGGTCGAGCCCGTACGGGTGTGTGTCGGACGAATAGAGGAGGAACCAGTAGCCGACGGAAAAAAAGAGCAGGGCGGCGAGCGCTCCCGAGGGCGTGAGGAGGCGCCGCGCGATGGCGGCGAAAAGAAACAGGCTGACGATCCCACTCACGAACGGCACGAACCGGAACGCCAGGTCACTCGTGCCGAACGCACGCGTGATGAGCCATTCGAGAAGGAGGAACCCCTTCGGCGCGGCCTGTCCGTAGTCGAGCGGGACGGTCAACAGATCCGAGAGCGATCGCTCCAGTATGTTGCGCGCGGTGGCTGCCTCGTCGATCCAGAGGATCGATCTCCGGGTGTAACTGATGCAGCGAAGCACCACCCCCAGGGCAATGACTGCCCAGGTGATGGTGCCTAACGTCCTCGAGTCGTTAGTCGCTAGTCGTGAGTCGTGAGCTGTTTGGCGTGACGCCGTCATTCACTGGCCGGGTTGGTCGCTCCGGGACTCACGACTACCGACTACGGACTAACGACTACGGACTAACGACTACGGACTAACGACTAACGACTCTCACTCCTCCGCCATGAACGGATACCGATAGTCCGTCGGTGGCGAGAACGTCTCCTTGATCGCGCGCGGGCTCACCCAGCGAACGAGATTCAGCTTCGACCCGGCCTTGTCGTTCGTCCCGCTGGCTCTCGCGCCGCCAAACGGCTGCTGGCCCACCACGGCGCCCGTCGGCTTGTCGTTGATGTAGAAGTTTCCGGCCGAGTTGCGGAGGGCGAGGTTCGCCTGCTGGATGGCTCGGCGATCGGTCGAGAACACGGAACCCGTGAGCGCGTACGGCGACGTTTGATCGATGATCGAGAGCGTCTCCGTCCATTCGTCGTCGTCGTAGACGAACGCCGTCACCACCGGGCCGAAGATCTCCTCACACATGAGACGGTAGTCGCGCTGGTCGGTCTCCACGAGCGTCGGCGCGATGAAGTAGCCCTCGTCACCCTTCGTGACCCCGCCGGCGACGATCCGCGCGTTCTTGCGTGCGTCGCCGATGTACTCGTCGATCTTCTTGAAGGCCTTCTCGTCGATGACGGCGCCCATGAAGTTGCGGAAATCGCGAACGTCGCCCATGCGGATCTGTTCGATCATGCCGACGGTTGCATCACGCACCTGCGGCCAGATCGACGTCGGCACGTACACTCGGCTCGCCGCGGAGCACTTCTGGCCCTGATACTCGTAACCGCCGCGCGCGATCGCCACCGCGAGCGCCTGCGGGTCCGCCGACGGGTGCGCGATGATGAAGTCCTTCCCCCCCGTCTCACCCACGATGCGCGGATACGAGCGATAGCGATTCATGTTCGCGCCGATCGTCTTCCACATGCTGTTGAAGACGGCCGTGCTCCCGGTGAAGTGCACACCGGCGAGCTCGCGATGGGAGAGCAGGATGTCGGAGATCATCGCTGCGTCGCCTGGCACGAAGTTGATAACGCCCGGCGGCAGCCCCGCGGCCTCGAGCAGCTTCAGCACGTAGTAGCCGGACAGCATCGCTGTCGACGCAGGCTTCCAGATCACCGAGTTGCCCATGAGCGCCGGCGACGTCGGCAGGTTGCCGCCGATCGCGGTGAAGTTGAACGGCGTCACCGCGTATACGAACCCCTCGAGCGCGCGGTAGTCGAGCTGGTTCCACATTGCGTGGGTGCTCTGGGGCTGCTCGTCGTAGAGCTCCTGCGCAAAGGCGCAGTTGAAGCGCCAGAAGTCGATCAGCTCACACGCTGAATCGATCTCCGCCTGGAACGCCGTCTTCGACTGACCGAGCATCGTCGCGGCGTTGAGCGTCGTTCTCCACGTCGTGGCCAGGAGCTCCGCCGCGCGAAGAAACACGGCCGCCCGATCCTCCCATGTCCAGTTGGCCCATTCGCGCTGTGCCTCTCGCGCAGCGTCCACGGCCGCGAGCACGTGCTCCTTCGTCGCCTTGTGCCAGTCGGCGAGCACGTGACGGTGTGCGTGCGGCATTACTGCCTGCGCAATCTCTCCGGAGCGATATTCCTTTCCACCGATGACCACCGGTATCTCGATGCGCTCCGATGCCATGGATGTCAGGCGATCCTTGAGCGCAGCGCGCTCTGGCGAGCCAGGCGCGTACGAGCGAACCGGCTCGTTCTCCGGCGGAGGCACGCGGCGGTTGCCGTTGAAGCCGGTCAGCAGTCCCATGCTCGGGAACGGCTGGTCCATTGCGGTCGCGGTAGACGACGTCGCGGAGGCTGTGCCGCGCTGTGCGGCTCGCGGCGGATTCACGGTAGGAGCAGACATGGGCAGTCCGGGTAAAGGCAGCAAGGATCGAGGACCGACGTTTTGAAGATATTCGATCGTCGCGCGAAGCGCTTCCCGGCCGCCCTGCCGCTCGCTTGCACGCTTGCGCTCGGCGCGTGCGTCAAGGAGCCCGTCGATTGGCGGGGCGACGCGCTTGCGGTTGCCATGCCTGCATCGGGCGACGAAGGGTCGGTCCCGGTGGACGCGCATCTCGTCCTGCGACCTGACGGCTCGCCCGCGCTCGAACCGATCGCCGCGGTCCCCTCGACGCCGAGCGATTCGTCGGCGTGCTCCGGCTCGTTCCGTGTGTCCGCGCTCTCGTCGACGGAGCTCTACGGCGTTTGGTGGTCGAAGCGAGCTGGCGGACGCGCCGTGCTGCTCGCATCCCGGTCGGATGATGCGGGCGGAACGTGGATGGCTCCGGTGCCCGTCGATACGACGGATCGCGGCGCGGTCGGTTGCGCGCGACCCGCGCCGGCGATCGCCGCTGATGGCTCGTCAGGCTACGTGCACGTGGTGTACTTCCTGAACGCGGTGGGCGGACCGGGCGTGTTCTTCGCGCACTCGATGGAGCGAGGCGAGCTCTTTCACTCGCCGGTGCCGATCATGTACGGCGATCGTCCGTCGTCCACCGCGGTGGCTGCCGCTGACAGCGTCGTGGTGGTGGCGTTCGAGGACCCTAACAGCGAGCGCTCTCAGATCGCGCTCGCGATGTCCCGCACGTGGGGCCACATCTTCACGCCCGAGCGGCCGGAAGCATCGAGTGGCACGCCGGAGGCCGAGGGTCCGCTCATCGCGCTGCGCAAGCAACTCGTCGCGGTGGGCTGGCATGGAAAGGACCGCACGGTAGTCGCGCGGGTCGGCACACTCAAGGCGAATTGATACATCAGTAGCGCGAGGGGCGAGCCTCGGCGAGAATTCGCCATGCTCATCCTCGGCGCTCACACCATCGACAATGGCGGCATTCACATGGCGGTGCGCCGCGCTGCGCGCAGCGGAATGCGCGCACTGCAGGTCTTCACCGCCAAGCCGCAGTTCTATAACGAGAAAATCTCCGTCCGTCCCGAACGCGTCGAGCGCTTCAAGGCGGCGCTCGCGGGCACCGACATTCGCCCAGAGCACATCGTCGCGCATGCGGCGTACGTGCTCAGCGTCGCGACGCCCGATGACGCGAAGTACGAGCGAGCGACATTGGGTCTCACGAAGGAAGTCGAGCGCGCCGCGGCACTCGGCATCGCTGCCGTGTGCTTCCACCCTGGATCCGCCCTCGACAGCGAGCGATCCGTCTCGGCGAAGCGAATCGGCGCGGCGATCACCAGAGCACTCGAGACAGTGCCTGGGACGACACGTCTTCTCGTTGAGAACACCGCGGGAGCGGGCCGCACGATGGGACGGACGGCCGAGGAGATCGGCGAGATTCTTTCGCACGTGCCGGCCGCGCTGAGGGATCGCACCGGCTACGGTCTCGACACGTGTCACCTCTACTCGAGCGGCCACGACATCACGATGTCGGACGACGCGGTGCGCGTGGTGCTCGATCAGTTCGAGGGCGCGACCGGCGAGGCGCCGAGCTTCTTTCACCTCAACGACAGCGAGGGTGCGCTCGGCTCGAACAAGGATCGACACGTGTTGATCGGCGATGGACAGATTGGCGTCGGGCCGTTCCGATGGCTGTTGAGCGACAAGCGAGCGAAGGGCGTCCCTCTCATTCTCGAGACGCCGCAGGAGCACTACGACATCGCCGAAGATGACGACACGCCGGACCCGTACGATCTGAGAATGATGGCGTTGCTCGAGAAGCTCTCGAGTCAGCTGGTGGATCGCGTGTGAGCTTCCAGCGCCAGCATGTGTCGCTCGCTCGTCGGCATCGCGTTAGGGCATGCTTTAGCGGCAAGGAGACACAGAATACGCAGACCGCCCGCAGCAGCGGGCCGACGCAGATTGGCGCGGCTTGCTCCGCGTGAGGGCTGAGCTTCTCTCGCAACGAGCCTGTTTTAAGGGGAAACGGCCTCGGTCAGCTCATAGCATCCCGAGGTTAGTTCCCCTTTCAAAAAGGTCCTGGTGTAATGAGGGTGGATGTTCGATGCACCCTTCGGCGTCAATCTGCGTCCGGCGCGAAGCGCCGGTCTGCGTGATCTGTGTCTCCTTGTTTTTAAAGCTGGCCCTGCCGCGATGCGTGTCGGCGAATCGGTGCCTCACGAGTTTTCATAGGGAAGAACGCTACTCTCTGCCTATTGCGTCCAGCACAGGGTCTTTTAGCTTGTTGCGCGACGGATTCGTGTTCGCCCCTCGAGAACGCGTTTCGATCATCCACCAGGAGAGCAATCGATGGCCACTGCCAAGAAGAAGGGCGCCGGCAAAAAGAGCGCTGGGAAGAAGGCCGGTGCTAAGAAGAGCGCCGGGAAGAAGGCCGCCGCGAAGAAGGCCCCAGCGAAAAAGGCGAAGCGTGCGCCGAATCCGGCGTTCATGAAAGCGATGACGCCGTCCGCTCAGCTCGCGCCCGTCGTAGGCGCGAACCCGATGCCGCGCACCGAGGTCACCAAGAAGCTCTGGCAGTACATCAAGAAGAACAACCTGCAGGACGCGAAGAATCGGCGCATGATCAACGCCGACGACAAGCTCAAGCCCGTCTTCGGCGGCAAGGCGCAGGTGTCGATGTTCGACATGACGAAGCTGGTGAACAAGCACCTCAAGTAGGTCCTTCGCTCTTACGCGAGTCGTTGTGTCAGAGGG
>Ga0307406_10001326_pt1 | contig 13890 bp, 8 predicted proteins | sample 322Cmetagenome_3_FD_203706 | JGI IMG/M metagenome (GOLD analysis project Ga0307406, IMG submission 203706) | Maize rhizosphere microbial communities from greenhouse at UC Davis, California, United States - 322HYB-C-2 | ecosystem: Host-associated > Plants > Roots > Rhizosphere > Soil | place... | reverse complement strand
ATAGCCCGCAGGTTGATGGCCGGGCACTGCTTCGTTCACCACATCGATCATTGCGGTATCCGGGTAGCGGGCGCAGTAATCGCGAATCCACTCTTCAATTTCTGCAGCAGTTTCCGTCGCACTCAAATTGTTGAGCCAAGAAGGTGACTGTGCACCCCATATAAAGGTGTGTGCTTTTACCGGGATATTGTGTTGGCGTGCGTAGGCATAAATGCGATCAACCGGCGCCCAGTTGTACACATCGCGGGTACCTTCCACCGAGCCCCACTTGCCTTCATTTTCGCCGGTAATTTGATTCCAGTAATTAATGAAGTCAGAGCGAACTGCACCTGAGGTGGTGATATTGCCGATAAATTTGCGTGTGGTGCCGCCCGTTGAGCTGCTGCTGGAACTGCTACTGGACGAAGCCGCTTGCCCACCGATGGAGAAATCATCCGCGTAGTAACTTACCGTGGTGCTTTCGCCTTCAATAATAAAATGTTGGAACCCGGTGGTGCCGCTTTGGGTGTAATAACCTTGCAACAAACGCCACTCAGTGGACGATGCCGTCACGGTAGAGACACGGGTATATTCGTTGTAGGTTGTGCTGTCGCTATCATCCAGACGTTTGCCGGTGAGGTGGATAACACTGTCAGGTGTGCCCGGTGCCAATTTCACCCACACCGCTACATCGTATTGGTTGCCACTGACCAATGAACCCACATTGAAGGTAATGCCGTGCCAGTTGGCAGTGCGGCCGGAAATTAACGCACTCGCAGCACCGCTGCGTTTGTCTTGTGTGCTGCGCGTAACTGTTGCTGCGGTACTACCCCAATTGGTCAAATTATTTTCCACACCGCCATTTTGCGCAAAATTGTTCGCAGGAACGGTATAACCACCGGATGAAGATGAACTGCTGGAAGTGCCTGGCATAGAACTGGGCACTGAGCTTGAAGACGGCGGCACTGAGCTAGGTGCTGAACTTGCCGATGAAGTTGTTGCACCACCACAGGCGGCGCCATTTACACTGGGGCGCTCGGCAGGTGCACCATTTTTATTGCCCTGAAAACCGAAGGTGACAGATTGGCCCACGGCGATGCTGCCGTTCCATGCCATGTTGGTTGCTGAATAAGGGTTGGAGCCAGAAAAATTGGCATTCCAGCCACTGGCCATACGGTTGTTCACATATTGCCAATTCACATTCCAATTATTAATGGGCGCACCCGTATCATTTTTAATAGTGATGTTGGCAACAAAACCGGTATTCCATTCACTTTCAATGGCGTAGGTACATGCCGCCATACTGGTTTGCGACAGCGCCGCGAGTGCGACACCAGCACCAATCAGCGCACAGGAGCGCTTGACTGTGTGGGTAATAAAGTTTGTTTTGTACATAGTGTTAATCTCCGCTTTTTATTAGTCGAATACCCGGTGCACATGTAAAAAAACCTGCGCAAAAAAACAGGCTGTGCACTAGCTCCTTGATGTTAATCACAATGAGTAAAATAGAGCTGCACAGCAGTAACCCAAGGCTATTGCTGAAGCGCGAGAATAGGTAAGCGGAGCAGAAAAAAATGGAATTATTGAAAGATTTTTTAAGAAATGTAAAAAGTTGAAGGTTTGCTGTAATTATTTTAATGTAAATTTAAACGACAAATTGCAAAATGATAACTAGTTTGTAGTGCATTTCCTTGCTGTGAAACGACGCATCTGTTACGGCCATCTGTTACAGAGTATTTATAAAAAATATCGAAAAAAATCAAACCAACATCACATCAACGTGAAACTAATATCAAGACAGCTCTTTAATGGGATACAAGGCTTTAAAGGTTTTAGGCACACAACCATATTCCGCTTTAAATAATTTATTGAAATAAGACACATTGTTGTAACCCACCAAATACGCAATTTCCGATACGTTCGCCTCTTCATTTTCCGACAGCAAGCGCGCCGCCTCGGTCAAACGTAATTTATTTAAATAAGCGGTGAAGGTAAGCCCCAACTCCTCTTTTAAAATGTCATTAATTTTGGTGCGGTTGGTTCCCAGCGTGGTTGCCGCGATTTCCAAACTCAACTCAGGGTTGGCGTATTCCGTTGCCATAAACCGCAACACTGCACTTTTTTCTTTATCTTTTTGTGGCGCTATAGATAGTTTTTTATACGCCATCAAGGGCTGATCCAACCTGACCCTTTCGCGAATATCCACGGTTAATACCGCCACATAGCGACGCAATAAAACAATCAGGAACACAACCCACAACAGCACTACCAGCGCTATCGCTACATAGAGATAGGTAAAATTATTACCGAGCAACTGCACATCGGTTATTTTTACGTAGGAAGGAGTATTGAGCGGGCTTTGCAGCGAATTTACCCAGGCGAACCCCATGGTTTTATCCAAGCGGTAGCCGGTATCACTGTGCTCAAAGCCATAGCGCCCCAACCACCAATAAGGAGTGTCCAATTCATCAAATTGGATATTGATGGTGGCCCAATCATGACTGCACGAGAAAGCCGTAGAGGACACGCGGCGGGTTATGGGTTTATTAATATCGGTGACTTTGTCATCAAAACTAAACAGGGCAAATAGCAGCACATTTTTGGGGTCGCACAACACCTTAAACGACACGCTGCTGAATTGTGTAAGGTCAACCACTTTTTGGGGCTGTGCAGAATCCATAAACGCAATGGTGTAATGGGTATAGGGAAAGGGTTTGTGCGGGTCAAGAAAAAACTCGTATTCAACAGTCCCCACTTCATTCTTAAGGGAGAGACGGGTTTTGCCATCGGGGACTTTGGGCTCCACTGCGGAATGCCATAAATAATTGCCATCGCGCGCGGGAAACAGTGATGCCGTCAACTGTGATTTGGAGGCGCCCAGCTGCAACAACGCAGCCGAAAGCAGAAGCAGTGCAATAAAAGCGGCGAGTGCATTTTTATAAAACGTCAACATGATTAAAAGTGGCCATTAAGTTTATGCAAAATACCCCAGCGCTATTTCCATAGCTGCTGCAAACAGTGGGGGCGCGCCTCACCCATTACCACAACCCACAGCCAGCTACTGTGATAACACAGGCCAGCAGCGACAGGCGGTAATAAATTGTTATGGGAATCAATGCAATTAAACGAAAACTTTTATTATGTTGACCGAATAAAAACCAGCCGAATTTACCTATGAAAGAATTACTTTGCCTATAAAAAGAATGAACCGCGTATAGGCAACTGCGCAGGCAGGAGTGCATAGGATTTTATCGCGAGGCAAAGGTACCACCTATACCAGAGCAAATGCACCCACTGGGTAAATATTTTTTAACTAACAAAAATCACCGGAGCGACTTACTGCACTTGGGACAATACTTTTTCCACATCAACACCAAAAATCATTACCCCCAATGGTTCAAATTTTTGGATGGTGTAAAGCGGCACACTCAGCTGTAATTGGAAGCGCTTGGTGGATTCATCGTAACTAATATCGCCAAAAATAAGGCTGTTGGCCGGCTTGTTGTAAGCGCGAATAAATTTCTCTTCATCGCCCTGCCAGTAATCCGAGGTCATATCGCTAATCGCCACATTAAGGCCGCGCTTGTCGGTCACTATGACCTCGGTGATCATATCCGGCGCCTGTTTTTTCATTTCGCGCAGCTCCGCAGAGAGCGGTTGATTGACCAATTCAATAGAGTAGGCAAAATCATTTTCTGCGAAAGCGTGTATCCATTGTTTATCGCGCGCATTAATTTCCTGCTGGCTCAATTTCGCGCTGGTTTTATTCGCCGCAACCAGCGCAGGCTCCAAACTGGGCAAGCGTTTCCAGCGCTCAATTTTTCGCCCGAGTAATTCTTTTATTTGTAACTGCTCGTAATCGGTTACTACAAAATTAACCGATGAGCAGCGCGTGATATGGCGATTGAATTCCACCAAAAAGCCTGGGTTCTGGTTTAAAAACTGTTCATTAAAGTAAACACCGAGCGGCACATAGCGAAAGAAGCGCGACTGGAAGTGATTCACATCCATATTCAGCTCTTTGCTCGCCTGTATAAAATGTTCACGGTCAGCAAGAATCACATCAATACGTTTGGACTGTAGCATTTTGATGAGCTGGGGCAGATTATTGCCACTCATCTCCACCTTGTAACCCGCCTCGGCGAGCCAGGTCTCCTGCTGGCTGCCCAAAATGGAACCCAGCCTGTACCCCTCACGCCAGGATTCGGGAGCGATAGTGTCATTGCGCCAAAACCAGTACCAATTTTCCAATACCAAAGGCGATGACAATACCGCATAAGGGTCAATTTGACGCATGGGAATGGCGGTGAAAAAGCCATCAATACGGTTGCTTTTTACATCCTGATAGGCGCGCCGCCAGGGCATGATTTGTACCGCATATTCGCGCTGCATATGGTTAAAAATACACTGTAAGTGTGGCAGCAGGTTCTGCTCATAACCCGTGGCCGAGTCAGCACTAAAGGCAGAGGAGATATTAGTGGCTAAATTAATAACCGCGTCGGGTTTTCCGGGAGAGTCCAGCGGGGTATCGGCGGCAATACTTGATTCAGCCAATGCACCACCTGCCCACAGGGAAATCGCGATAAATACCAACAACAGTGACCGCATAACAAAGCTCCCGCCCATTCTGTCGCCATCCGCACAGTAATGATAATACCCAGAGAAAAGATTATAGATTGGATGTGCCGCTATGCCATTCTGATGACTGGCGCAACTAGGGGACAGAAGAGAACTGCTGCAAAAAGTCGCTGCGCAGTGCCGTTTCGGTGGCGCTCGCAAGGCGGGCGATGGAGTCCTCGCGCTGCTGATTGATGTCCAACCTGGTTGCAGATTCTGCACCAGCCCACGCCAGCAGTTTCTGCAGTGCAGCGGGCTGATCAAACAATCCGTGCAAGTAGGTGCCCATAATCGCACCGTCGTCACTGATGGCACCATCGGGTACTTGTTTGTCGGCGCCATCATTAGAGCAATTGAAATAACACGCCGGTTGCAATAACGCGGCACCGCGACTGATGCCAGTGTGAATTTCATAACCGGCGAGCACAGTGTGTTTGTCCCACAATACACCGGTGCGTTGTTGCAATATTTTTTCTTCGGTCAGTTCAGTGCTAAGCGCCAAATACCCCAACCCGAGGGATGTACCCGGTGCAGATTCCACACCTTTGGGGTCGGCAATCGTTTCGCCCAGCATTTGAAAACCACCGCAAATACCGATTAGCTTTCCGCCATAACGCAGGTGTTTTTGAAGTTGTACATCCCAGCCTTGCGCGCGCAAAAACTGCAAATCGGCACGGGTATTTTTGCTGCCGGGAATAATTACCAAGTCGCACGCGGGGATGGGCTGATTGGGCCCAACCCAATGAAAATTAATCTGTGGGTGCAAACGCAGTGCGTCAAAATCGGTGTGATTGGAAATACGCGGCAACGCGAGCACTGCTACCTTTAATTGCGCCGCGGTTTTAGGGGCAGATGCGGTGAGCGCGTCCTCCGCATCCAAATACAAACCCTGCAAATAAGGGATCACCCCTAATACCGGCTTACCGGTTTTTTGCTCCAACCAATCCAATCCGGATTGCAATAAACCTAAATCGCCGCGAAAGCGATTAATTACAAAACCTATCACTCGTGCTCGCTCGGATTCACTTAATAATTCCAGTGTGCCGACCAAATGCGCAAACACACCGCCACGATCGATATCCGCAATTAAAATCACCGGGCAATCCACCGCTTCGGCAAAACCCATATTGGCAATATCGCGGTCGCGCAAATTAATTTCCGCCGGGCTGCCCGCACCTTCTACCAAAATCACATCGTATTGCTGCTGCAAGCGTGCGTAGGAATCCAATACATAACCCATCGCCTCGGTTTTGTAATCGTGATAAACCGCCGCTTCCATATCGGTGACTGCTTTTCCCTGCACGATTATTTGCGCACGGGTATCACTGGTGGGTTTGATTAAAATCGGGTTCATATCCGTATGCGGTTCAAGCCCCGCCGCTTGCGCTTGCAGCGCTTGCGCACGGCCAATCTCACCACCATCAGTTGTGACAGCGGAATTGAGAGCCATATTTTGCGGTTTAAATGGCACTACCGAAATGCCGCGATTTTTTAAAATACGACACAAAGCCGCCACCAACGTGGTTTTACCCGCATCGGAGGTGGTGCCTTGCACCATTAAGGTCTTAGCGCCTTGGATCATTAGGGTTTTGCTAGAGAGGCTTACCACTCAATACCCTTTTGTGCTTTTACGCCGGCGTTAAAGGCGTGTTTGATGGCTTTGACTTCGCTAAAAGTATCAGCCAAGTCTTCCAGATATTTTTTAGCACCGCGCCCGGTGATGATTACGTTTTGGTTGCGCGGGCGATTTTGAATTGCAGCAATGACTTTATCTTTATCCAGATATTTGTAGTTGAGCATGTAGGTTAATTCATCCAGCAATACCAAATGAATATCCGGATCGCGGAATACATGTTCACATTCTTCCCAGACTTTTTCGGCAGCGGCTTTATCTTGTTCGGCGCTTTGGGTTTCCCAAGTAAAACCGGTGCCCATCACAAAATATTCCAACTGCGCATTCTCGCCGCGAAAAATACTTTCAGTTAAAAAGTTTTTTTCGCCACATTCCCAAGTGCCTTTAATAAATTGCACGATTGCCACTTTGTAGCCGTGCCCTAAACAGCGTAGCGCGGTACCAAAACCAGACGAGCTTTTCCCCTTACCGTCACCGGTTAATACAATGACTACACCGCGCTCCTCATCGGCACGGGCGATAGCGGCATCAACAATTTCTTTGCGCTGCTGCATACGTTCTTGATGGCGTTTGGCTTTTTCATCGCTTTGGCTATGGTCGTCGGTCATGATGCGGCTCGCTAGTAAGTTAAGTGGCGGATATTTAGCGTCATACCCGCACATGCGGGTATCCAGAGTTTTAAACTTTGGACTCCTGCTTGCGCAGGAGTGACGAAGATTAAATTCCTCCCGTTACAGGAGGAATGGGTTTAATTAAACCATTAAAAACGATAAGTGATGCTAGCTTCGTAATTGCGTTCTGGTTGTGGGTACTGCCCCCAGCTTGCTTGCAGGCCAGCATAACGCTCGTTCGTCAGGTTTTTAATGCGGCCAGCCAACTCCAATTGTTTGTATTCCCAAATTACATTCAAGTTAAACAACTGCAGTGCACTGACTTTTTCCATCGCGTTGGCGTCATCGTCATTTAAATAACGTGTACCGAGGTAAATGGATTCCAGGTTTACGATAAGCGATTCCGTCGGCACAAAGTTAATAGCAAAGTTCAGGGTATTTTCGCTCACATAGGGTACAGCATTGCCTTTATTAACACCTTCGCTCAGCTCTGCATCAGTGTAGGTGTAATTAGCGCGCAGGCCAATTTCGTCACTCAGCTGCAATTGCCCTTCAAAAATAAAACCTTGACGCTCGGAATCAGGCAAGTTGATGTTTGCATAAGCAAAACTGTCAAAGGTGATTTCGTCATTCAAGGCCATATGGTAAAGCGAGTAAGTCACACTGGCTTTTTCGCCCGCCCATGCAGCACCAGCCTCGTAGGATTGACTGGTTTGCACCTCCAAAAATTCAACACCGGGTAACACCGCACCATTTTCATCTGCATTGGCGAAACGGAAACCGTCTGCATAGCGGGCAAAGAGTCGCCACTGGGGATCAATTTGGTAATTCAAACCCAATTCACTCGCGTTGACTTTATCGTCGTGTGCGGTTCCCAGTGCAAAATTTTCATCATCCACTGTGCTGTAGCGTACGCCAGTGGAAACGTTGAGTTTTTCCGTAATGGGATAAACCAACTGCGCATAAACACCTTCTACTTTTTGCGCAATATTGGTAAAGCCATCTTTAGTGGTGTAATCCGCATCCGTGTGATCGTAGCCCATAGTAACCACCGCCACACCATTGCTGGTTGCAATATTGCCTACTACACGCGGAGTAATATTTTTTACTCGCAAATTACTGTCAGAACGCCAAGGCGAGTAGCCGTCCACCAAATAGTAATCATCATAAAAGGCGATACTGTCTTCATCGCGGTCAGCATATTCAGCAAGGAATTGCCAAGCCTCGGTAATATCTATACCGGTACCAACACGGATTAAATCGGTTTGCTGATCACCGTAGTTATTCGGCGAGTAGGTAACGCGAGCATCCACCGCCGCTTGCGCATTACTAATCGCACCAGGTAAACGCAGCTCATCATCAATCGCCTGCCCTTCAACAAACACAAAGCCTTTTGCAAAATCGTAACGCACATTTCCCAGTACGTTTTCATAGGCATTTTGGTTGTTATCGCGGTAGTTATCTGCATTGCGCTTTTGTGCGGAGACACTGTAACTCAAACCATTTTCAAAACCCTGACGCACACTGGCGGTGTAGTCTTCCAAATTATCGGTGCCACTGGTGGCGCTAATGGTGCCGTCGGTTTCGCCGACTGCTGCACGTTTGGTAATGATGTTGATTACACCACCGACTGCCTGATCGCCGTACAACACACCCGCACTACCCTGCACAATTTCAATGCGCTCTACATCTTTTAACGAGACAGTGTTTAATGCCGGTGCTGCGAGGCTTGGGTTATTTAATTTGCGGCCATCCACCAATACCAACACGTTGTTGGCGCCTGACAAACCGCGCATTGATGCAGTGACATTACGCGCGCCGCTACCATCTGAATCGGTGAGTTGAATACCCGCTTGGGTACGCAGTACTTCCGACAATAATTTTGCGCCGCTCACGCGAATTTCTTCTTCGCTAATGACTTTGATTTGCGTCGCAACCGGCATGGTTGCGGTTTCGCTGCGGGTTGCACTCACATACACGGTATCTAGTTTTTTCTCGGCGGCGATAGACACCGGCGCGACAATAGAAATAATCGCGGCACTGAGGCCACTCAGTAAAAACACGGTTGATTTGCTAGACATGAGATTCCTCAATCCAAAATGGGATGAGGGAGGGAAAGCGGAAAAATAGGTATGAGCCGCAGCCCAATACACACACAGATTTCCACCGATGTTGCCCTCCGCGACATCGTGAACAAAAAGGAGCAAATGCTCCGGTTTGAGGCTGGTATCGGACTCATTCACGCGGGATTAACACAGCGCAAATACACCGTTGCGGGGGCAGTGTCGGGATTGCATCGCCGTTAATAACGCAGGCGATACGCACCGACTTCCCATTGACTCTGATCCTGGCTCGCTCTGGTTAAAGAGCGATTACCCATCAGACACCTCGGGCGCGCAAGGTAAAGGCGCACGCCATGCAAGTCAATCAATTCCTGCCAGCGGTACATCATGCAAATCACTACCCTTTAAAACAATATTACAATTGATATTATTTATCATTTGAGAATAAAATGGCGCCATTTACATCAGCCCCGAGAGCCAGACACCATGACCCACACCAAAACCCTGCTTGCCAGTGTTATCGCCAGCCTGTTATTGGCCCCTGCTACCAGTTTTGCCGCAGAGCAACCGGGCAAACTCAAAACCGTAAAAGTGGAAGCCGACGCACTGGGTAACACCACCGAACAGACCGATTCCTATACCACCGGCAGTATGAGCACCGCGACCAAACTGGATTTGAGCATCCGCGAGACACCGCAATCGGTATCGGTGATCACCAGCCAGCAGATTGAAGACCTGAATATTGTCACCGTAAATGAAGCGCTGGATACCGCCACCGGTGTGAGCGTGAAGCGTTCGGAAACCGACCGCACCTACTTTGAAGCGCGCGGCTTTAACATCAACAACTTCCAAATGGATGGCGTAGGCATTCCCTTGCACTGGGGTTTGCTGGAAGGCGATATCGATATGGCCACCTATGACCGCGTGGAAATAGTGCGCGGCGCCAGTGGTTTGATGAGCGGTTTAGGCAGCCCCGCAGCCACCGTCAACCTGATCCGTAAACGCCCTACGGCGGAAACCCAAGCCAGTGCCAGCCTGACCCAGGCGCGCTGGAACGATACTCGCCTGCAAGCCGATGTGTCCGGCCAGGTAGCAGAACCCATTCGCGCCCGTGTGGTGGTAAGCGAACAGAGCCGCGATTCCTATTTGCAGGATTACCACAAAGACCTGAGCAGCACCTATGGTGTGGTGGAGGCTGATTTGGGCTTGAACACCCTGCTTACCGCTGGTATCAGCCGCCAAAAAAGTGAAGCCGACAGCCCTATGTGGGGCGCCCTCACCCTGACTTATCTGGCCGATGATGGCAGCAGTCGCCCCACCAACTTCCGTCGCTCTATGAACAGCTCGGCTGACTGGGCTTATTGGGATGTAAAAGACACGCGCAGTTTTGTGGAGCTGGACCACACTTGGGCCAATGGCTGGAATACCAAAGCCACCTACAACCGCACCAAAACCCGGGGCGCACAAGAGCTGCTTTATGTATACGGCACACTCAATGAAGATATGTCCGGCTTGACCGGTTGGGCCGGAAAATTTGACCGCGAAACTGATATCAAACTCTTTGATATCGCCACCAGCGGCGAATTCACCACCGGCAGCCTTACCCACAAATTTGTAGTAGGCGCCAATCAAGCCGATAACGATGTCGATGAACATGCGCTCTACGACTACACCACCGGTAACGGCTTTCCGGCCATTACCAATATGGCCGAATGGACGGGCGATACCCCATACCCCACCTTTGCCGACATGCCCAATGGTGAAATCACCAGCGACAAACAAACCGGTGTTTACTTGGCGGGCCAGTTCAGTTTGAGCGACGACTTGAAACTGCTAACCGGCGCCCGTTCAGCGCGGTATGAAAGCGACAGCGTCAGCTACGGCGCCAACCTGAGCAAAAAAGATGATGTAGTGGTGCCCTACGCTGGCCTGACTTACGACTTGAGTAAACAACTCACGCTCTACACCAGCTACACCGAAACCTTTACCCCGCAAAGCGAGAGCAAGCTGTCCGGCGAGCGCCTTGATCCGGTGACAGGTGTAAATAAAGAAGTGGGTTTAAAAGGCGAATTCTTTGAAGGCAAACTCAACACCAGTTTCGCGGTATTTGAAACGGCACAAGAAGGTTTGGCGACAGTTGCTGGTTTTAATACCGACCCCACCCAGGGTGAAACCGGTAATTATTATGAGGGCGACGATTATGAGTCGCGCGGTTTTGAATTTGAAATCGCCGGTGAACTGACCGAGCAGATCAACCTGGTGCTGGGTTACACCAACCTCACTATCGACGATAACAAGGGCGAAGTCTCGCGCACCTTTACCCCCAAACAATCGGCCAAACTCACCGTCAATTACTACCCGCAATTTGCGCCAGGTTTGAAGTTGGGGAGTTTTGTGGAATACCGTTCAGATACCTATCTGCGCGGCACAGTGATCGAGCAGGATGCATTGACCTTGGTGGATCTCTTTGCCAGCTACGAGTTCAACGACAACTGGTCGGCATCACTCAACCTGAGCAACATCACCGACGAAACCTACCTCACCAGTTTTGAATACAGCCAGGCTTATTACGCCGAACCGCGCAACATCAGCGCGACGATTCGCTGGCAATACTAATAAAAAATCCCGCCGGGTCAGTCCCGGCGTTAGACCCGGCGGGATTTTTGTTTTTTTTAGATCACATTCGTTTTTAACTTCCAATATTCCCTCATCGCTTCGTTCACTGTACCAACTTACTGCTCTAACTCACTCGCGGTATAAGGTTGGTTGCGGTTTGCGGTTTGTGCACGAACCTTGGCGACCTCATCAGCGCTGATTGCGTGTGCGGCATTGCCCCAGTTGTTGCGAATGTAGGTGGCAATGTCGGCGGTGTCCTGATCGCTAAAGTTTGGATTAGCGCCCAAGCCCGGCATCATCATCGGTAATTGGTAATGCACACCGTTCACGGTGATGGGGCCATTTAAACCGTGCAGTAATATTTTGATTAAACGTTCCGGTTCACCGGTAACCCATTCACTCTGTGCCAGTGGCGGTGCCATGCCGTCCATACCCTGCCCTTGTTTGCCGTGGCAACCAAAACAGGCTGCGCCACCGTCAAATAACGCCTGTCCACGGTAGTATTGGTTTTGCTCCTGGGTGACAAGTTTATTGAAATTACTTTCGATAATTTTTTGTTTGCCCACCAAATCCAGCAACGCAATTAATTCCTGACTGGCATCAGCGCCTAACAATGTTTTTAACGCTTGTTCGCGACCCGCGATACCACTGACTACCGCCTGATTCAAAAGCTCCTGATTAGCTGAAGGCTGATCGCCATAATTCGCCAACAGGGTTTTGATCAGCGCCAAACTGGAATCGATTTTTAATTCACCGGCGCTAAGTGCAATTTGCAGGGCGACTTCATAGTCGCTCTTGGCCAGCTCTGTCAAACGCGGGGCAAATTGTTGCTGCTCGGCTTTGGACAAATGCATTAACAACGCGATTGCTGAAATTTGCACCTTGGGGTGGGAAGCATGCAACCCGGCGCGGATGCTGTTGGCATTAACAGCATTTAATCCCTCCAGCGTCCAGAGTGCATTAATTTGTGCGCGGTGATCGCGGCTTTGCTGCATCAGGCGAGTAATCGCCTCAGTCACACTTTTATCGTTCTGCTGGATGATCAAGCGTCTGGCGGTATCGCGATACCAACCGTTGGCGTGCGCCAAATAGGGAACTAACTGCGCGGCGCTTTTACCTTCCATTTGGGCACCTTCCAATTGTGGCTTGGGCGCTAAAGGGTTAACTGCCCAGCGCAGGCGATAAATACGCCCCAGCCTGCTGTTATGTTTATGGAGTTGACGACTTTCTGATTGCTCGCGCAAATAGCTGGTTAAATATTCTTTATGCTGGATCACACCGTGATACATATCAAGAATGTAGAGTGAGCCATCGGGTGCGGTGTACAAATTTACCGGGCGAAACCGTTCATCGGTGGAGGCGAGAATTTCACCTTGCGGATAAATCTCCTCGCCGCGGAATTGCCCTTGCTCTTCGATAATACGTCTGGCCGAGATTAAATTGGCCGCCGGCTCCGGAGTAAAAGCAACGCCATAAAATTCAGCGGGAAATTGATCCCCGCGATAAACCACACTGCCACTGGCGGCGGTGAAATTAATTAATTTGCCTTTATTTGGCCCCGCCGCAACCAGAGTTTCTGGCAGATAAGCGCGGTTCACGCCCGGGTTAATTCGCGCTGGATAAATTTGGTTGCCGCCAATACTCTGTGCTTTTATTTCCTGCACCAAACCGGGGTTTTTATTGAGTGAATTAGGGCGCAAATATTCGCCCTGCGCTGGCGCACTGTTCCAGGTGTGAAACAGGCGGCCATAGTCATCCATACTCATGCCCCACTGACCGCGATATTCAGTCGTGGCGCTCGCCATTTTCCAATAACGGTTGCGATAAATTTCTTCCGCACCCGCAGGCAATTCACTATCGAGTGGCAATATTTTGTAACGGCGATCACTCTTGGCGTTGTAGTACCAATTGTCCAACCCAAACAACATGCCATTGGCTTTGTGCTCAACACTGCCGCCTTGGGCATAGGTTGGATCAACCACTTCACGCACGCCCAATTTATCACCTGCCAGAACTTCGGCAAAATACAACTGGGTTTGATCCGCGTAGAGAATACCGCCTTTAACCAACACAATGGTGCGCGGCAAAATCACATCATTTAAAAATACTTTGCGCTTATCAACTTTACCGTCGCCGTTTGTATCCTCAAGGATGGCGATATTACCTTTGGGGATTTCTTCATTATTGCCGTCCAAATCCGGCATAAAAGTGTTCATCTCCGCCACCCACATACGCCCGTTACCATCGAAACTCATGGCCACCGGGCTAAAAACATGGGGTTCGGCGGCAACATTCTCTATGACAAAACCGGGCTGTAGCTGCATGGACTTTAATGCTTGTGGCACCGCTAAAACCGGCGCAGGAGGAATCT
>Ga0307406_10001325_pt1 | contig 13904 bp, 10 predicted proteins | sample 322Cmetagenome_3_FD_203706 | JGI IMG/M metagenome (GOLD analysis project Ga0307406, IMG submission 203706) | Maize rhizosphere microbial communities from greenhouse at UC Davis, California, United States - 322HYB-C-2 | ecosystem: Host-associated > Plants > Roots > Rhizosphere > Soil | place... | reverse complement strand
CGCTCTTGATGCCGTTGGCGCCGGCGTTGGAGAATTAGTCTTCTGGTGCCGTGGCAAGGAAGCCTCGTTCCCATTCAAACGTGACGAAACGCCGACAGACTGCACCATCGTCGGCATCGTTGACTCGGAAGCTCACGTTTTTCAAAAGTAATGCTTATTGCTCGCGTTATCGGCAACGTCGTCGCCACTCAAAAGAACCAGCGTTATGAGGGTTCACGGGTGATGCTTTGCCGTCAGATCACTCCGGAAGGCGAAGACATGGATTACACGTGCCTCGCTCTAGATTCGGTCGATTCGGGGCTTGGTGACACCGTAATTATCGCCCAGGAAGGCTGGTCCGCCTCAACTGCCGCTACCGGCCGACCCGGAGCCGCCATCGATTCAGCGATCGTGGGTGTTGTGGATCGGCTTGACCTGTTGTAAACCTTCAGTGAGTAACGAATCCCTAGCCAAGAAGATCGCGGAATTACTGGAAGCTGAGCGTCCACCGGTCGATTTGTCGGGACTTGAGACAGCGATCAAGCAACTCGGTGATCGGATCGAACGACTTGAAACTAAGGCCGTCGAAATTCCGCGTTCCGCACTCGACGCTCCGCACGTAAGTCACCCTTCAATCGATAAACTTTCCATTGCGGAAGCCATCGCCGATCAGATCTTCGGTGGGGCGGGCAAAGAAAAGGCCTGCACGTTCGAACCGAACGGCAAGCCTTGTGATCATTGTTCTATGTGCAATTCCCGCGGATTCTAGCCTAATTGTTTGAATTACTAGCCGCAGGAGCCGCGGGCGCTGCAGGTGCGTTGGCCGGCTGAGTTCTTCGGAGGTCGTTAGCGTTTCCGATGTTCGGCGCTTGTTGAGCGGAGGGATCAGCTTGAAAGTAGGGCTCTTCCTTGAATCCGAGCAAGCCAGCGGTCAACACAGCCGGAAATGAATTGCGCGTTGTGTTGTAATCCTGCACGGCAGACGAGTAATCGGTACGAGCCACGTTGATCCGGTTCTCAGTACCGGCAAGCTCGGTTTGGACGTTCATAAACGCTTCGCTCGAACGCAGTTGTGGATAGCTTTCCTGGAGGCTCAAGAGCCGTCCTATGGTGCCGCCGAAGCTGTTCGCGGCCGTAATGATCTGCTCGCGCTGTTCGGGTGTGCGATCGCCGCCTTCACCGGCGGCAGGCTGTGCGGTGGCGTTCAGCAGACGCGAACGGGCATCCGCGATCTGGCCGAACACTTCCTGTTCCTGAACACCCGCCATTTTCGCGGCCTCGACAAGATTCGGGATCAGATCAGCTCGCCGTTGAAGCGAGCTTTCCACATTCGACCACTTGCCGCGAACGTTCTGCTGCTTCGAGGTCAGCTCGTTGTAGCTGCAGCCGCTAAGCCCGAATGCCGTCAACATCGCAATACTCAAAAGAATAAGTCTTCTCATTTTTGTTTCTCCCCCTGACGCTAACCGCTAAGCGGCCGCTTCCTTCTTCCCAACTGCATCTACGGAATCTATCACCTTCTCGATCTGTTCCATATATTGTGCGAACAGGTCGTTTGCTTTTACTTCTGTCAGATTCGCCGCAAAGTTCTTCTCACGAATGTTAAAGATCTTCTCGAAAACACCACCATCGAGTCCGAGCGTCTCAACCGTAAGCGCTACGATCTCATGTTTCGTTGCGGGCGGCTGAACGCCGTGAAGCAGCAAAACCGCCCGAAAGATCGCGGCAAAGCTCGCCAAACTCTCGCCCATCAGATTCGACAATCCCTCCACCGATACGGAGGCCGGTATGTACTGCCGACGCAGGAGCAAAAGCTTGCTCCTGAGCTCGTACTCGGTCTGGTGACGCAGAAATGCGTCAGATATCTTTAGGCCCGCAAGCACGTCCTCGCCGTACAAGACCTTATGCGCGACTTCCATCTGGTGAAACTCTATCGGGAACACGTCGGCAGCGTTCTGAAGTTCAGATACGGTGAAATAGACCGGAACCGGATGTCCAAGCCGGTGCCATTCGCGGACGCACGCGTTGGCATTGCGAAGGTCTGCCGGTGTTATCTTCTTCAGCGCGATCAGGATGTTGTAATCCGAGCGTTCCGGAATAAAGTCGCCTGCAGCCGCCGATCCATACAGCGTCACCGACGCCAGGTTCGAGCCATGCGTCCCCTTGAGATCGTCAATGAAAGCCGAGAATTGATGCTGCATATGTTGTCTACCAATCGCCTCCCGCTCCGCCGCCGCCAAAGTCGCCACCGCCGCCGAATCCGCCCCAGTCCGAGCTTCCGCCGCCCCAGTCCGAGCCGCCGCTCGAAGAGCCCCAATCGCTTGACGATGAACTCGAGCCGATCGCGTTACCGATCGCCGATCCGATGATCCACGGCAGTGCATCCGACGCACCGCCGCCGAATCCGCCGCCGCCCCAACCTTTCTTGCCCTTCCCTCCGCCGCCGCGATTCGCGAAGATAACGAGAATAATGATGAAGATTATCAGAAGGCAGCAAAATGCGGAATAAGCAGCTTGCCCGCCGGACATTCCGTCTTCGGTTTCCGTAGCTACCGGAGTTGGCGACGCGGCGGTACCGCTGGATCGCTGGTCGATCGATCGAATGAATGCCTCCAGCGTGTCCTCAATACCCTTCGCGTAGTTTTGCTGACGGAATTCAGGAACGAGATACTGACGCTGTATGCTGCCGACGAGGCCATCGGGCAGTTCATCCTCGAGGTTCCGGCTTACTTGCGTGAAATACTTTCTGTCCTGGATCGCGACGAACAGCAGAGCGCTCGGATTATCGTCGGCCTTCGACCCGATCCCCCAGCCGCGTGCCACGGCCAGCGAATAGTCGAATATCGGACGATCGCCGGTTGTGTTGACCACCGCGACCGCAAGTTCGACGCCGGTTGTACGCTGATATTCGATCAGGCGTTTATCAAGACGGTCCTTGGTCGTCTGATCGATAACACCAGCGTAATCATTGACCGGCCCGGTCGGAGTCGGCAGTGGAGATGTATTCTGGTTCCACTCGCTTTGGGAAAATGCGGGCAATGCCGCCATGTAGAGCAGAAGAGCAGCCGCAACAGAAACTAATTTTGCCGAGGCAAAAGATCTTATCATTCCGTGTAGCCCAATTCTGTCAAATCATTAACAAATACGAAAGGAAGTTCAGCGGGGTTCCGACCTTTTCGCGACGATCGTGACCTTGGCCCGGAAAACCCGTTTGAGAAGTTTTATTGAGCGTTGGGAGTTTGCGTACGCGATCAACTCCTCTTGCGAAGCCTCATCACCCGGCCAGGGCAGTTCCGTTTCCGACTCGTCCTCAGTGAAATCAGGGATCTGTATGTTCAGCGGAGCGCGTGCGGGTGCCGCGGCCGCTCCGACACCGGCCCCATTGGTCGCCGCCGTTTCAACCTGACGCTGGCCGATAGCTCGTCGAAGCAGCTCGGAAGCATGCGGGATTGGTCCGAAGTTCTCATCGAGGATGTCGAGTTTTCGGTCAAATTGTGCGTCGAGCGTCTTATCGTCGAAATGTTCGAGGTCTTCGCTGGCGATCGGCGGCAGTTTGACCGGAAGCGAGGCGACGAAACTAAGATCGTCATACACCGAAGCCTTCGGAGCGAATTCAGGCAGCGGTATCGGATCGTCTGCGGGAGAGTATTCCGGTTCGTCAAGCTCTCGATAACCAATGCCTAAGTCGGGCTCTTCGAGCGCAATTTCGGCACTAGCTGTCGGCGGATCGGCTTGCTTCGGCGCAGGCGGTTTGGCCGCTGCTACGTCAGATTTTAGAGTTTTTTTTTCCGAGTCGACTGACGCAGCCATCGCTGCGGAGTCAGGAATAGCGGTACCGCCTAGCCTAGCCTCCAGGCTGCTAAGCCGGTTCAGCACATCCTCGACCGAGCTCATCTTGCGGATCTCGATCAGCTTAACGAGCCCGATCTCAAGAACGTACCGCGACTGAACGGCATCCTTTAGCTTTGTTTCTGTATCGGCAAGTGCATGGAAGAGCCGTACGAGGTCGGCCTCCGAAAAGCGGTCGGCATTCGACTCAAGAGCCTCAGGAAGGAGCACAGATGTGTCGACGAGCGTCGTTTCGCCGCCGGAAACTTTGAAAATAAGGAGATCTCGAAGGACAGCGAGAATATCTCGGCAAAAAGTACGAAGGTCCTGCCCACGATCAACCAACTCGGCGACGACGTCGAGCGCCGCATTCGATTCGCCCGTGGCGAAAGTGGATATGATCTTTTCGATCACCTCGCTTCCTGCCAATCCGAGAGCCTTTGTAACATCGGCCGACGTGATCGACGCGTCCGAAAAACTGATGACCTGATCGAAGTTCGACTGGGCATCACGCATCGATCCCTCGCCCGATCGGGCAATCATTTGAAGCGCCGCATCATCGATGTCGATCTTCTCGGCGTCGGCGATCAGCCGAAGCCGCGTGAAGATCTGAGCCTGCGGGATCGTGCGAAAGATGAATTCTTGCGACCGCGACGTGATGGTGTCCGGAACCTTGTGCAGCTCCGTCGTTGCCATGATGAAGATGACGTTCGGCGGCGGCTCCTCGACCGTCTTTAACAGGGCATTGAAGGACGAGGTCGAGAGCATATGGACCTCATCAATGATGAAGATCTTGTTACGATCGCGGGCGGCGGCGACATTGATGTTCTCGAGTATAATGTCGCGGATGTCCTGAACGCCAGTGTTCGAGGCCGCGTCGAACTCGATAACGTCGAGCGACCGGCTTTCGGTGATCTCAAGGCAGCTTGGGCAAATGTCCGCATCGCCGAACTTGCATGGTTCCGGATTCGGGACCTCGGTTTTATGGCAGTTAAGGGCCTTTGCGAAAAGGCGCGCGGTCGTCGTCTTACCTACGCCGCGGGCTCCGGAAAATACGTATGCGTGATGCAGACGCCCATGCTCGATCCCGTTGCGCAGCGTACGCGTAATGTGATCCTGGCCGGTTACTTCGTTAAAAGCCTGCGGCCGCCATTTTCTAGCGATTACCTGGTAGGACATTCTATGCGATGAAGTAATTGTAAACTTAACGCGGTTTCTAGTCGATTCGGCCGGTGAAATTCGCCAGATGATTGACCATTTCGTCGAGAAGCCCGGTGCGAGTCGACGATTGCGGCACCCCGTTAACGACCATCGAGAATACAAGTTCCTCGCCCGATGCGGTCGTGACGTATCCGGAGAGAGCCGAAACCTGATCTATCGTCCCAGTCTTGCCGCGGACGTTGTTATTTGCCCGAGTCCCGCGAAATCGATTACGGAGAGTTCCGTCGACCCCGCCGACGGTCAAACTGTCTCGCCAGGCTTGCGACGAGCGGCTCTGTTTGGCCATGTAAGTATAAACCTGCACGACCGATGAGGGCGTGATCAGATTGTGCCGCGAAAGACCGCTGCCGTCATACTGAATGATCCCGTCTGGTGCGACGCCGATGCCTGTAAGGAATTTTTTGACCGCGGCGAGGCCAAGTTCCGAGCTGTCGGCCGTAGAGATCGTCGTACCGCCACCGGGAACCGTCGACACGTTTCTTTCCAGTTCACCGAGCGTCCAAAGCAGCGTCTCGGTATACATATTCTGGCTCGGCTTCATTGTTTGGGCTGTGATGGTTGCCAATGGAGCAGATTCGATCTTAAGGATCTCGACTCCAGAAGGAAGTGAACCGTCGACACGCTTGACGTATCGATGACCGCCGCCGACTGTTACGCCGCGTTCTATCAGCCGTTGACGAAGCAGCGCCGCAAATAATTCGGCGGGACGCGAGATACTCACCTCGCCACTAAAACCTCTGTCGCCCAACGGAAGCGAGCCGCTGAGCTCAAGGACATTTTGATCCAGTTTTTTATGTACGCCCAAGGTTCGACGAGATCCGGTGGGGCCTGTAATACACTGGTTTATGACTCGCACTACGGGGTTGAAAGGAGTGATCTTAGCTGTGCAGCTAAATCCCGACGGGCCGGGTTTCACCTCCAAGGTGATCACGCTGTCGTTTATCGGGAGCCCCGAAACTTCCGCGCCGTAGGACCATTGCAGGTCGTCCCATTCCCATCCTTGTGGGATCGCAAAGCCCCTGAAATAACTGTCATCACCCACGATCGAACCGCTGATGCTCTTGATACCTGCGGCGACGATCTTATCGACTATCGGATCGATGCTCTTCATCGGATCGTCCGAACCGTTGAATCTCGTCGAGATCGAAACATCACCTCTCCCGAAGATCACCAGATCGCCATTCACTGTGCCGTCAGATGTCGGAGGAGCAGAGGCGTAGAAGCTCGTAATGAACCGATAGTCGGGCCCAAGCCTATCGAGAGTAGCGGCAACCGTATAGTTCTTCATGTTCGACGCGGGCATGAAGTACTTTTCCGAATTCTGCTCAAAAATAACCTTCCCCGACGCGAGAGAAGTGATCTTCACACCCACCGATCCGCGTTGCACCTCGGGTTTCGCGAGACTTTGCCGCAAACGAAACTGGAGATCACTGAGTGTTTGTCCCGACGGAACCGAAACCGTCGGTGTAGGGGTCGGCGACGGCGTCGCTACCTGCGACGAGGCGGTCGTGGCGAGCAAGAAAACTGGAAGAACGAGCAGCGAGGCCGTACGAATGAATGACATACAGCTATTCTACCGAATTCGTGGTGGAGCATCGAGAGATATTGCACAGTCGAGAAGAGCCGAGGTCAACTCGGCTCTTCGGGAATCGCGGGATCTTCGCCGGCCGGGAAGTTCAAGGTGCGAAGAAGCTCATATTCGTCAGATCGGCGGCAGGCGTGATCTGCTGCGGAGCGAAAATGTAGTGCCGTTTTGCAACCGACACCGTATACGTCTGGTTCGATAGCACGTTGTCGAATCTAAAGTAACCGAATGTGTTCGTGTATACGGTGCGAGCTTGCCCCTGAGCGTTTGTGAGTACTACGCGTGCATCCAAAAGTCCTTTGAATGTTGTACCGACGCGGCCGGAGACTACAACATTTACCGAGGCGGCCGCACTCGGTCCTTGCACCGCAACCGTGATCGGCTGGCCCGTTTTGAAGAATCCTACGGTCGCGTTTACCGCCTGAGGCGGACGGTTCGATTCGAATCGAAAGTTGTACAACGTGCCCCACCGGATCGCATTCGCATTTGGATTCTGAGCAAACGTTTCTGTCGCCCAAGTTATTGAGGTCGCGTTCTGGGCCGGGGTCCACGGAGCACTGCTGTATCCGGCGTCGCCGGTTGTACCGTCAAACGCCCAACCCGGATGCTGCGGCGGGGCGTGAAAGCCTAGGTTTGTCACGGACGCCCCGCTGCCAATCGGGATGGAGAAAGAATTGATAGCGCGATCGAGATTTTCGTTATAGACCGCATATTCATATCTCCAAACGCCTGGCGACGGGTTTGTGACTTTATAGGCGACGATACCGACACCATCAGCTCCCGGTTCCGGCTCGAATTGCATCAACGCGGCTCCATTCCATGCGGTGATCGCAGGCTTTGAGCGTTCGGTCGGTGCGGCGGGCGAGAAGCTGAAAGGACTGGCCGAAGTAGTCACCGTATAACGCCGATACGACACGTTGTTGTACATGTTGCACTGTGTCGGATTGGCTTGGCACCAGACATATTCGTGAGGCGTAATGTACTGCGATTCGGCGTAATATGTCGCCCCCGGATTCAGGCTTGGAGTCAGGTCCGCGATCTCCGTCAGAATACGATGGGAACTCTGATCATGCGTGTGACCTGTATGGTTATTTGCCGGATATGAGCCTGAAGTCCCACCGGAAGGAAACGCCCCGGTGAACGGGTTTACCCATGCCCGCGAGCCTAGGCTAGGCCCCGCATTAAGGGCGGCTGAGTAGGGATCCGAGCAGCCTGATCCCAGCCTGTTGCCTCCATTTCCGTTACAGCCCAGATTGCAAAGGTTCTGCGGAAACGCATTAAATCCGTGCTTAACGTTCGATTGGCCTATCTGCTCGAAACGATCGTCGTTATTTGGCCCACCGCTCATCCGATACATGTTCTGCGGTATCACGGGATGGTCGTTGCTGGGTAAAGCGTTCCAGTTGAGATCGACCGTTCCGAAGTTGCATGAATCCGTCCCGACGGCGAGACCCACGCGAGTTCCCGAGACCGTCCCGGTAGGCTGAAAGAGTCCGTTCAGATCCCCGACGACCACATCCGGGCCGGGTACCGTCCCCGTCTCGGGTGACGCGGGAAGGGCATCGGAAACCACTACGCCATCGACCACCTTCGTGATCTCGATGGGACGCATTGCCAAGTCTAAAGAGATCTCGCCGACCACCCGGCCAGCATCCTTGATCCTAAGTTCCTTTGCATACTCCTCAGAGAGCAAGAGGCGTCCGCCCTTGTTGGAAAGAAAGCGTCCGTGCGGCTGATAGATGTACTCATGTCCCTCGACGTTGAAGAAGGCGAATCCGGTCTTGGCATCGCGGATCACGAGGCTGTAATGACTTCCGAAAGGGCTTGAATCCACGATCAAGGAACTCAGCGATCGGCTAACCTTAGCCGGAAGAGTCGATTCGCCCTCGGGAATGAGCCGAAGCGAACTGGGAAGCAATCCGCGAAATTCATCATCAGCGGATACGGCCCTGAAGAAGGATTCGGTTCCGGCTCGAAAATTCGCTGTCGAATAAACCGGTTCTGTCAGGCGATCTCGGTCGAGAGCATTCGCATCGAGACGAAGCGTGATCGTACCGCTTGCTGCAGCCAGCTTTTCCAATGTACTGGGCACCCGAGCGCTTGGTGTCTCTTGAGGAGCTAGCGTCTCTCCCGCGAAGCTTGAGAAAAAATACAGGCCCGGAAGAATCGCAAGCAGGATCAATTTGGTCATAGATCTCCCTAGATCGAGCTGAACTTGGCTAGTGTGTAAGAGAAGCTGAGGCCGTTTCGCTTCGGAAACCAGTACATTCCTTTTACACTGTTTTTTAGGGCTTTTTCAAGTCTCGTCCCCAGCAATGAAAGATGGCTGCGCCGAAAACGTAAGGAAGTTGAAAAGATCGAGGAGTCTTCCCGTCCTCGCGAAAGTTGACGCTTCGGAACCGGGCAAGATGGCGCATTCCGGTACCGCGAAATGGCGAGCCGCGGTTCTGATCGCTCTCCATGTTTTGATGGCGGCTCACATCGTCCAATGGAATCTCGCGGGGCAGACCGTCTCGCCTATCGAACCGTCCGAGGCGATGTACACGCTTCAAAACGGAGCGGTCAACGCCGGATTCATTTTCTTTTCTCTCGCGATCATCGCCACGCTGATCTTCGGCCGGTTCGTGTGCGGCTGGGGATGTCATGTGCTCGCACTTCAGGATCTTTGCGCATGGTTACTCAAGAAGATCGGCCTCACTCCGAGACCCTTCAGATCGCGGGTCCTGATCTACATCCCGCTTATTTTTGCTCTGTATATGTTCGTGTGGCCGATGGTTGCTCGCTGGATCTCAAAACCATCCGCCGAGCCGCTGATCCCGCATTTCACGAACCACCTGATCGTCACCGATTTCTGGGCGACATTCCCGCCTGTCTGGATCGCGATCCCGTTCCTCGTCGTTTGCGGATTTATAACCGTTTACTTCTTGGGATCGAAGGGATTCTGCACATACGGATGCCCGTATGGCGGTTTCTTCGGCGTTGCCGATAGGATTGCCCCTGGTCGCATCCGCGTAACCGACGCGTGCAACTCCTGCGGCCACTGCACCGCAACCTGCACATCCAACGTGATCGTCCACTCGGAGGTCAAACAGTACGGAATGGTCGTCGATCCCGGGTGTATGAAGTGCATGGATTGTATCAGCGTTTGCCCCAATGACGCGTTGTACTTCGGCTTTGGCAAGCCGTCGGTCGCGGTCAAGAAAACAATTGCGAAAAACTATTCGCTGACTTGGCCGGAAGAGGTAGCGGGAGCGGCCGTGTTTGCTGTGGCTTTGTTCGCCGTCTGGGATGTTTATCAGCTCGTTCCAATGCTGATGGCGATCGGTATTGCGATCGTTAGTGCCTACCTCTTCTTGCGACTCGTTAGATTGTTGCGATCGAGTGATCTGCCATTTTATCGTTGGAACCTCAAATCCGCAGGAGCGATCACCCGGGCCGGATGGGTATTCACGGCGTTCACGGTGATCTGGCTTGGGTTTAATGCTCATAGCGGTGTCGTGAGGTATTTCGAATCTGCTGGAACTCGAGCGTTTGAATCCATCCGCCTGCCCGACGAACTTGCTCTCGCGCAGCCCGATCCGAAGTCGTGGCTTTCGGCGGCTGATAGAGAGAGCATTGCTCGTGGACGGGATAGCTTTCGACGAGCCGACAGGATCGGCTTGCTCGCGAATGTTCCCGCGATCTCAAAATGGGCATGGCTTGAGTATCTCTCCGGTGATGCCAATACTGCCGTTGATCTATTGCAAGAGGCTTCGACGAAGCAGGATGGGCAACCGAAAACAATGAGCCTCTATTATCGCGGAGCCATATTGAACCGGCTCGGCCGTCCATCCGACGCGCTTGCCGACCTTGACAGGGTCGCGGCGGAGCAGCCGAACATGGCGGCCGCGCTTGAAGAGAAGGGTGAGGCTCTGTGGCGGCTGGGGCGAAGGGCCGATGCTGTCGAGACGTGGAAGGCTGCAGCCGATAAAAATTCAAAGATCGTCCTTGCCAACTACTTTCTTGCCGGAGCATTCGCTGCGGCCGGTGATCCTACCGCTTCAGCCCAGTACGAGTCACGAGGATCACAAAGCCTTCCCGCGGACGCATATTTTATGTGGATGATCGGCCTGCGTTTACAGAACATCGGGATGGCCGAGCTGGCAGAGAAGAATTTCGCGAGGGCGATCGCTCTCGATCCGCAACTGAAGGCACGCCGACTGCTCGACATGCCTCTCAATCGCTAGAACTACTTACATTTCGAATAGCCACAGTCGCGACAGAAATCGCAGCCTGACGCGTGTTCAAGCTGGCCGCGACACTCGGGACATTCGCCGATCAACGTCGACATTTCGTCATAGATGTTGTCGGTGACCGCAGCCGAAGCCTGCATCTTGCTGATCTGCCTTGCAGACGCCGGCAGATTCCTCAGGCGTCGATCGATCACGAAGAGACATTCGGCGACGGCCTGCTCAGGTGAGGTCAGGAGCCGTTCATTGAACCAGACCGCATGCGTTCCGGTGACCTTATTGAGGCTTCGGGCAACTTCCTGGACCTCGAATCCGCCGCGGAGCATCTTCGAGGCAAGAAGGCCGACGCCGGCACTGATCGGTCCCGCAACAAAGATTTCGAGGATCCGGTGTCCGTCGTGGTTAACGGTCACATAGAGATTCTGATTCTCGAACGGTATCCGCCACGTCGAGCCCTGCAGTTCTCGCGGCCTTTCGACGCGCTGACCGGAGCGCGATTCTGGTTCGGCTTGACCACTGGTCGGCACCGACCCAGTCGCTGCCGCTCCCGGTTCTGACTTTTTCATCGTATTCAGCACTTGCCCCTCGCGGCTGCCGTCGCGATAGTAACTGACCGCCTTGCAGCCGAGTTTGCGTGCCAGATGATAAAGCTCATCGACCGATTCTACCGTATCGTTCTTTGCTCCGTTGCAGGTTTTCGAGATCGAATTATCGACATGCTTCTGAGCGCCCGCGAGGACCTTTACGTGCTGGAGCGAGCTGATAGACATTGCCGAGATGAATTCCTCAGGCAGTTCGTGCTCGTGCTCGACAACGTATTCGGCCGCAGCCTTGATCGAATCTTCATCGGTTTGATCGACATCAATTCCAAGTGCTTCCGCAGCGAGCGTGTGGACGTAGGTTCGCGTCCCGAGCGTGTCCTGGCGGACGTAGGCCCACGAGAAGTTCGGCTCGATGCCGGAAGAGGTTTCCGCGACAAGCGAGATCGTGCCCGTTGGAGCGATCGTCGTTACCTCGTAATTTCGCGGCGTCAACGGAACATCGCGGGAGATGCCGACTTCGCCGTACAAGAAATCCGCATATGCTTCGCGGTTCTTTTCGAGCTCGGGAAAGACGCCTTTTTCGGATCCAAGCTCCATCGATGCGATCCAGGCCTCGCGACGAACGAATCCCATTACGTCTTCCATCAGATCGATCGATTCGTTGCTGCCGTAGATGATGCCGAGTTTGAGGCAAAGGTCCGCAAATCCCATTATTCCCAGCCCGACCGGCCGCGTACGCTTGACCACATCGTCGATCTCGGGAAGAGGGAAGTAGCCTGCATCGACAACATTGTCGAGGAATCGAGTGGAGAGCCGGGCGACACTGCCCAGACGGTCCCATTCGATATCGCCATCTTTATAAAACTTCGCCAAATCGATCGATCCCAAATTGCAGGAATTGTTGAAGTGAAGCATCTGCTCTCCGCAGGGATTACATGCGAAGATCGGCCCCATCGAGGCCTGCATATGATTGTGCCGATTCACCTCGTCGATAAAGATGATGCCGGGCTCGGCATATTTATGGGCCGACGCGATGATGCGATTCCAGATGTCGGGAGCGTAGATCATTCCCGGAAGCGGCGGCTGCTCGGTTGTGTATTCGGAAAGATCCGCTGACTCGAACGCGAGTTTGTCTGCGAACGTCGCGGTCGAACCGTCCGAATGTCGATAAACGGCGTAATCCGCTCCCGTCACTGGATCGAAGATGGAATCATTCCACGGCTGACCCTTGAACTCGGTCTGAAACCAGGTCTTGCCATCGACCGCGTCCATGAAAAGATCGGTGACCGTGACCGAGATGTTGAAGTTAGTAAGCGAGGTCTGATCGTTCTTGGCGTGGATGAAGCGAAGAATGTCGGGATGCTTGACCGACATGATGCCCATATTCGCGCCGCGGCGGACTCCGCCCTGCTTCACGACCTCGGTCGTCTGATTGACGATGTTCATGAAGCTCACCGGGCCGCTCGCGACGCCGCGGGTCGAGTTGACCATGGCTCCTGCCGGACGCAGAAATTCGTATGTCATTCCGGTTCCGCCGCCGGTTTGATGGATCACCGCCACATTCTGCGCGTGCTCCATGATCCCTTCTATCGAGTCGGGAACATCCAGAACGAAGCACGCGGCTAGTTGTCCCTTCGGCTTACCGGCATTGACGAGACAAGGCGTATTCGGGATGAACTCTCGGGCGAACATCACCGCCGTCATCTCGTTATAAAATACATTACGCTTTTCGGTATCCTTTTCGGCGGTAGAAACATGTCCGACCACGCGCTGAACAATGTCATCCCACGTCTCTAGCGGCTCGCCCTTTTCGTCCTTGCTCGAATAGCGCTTGGCGACGACCTTTTGTGCGTTCAGGCCCAAAGACTTGAAAGTTCGCTGTGGTGAGGCCGATCCGTTGGTTGGCCCGACGCTCGATACCGTTTTCTCAAAGGCAGTAGACATTACGATTTCTCTCCCAACTCTATTTTACCAGTTTCGCCAATCGCTGCATCCGTCATATCTGAAGTCGTTAGATTTGATTCATTTCGCGGCACACAGCATCTGATTCATTTGAATCAAGTGCTCAATGACATACACGAACTTTCAACAACTTACAGATCGCCCGTAAGCTATCTTGTTTTGTTTCATTTCGGGGCAAACAATCATTGTTTCATTTGAAACGCGATCTAGGACTTACAAGAACTTTCAACAACTTACGGTCCACCCGATTTCCACAGGGATTGTCAAAGACCAGCCGAACGGTCAAGTCCGGCCAAATAGAATGCCATAGATGCAACAGTGTGTCAATATGTTTAGGACGTGGTTTGACTTAGCTCGGAGCATCCAGAAAACTTTGAGTATGGACAAGTTGGTACAGGGAATTGCGGCGGGCGGCGATATTCGGGTTTTTGGAGCGATCACGACGAACACGGTTGCGGAAGCGGTCCGCAGACATCAGACATCGCCTACGGTCTCGGCGGCGCTCGGCCGGACGATGACCGGAACTGTGATAATGGGATCGACGCTAAAGGAGCTGGA
>Ga0307406_10001323_pt1 | contig 13905 bp, 14 predicted proteins | sample 322Cmetagenome_3_FD_203706 | JGI IMG/M metagenome (GOLD analysis project Ga0307406, IMG submission 203706) | Maize rhizosphere microbial communities from greenhouse at UC Davis, California, United States - 322HYB-C-2 | ecosystem: Host-associated > Plants > Roots > Rhizosphere > Soil | place... | reverse complement strand
GCCGGTCCGCGGGTGCACCGCGATCCATTCGGGGCGGTCCATCTTGGTGGCGCCCACCGCGTCGGCGGCCAGCCTGGCGTGGATCAGCACCTCGGCCTGATCGGCGAAGCCGCCGTCCGCGTCGAGCCCGTTGCGGCCATGCACGAGTTCGAGCCATCGGCCGCGGCCGCCGGCATCGAAGCGCGCGGCATAGAGCGTGCCTTCGTCGAGCAGGCGGCTGTTGGCGGAGGCCCGGGAGCCGTCGCCGGCCATCGAGACCTTGCCGTGGCTCACGAACTTGTAGATGTATTCGAACCTGGCGTCGTCGCCCATGTAGACGACGACGCGTCCGTCCCTGGCAAGCGTGCAGGTCGCGCTTTCCTGGCGCTTGCGCCCGAGCGCAGTGCGCTTGATCGGCTTGGCCGTGGGATCGAAGGGGTCGATCTCCACCACCCAGCCGAAGCGGTGGGGCTCGTTCGGATGCCGGCTCATGTCGAAGCGCTCCTCGAAGCGCCAGTACTCCACCCATTGCGAGCCCGGCACCGTGCCGTAGCGGCGCTGCGCGGGCGTGGCGTCCTTCGCCGATTCCTTCGGGCCGCCGAAGTAGCCGTGGAAGTTTTCCTCGCAGCTCAGGTAGGTGCCCCAGGGCGTGACGCCCATCGCGCAGTTGGCGAAGGTGCCGAGCACTTCGTCGCCGGCCGGGTTGGCGGCGGTGCGCATCGGCGCCGCGCCCGCGGCCGGGCCGGCGATGCGCATGGGCGTCTGCCCGTGCACGCGCCGCGCATAGGGCGAGGGCCGCACCTGGCGCCAGCCGCTCCGCGCGCGGCGGACCTCGATGACCGAGACGCCCATCGCATGCAGCGACTTGCGCACCTTCTCGGCGGTCCACTCCTTGCTGCCGCCCGCATGGAGCAATTGCTCGTCGGTGTACTCGTGGTTCATCACGAGCAGGCCGCGGTCCGGCGACGCGAGCGGAAAGAAGTGCATGCCGTCGTGATGCATGCCGGCCTGCAGCGCCTGGTCGGCGGCGCTGTTGCTGCCGTCGGGCGCGAAGGCCGGCATGGGATGCCCCGCGATGCCGGTGGGCGTGCCCCAGGGATAGAGCAGCTGCCATTCGTATTCCGGCGGGACCACCACCGCATCGCGCAGCGACGCCGGCACTGTGGTGAAGCCGAGCACGGGCCGGCCCGGGCCGGCGGGCGCGCTGGCGCCGTGGGAATGGAGCAGCGCCACCACGGCGGCGGCACCCGATTGCAGAAAGATGCGGCGGTCCAGGGGCATGGGTCCAGGGGTGTTGGGTAGGCGACAGGCGCCATCATCGCCCAGCGCCCGTGCCGGGCGATACTGGCGCAAGAATCGAAGGAGACACTGCCATGGCCGAGCGAATCGAATGGACCCGCCACCCCGACGGCGTGGTGGAACTGCAGCTTGCCCGCGCGGACAAGATGAACGCGCTCGATCCCGCGATGTTCGACGCGCTGATCGAAGCGGGCGAGGCCCTGCGCGCAGACGCGGCGGTGCGCGCGGTGGTCATCTCCGGCCAGGGCAAGGCGTTCTGCGCGGGGCTGGACATGGCCTCCTTCGAGCGCATGGGGCAGGGCGCCGCCAGCGCTGTGCTGGGCGCGGCCGCGGGCGGCACCGACCTGTCCGCGCGCACGCACGGCATCTCGAATGCGGCGCAGTACGTCGCGATGGCCTGGCGCGAGGTGCCGGTGCCCGTCATTGCCGCGGTGCATGGCGTGGCTTTCGGCGGCGGCTTCCAGGTGGCCCTGGGGGCCGACATCCGCATCGTGGCGCCCGACACCAAGCTGTCGGTGATGGAAATCAAGTGGGGCCTGGTGCCCGACATGGGCGGCATGGTGCTGATGCGCGAACTCGCCCGCAGCGACGTGGTGCGCGAACTCACCTTCACGGGCCGCATCTTCTCGGGCGAGGAAGCGCTGCAGCTCGGCTTTGCCACGCGGCTGGCGGCCGATCCGCTGGCAGAGGCGCTCCAGATGGCGCACGGTATCGCGGGCAAGAGCCCCGACGCGATCCGGGCGGGCAAGCGCCTGCTCAACGCGGCGCTGTCGCACAGCGCAGCCGACCTCCTGATTGCCGAATCAGTGGAGCAGCAGGCCTTGATCGGAAGCGCAAACCAGACGGAGGCCGTACAGGCCAACATCGAACGGCGGCCGCCGCGGTTCAGCTCGCCGGCCTGAGCCGCCCAAAGAGAACCCCGCAGGCCGGACTCCGGCCTCTTTTTTTGCCTTTTTGGTGCAAAAAACAGGCAAACCGCCACACCCGACTGGCGATATGTAAGAATTAAGTATCCTTGTAGGGTGTGCGATCTTCACCACAAAGCTTCACTTTGTGTGAGGAAGGTCACGTCTCGCAAAGGAAAAAGGGCCGGGAAAGGTGGATGTCTTGGTCACATTCCCTAACAATTAATCCTTTTGATTGCGACGGCGCTCCGCATGTCGACCACTTTTTTCTGCAACCTCAGCTTGCCCGTGCTGGTGGGCGAGGATCGCTACAGATACTTGCCCGTCGTCGCGGTGTTCCGCAGCATTCCGTTCGACCAGGTGGACGAGTGGGTGATGCATCCCGACGGCCAGCCGCGCAGCGATCGCGAACTCGCGGCAGAAGTGCTGGTGGAAATCCGCGAGCCGGCCGGCGGGAGCGTGCGCAATGCGCCGCACTCCTTCGAGGTGGCCGATGTGCTCCAGTTGGACCGTGCGGCCGCGATCGTCGTGGCGACCTTTCTCGCGGCCCTGCCGCGCGCCTGACGAGCGCGGGGCACCGGTCGCAGGCCCCGGATGCGGGCTTCAGTGCCTGCCGCGCGCATCCACCGGCCAGATGGCGACCAGCGTGTCGCCGTCGACCACATGGTAGGCATCGTGCAGGTTGACGGTCGGGTCGCAATGCGGCGTGATGAACTCCACCCGGTCGCCGAGCGCGGGCCGCTGCCCGGCGCAAAACAGCTTGCCGTGCTCGTCGCCAAAGAAGGCATAGCGGCTCGCCGGATCGGCGCCGCGCGCCACCAGCGGCACGCCGCTGTCAGTCGCAAAGCACTTGGTGCCGCCGTCGACCGTGACCCATTCCGCCGCGTTGGTGCTCACCACCGCCGTCTGCACGAACAGCGACACCTCGAACGGTGAAGGCTGCCCCGGGCTGCCCTGCAGCACCTGCGCATATTCCGCATCCATGAACACATAGGAGCCCGCCTGCAATTCGGTGAAGGCATCCCGCTCTGCATCGAGATCGTGCGTGCCGGTGCCCGCCCCCGTGACGATCTCGAAGTGAATGCCGCTGCGCTCGGCGTGCGCAACGATGCGCGCGACGGTTTCGCGCAGGCTCGCCGCGGCGGCGCTGCGCTGCTGGCGATCGACGATGTGCTGCAGGTTGCCGGCGTAGGCCTGCAATCCGCGCAGCTTCAGGCGCGGCTCGGCCGCAATGCAGCGCGCGAGTTCGAGCACCTGCGCTTCGCTGGCCGCGCCCGTGCGGTTGTAGCCGGCGCCGTAGTCGACCAGCACCTCCAGAGGATGCGGCAGGCCGAGCGTGGCGGCGGCCAGGTCCGAGGCATTGCGCGGGTCGTCCACCACCACCATCATTCCGCCGGGGCCGGCCAGCCTGGCCAGCCTGACCACGCGCGCGATCTTGCTCGGCGTGACCGCCGGCGAGGTGATCAGCACGTCCGGAATGCCGGCCTTGACCATGACCTCGGCCTCGCCCAGCGTGACGCAGCTCACGCCGATGGCACCCGCCGCCACCTGGCGGCGCGCGATCTCCACCGACTTGTGCGTTTTCACATGCGGCCGCAGGCCGACGCCGCGCGCCTTGGCAAAGGCGGCCATGCGCTCGATGTTGCGCGTCATGGCGCCAAGATCGAGCAGCAGTGCCGGCGTATCGAGCGACTGCCGGCCGCCGGCAATTCCGATCAGCGGTTTGTTGACTTGCGAATCAGGAAGCATGGGAAACCTTTGCGGGGGCGCGCGCCGGCGCGATGAACGAATGGCGAAATGATCGCACCGAAAGGGCTTCGGCGATGCGTCGTCAGTCGTCCCGAGCCGGCAGCCGGTGCGCCGGGCGCCGCAGCGCCAGCCACCAGAAGAGCCCCGCGTTGACGGCCCAGCTTCCGGCCAGCAGGAGCAGGGCGGTCTGCGCCACGCCCGGTGCAAGTTCCAGCGTCAGCAGGGCGAGCGACCATGGCAAGGCCCCCGCGATCGCCGCCAGCATGACCATCTCGCTGTCCGGAAAGGCCGCGCTCGAAACAACGCACGCCACGCCCGCGGCCGTATAGGCGAGCGCGCCGACGCGCCACCAGGAAGGAAAGATCGGTCGGGTGTCCATGGTGTGCATGGTGCAACGATTGCAGAGGGCGCGGGCATGCCGCGACAGCCGCCCGCGCGAAGCGATGTAAGCCTTCAGGCGATGGCGGGCGCCACCGGCGCGGGTGGAAGAACGGCTTCGATGGCGAGCGCCAGCGCGAGCAGCGCACTGTCCGATCCGGCCGGCCCTGTCAGTTCCATTCCCGCGGGCAGGCCGCCGCGCGCGAGGCCCATCGGCAGGCTCAGCGCGGGCAGTCCCGCCATGCCGGCCGGACCGGTATTGCGGATGTAGGCGGAGAAGGCCGGTATCGGCCGGCCGCACAGCATGACCTCCACGTCTTCGCCGATGCGCGCCGCACAGAGCGGGCTGGTCGGGAACACCAGCGCGGCGATGGCGTTCTGCGCGAAGCAGCGGCGATACGCCTCCTGCATGCGCGGGCGCAGCACGCCGAGCGCGTGGCGGTAGGCCGGCGTGCCGATCGCGCCCGGTCCGAACAGGCGCTCGAACAGCGGCCGGACGTCGGGGCTCACGACGGCATCGGCGAGCGCGCGGGCATCGAAGGGGCGCTCGTGGCGCGCGAAGTAGGCCTGCAGCGCAGGCAGGATCTCGTAGAGAGAGATCGCCATGGAGCCCTGCTGGAACAGCGCGCCGGCTTCGCCCAGATCGCAGGGCACCAGCACAGCGCCGGCGCTGCGCAGCCGCTCGAGCGCGTCCTGCGCCAGTGCAGCCACCGGCGGATCGATCTCGTCCCAGAAGTAGCGCTGCGGCACGCCCAGGCGCACGCCAGCGAGGGGCGCCGGCGCCAGCCGGAGGGGCCCATCGGCGATGGCATGGTCGATCAGCACGCAGTCGTCCACGTTGCGCGCCATGGCGCCTGCGGTGTCGAAGGTGGGCGAGATCGGCACCAGTCCGTCCCCAGGCCAGCGGCCGATGGTGGGCCTGAAGCCGACCAGGCCGCACAGCGCGGCGGGCACCCGGACCGAGCCGCCCGTGTCCGTGCCGATGGCCGCGGGAACGGCGCGCATGCCGAGCAATGTTGCGTTGCCACCGCTCGAGCCGCCGGAGATGCGCGAGGGGTCGAAGGGATTGCGCGACGGGCCGAACGCGTGGTTGTGGCCGGTGACGCCTTGCGACCACTCGTGCAGATTCGTCTTGCCAAACACCAGCGCACCCGCAGCCAGCAGGCGCTGCGTCACGCCCGCCGCGCGGCGCGGGCGGTGGTCCGCCATCCACGGGCTGCCGGCGGTGGTGGGAAAACCGACCACGTCGATGTTGTCCTTGAACGCGAGCGGCACGCCGTGCAGAGGGCGCGTGCCGGCGGCAGGCCGGGGCGCTGCGTCGAGCGCCAAGGCTTCACTGCGAAGGCGCCGCGCGTCCTGGTGCAGCAGGCCGCCGAGGGAGGCGGCTGCGGCACCGCGCCGCAGCAGCGCATCCACATAGTCTGCGGTGCGGAGTTCGCCTCGCGCCATCTGCTCGGCGGCTTCGCGGGCGGAGAGATCGGTGAGCGCTTGGATTCGGTTCATGGAGGATTCAAATTGGGGCGGAGGCCATGCGGGAGTGCATGTTCCGGGCCAATTCGCCGCCCCGGAGGCGGAAAAACCGCCTGAAACAGCATGGCATGGATACTGCTTAAAGAGTTTTTTGTATCCATGAGGCCTTCCACATGTCTTTCAAGTCCTTGCGTTTCCTGACTCTCGCCGCAGCGTCGATGGCGCTTCTTGCGAGCCTGCCGGCATCCGCTGCGGAGAAGGTGTCGCTGCGCCTCAAATGGCTGGCGCAGGCGCAGTTCGCCGGCTTCTACGTGGCCAAGGCCAAGGGCTTCTACGACCAGGGCGGCCTCGACCTGACGATCAATCCGGGTGGGCCCAACCTCAACGTCGAGACCCTCGTCGCCTCGGGCAACGACACCTTCGGCCTCGCCGGCGGCACGGAGACGGTGCTGCTGGCGCGCGAGAAAGGCCTGCCGCTGGTGTGCATCGGCGTCACGGTGCAGACCACGCCCTTCACCTATGTCACCTACAAGGATTCGGGCATCACCCAGGTGAAGGATTTCGCGGGCAAGAAGGTGGCCACGTGGTTCACCGGCACGCAGTACACGCTCTATTCGATGCTCGCTTCGGCCGGCATGAAACAGGGCGACCTGACCATCGTGCCGCAGTCGGGCTCGATGGCGCCCTTCGTCGAGAAGCAGTTCGACGTGGCCGCCGCCACCTACTACAACGAACTCAACGTGCTCAAGGCGCAGGGCTTGGGCGACAAGCTCACGCTCATCAAGCCCGATGACTACGGCGTGATCGTGCAGCAGGACACGGTGCTCGTGTCCGAGAAATACCGCAACGAAAAGCCGCAGCAGGTGCAGGCCTTCATGAACGCGACCATCAAGGGCTGGAAGTACGCGCTGCAGAACAAGAAGGAAGCCATCGACATCGTCATGGCCGCATCGCCCAGCCTGAACCGCGCGCACCAGGAAGCGATGCTCGACGAGTTCGAGAAGCTCGTGAAGGCTGGCAAGGGTACGACCGACGGCATCCTCGCCATCGACCTGCCGACGGTCGAGAAGATGCAGACCCAGCTGGTGGGCTACAAGGCGCTGAAGGCGCCGGCCGACCTGTCGAAGGCCTACGACCCGAGCTTCTGGACGCAGGTGCCGGCCACCGACAAGAAGTTCTGAGCCGCCGCGCGATCATGAAGTTCATGCCTCACGAAGTGATGCCGCCCGCCGCTGCGGGCACGGCCGCACCGCCGATGCTCGAGCTCGTCAACGTGTGGAAGCGCTTCGGCGACGGCCAGGCGCAGACGGTGGCGGTGTCCGGCGTCGACCTGCGGATCGCGAAGAGCGAGTTCGTCACGCTCGTGGGCCCCTCGGGTTGCGGCAAGTCGACGCTCTTCAACATGATTGCGGGGCTGCTGCCGCCCGACGACGACGGCTCGCTGCTGTTCGGCGGCACGCCGCAGCGCGACGGCCAGCTGCTGGGCAAGGTGTCGTTCATGCCGCAGCGCGACCTGCTGTTTCCGTGGCGCACCGTGCTGGACAACGCCATCCTCGCGCTCGAAGTGGAGGGCGTGCCGCGCAAGGAGGCGCGCGAGCGTGCGCGCGCCATGCTGCCGGAGTTCGGCCTCACCGGTTTTGCCAACCACTACCCGCACCAGCTCTCGGGCGGCATGCGACAGCGCGTGGCGCTGATGCGCACCTTCCTGTTCGAGCGCGATCTGCTGCTGCTCGACGAGCCCTTCGGCGCGCTCGACGCGCTCACGCGCAGCCGCATGCAGCACTGGCTGCTCGAGATCTGGGCGCGCCATCGCCGCACGGTGCTCTTCATCACCCACGACATCGACGAAGCCATCGTGCTCGGCGACAAGGTGCTGGTGATGACGGCGCGGCCCGGCACGGTGAAGAGCGAGACGGCGGTCGACCTGCCGCGCCCGCGCGATCCGTCGATCGTGCTGTCGCCCGAGTTCATCGGCCTCAAGCAGCGCCTGCTCGCGGAGATCGAGGAGGAAAGCCGCAAGACCTTCGCCCAGGAGGAGCGCGCCTCGTGAGCTTGCCGATGCAACGCATGCTGCGCTCGCCCGTGCTGGCCTTCGTCGGGCTCGCCGTCGTCTGGGAGATTGCGGTGCATGCCTTCGCGCCTTCGCCTCGCTACCTGCCGGCGCTGAGCGCGATTGCGCAGGATGCGTGGTCGGTGTGGCCGCAGCTCATGCGCGGCTTTGGCCGTACGCTGCTCGAAACCGTGCTGGGCTTCGCGATGGGCGCGGTGTTCGGCTGCCTCTGCGGCACCGTGTTCACCTACTCGCGCTGGATGGAGCGTTCGGTGTTTCCGCTGTTCGTGGTGTCGCAGACCGTGCCGGTGGCGGCCTTCGGTGCGTTGATCGTCATCTGGTTCGGCAACTCGCTGCTTGCCAAGGTGATGACCGCGTTCTTCCTCACCTTCTTCCCGGTGACCGTGAACACCTTGCGCGGCCTCAAGTCGTGCGACCCGCAGCGCATCGCGCTGATGAAGAGTTTCGGCGCCGGCCGCTTCGTCATGTTCTTCAAGCTGGCCGTGCCCTCGGCGCTGCCGCAGATCATGGTGGGCCTGCGCGTGGCCATCGGCCTGAGCCTGATCGGCTCGGTGGTGGGCGAATGGTTCGGCGAGACCGTGGGCCTGGGCGTGATGCTGATGGAGGCGATGAACGCCGACCTGGTGCTGCGCCTGTGGGTCGTGATGTTTGCCTGCGGGCTGATGGGGGCGCTGCTCTACGGCGCGCTCACTTTCGTGGAAAGGAGGCTCGTATGGTGGCGCAGCGAAAGCTGAGCGCATCGCCCGTGGTGCCGGTGGTGCTGAGCATCATCGTGCTGCTCGCGGTGTGGGAAGGCGCGATCCTGCTTTTCAGGATTCCGCCCTTCGTGCTGCCGAGCCTGGGCGCGATCGTGCAGCATGCCTTCACCGACACCGGCCGTCTCATGGCGGCGTTGCTGGCCACGCTCGGCGAGGCGCTTGGCGGCTATGCGCTGGGCAGCGTGCTCGGCCTGCTGGTGGCGGCGCTGCTGCTGCTCGCGCCGCCGCTCGAGCGTGTCGTGCTGCCGCTGGCCGTGGCCGTGAACGCGGTGCCGACCGTGGCCTATGCGCCGCTGTTCCTGATCTGGTTCGGGCTCGGCGCCGCATCGAAGATCGCCCTGGTGGCGCTGGCCGTCGGCTTCACGATGCTGGTCAACGCGCTGCACGGACTCAAGCAGGCCGACCTGGCCGCCGTGAACCTGATGCGCAGCTTCGGCGCGGGGCCGCTCAAGATCGTGTGGCGGCTGCGCCTGCCGGTGGCGATGCCGTCGGTGGTCACGGCGCTGCGCATCGGCGTGCCGCGCAGCATGATCGTGGCCATCGTCGGCGAGATGCTCGGCGCCTATGCGGGGCTCGGGCGAATGATCTATGAATCGACCCAGCAGGTCGACCTGCTGAGCGTGTGGTCGGCGGTGCTGGTCGCTTCGGTGGCGAGCATGGTGTTCTACGGCGCGCTCGTCTGGATCGATCAGAAACTGGTGTGGTGGCGTTGATGGCGACGAAGACGAATCCCGCGGCCTATCCGGCGACCGAAGCCGCGCTGCGCGTGCAGCTCGCGGCCTGCTACCGGCTGGTGGCGCACTTCGGCATGGACGACCTCATCTACAACCACATCTCGGCGCGCGTGCCGGGGCCGGCGCACCACTTCCTCATCAATCCCTACGGACTGCTGTTCTCGGAAGTGACCGCTTCGTCGCTGGTGAAGATCGATCTCGACGGCAACAAGGTGGACGATACCGATGCAGAGGTCAACCAGGCCGGCTTCGTGATCCACAGCGCCATCCACGCGGGACGGCCCGACGCGCTGTGCGTGCTGCACACCCACTCCGAGGCCGGCACCGCGATCGCGGCGATGCCCAACGGCCTGGCACCGCTGAGCCAGTTCGCGATGCGCTACCAGGGCCACACGGCCTTCCACGACTACGAAGGCGTGGCGCTGGAGACTGGAGAGCGCGAGCGACTGGTGCGCGACCTGGGCCCGCACAGCACGCTGGTGCTGCGCAACCACGGCATCCTGACCGTGGGCCGCACGATTCCCGAGGCCTTCATCCTCATGTACTACTTCGAAAAGGCAGCAAAGGTGCAGCTGCTGGCCCAGGGTGGGCTCGCGCCCGGGGAAGCGCTGGTGCTTCCGCAGCCCGAAGCGAGCGCGCTGGCCGCACGCCAGTTCACCGAATTTGCCGGCGACATCCTGCCGCCCGGCACCCGCGAATGGCCTGCGTTCCTGCGCATGCTGGAGCGCACCCAGCCCGACTACAGGCTCTGAAGCTTGCTTCATTTTTTCTTCAATCCCGCAGACACGTTTCCTCCCATGCACCTCGAGAATCTCACCTCATTCATCGGCACCGAAGTGAAGGGCATCGACCTGCGTGAGCCGGTGAGCGACAGCGACTTTGCCGTGCTGCGCGATGCGCTCAACCAGCGCTCGCTGCTGCTGTTCCGCGGCCAGCGAATCAACGAATCGCAGCACGTCGCGTTCTCGCGCCGCTTCGGTCCGCTGCTGGGCCATGTGCTCACCCAGTTCCTGAAGAAGGAGCATCCCGAGGTGTACGTGCTGTCCAACGTGTCGGAGAACGGCAAGCCCATCGGCAACCACAAGGAGGGCTGGAACTGGCATTCCGACCTCTCGTACAAGGCCGAGCCCTCGATGGGTGCGCTGCTCTACGCGCTCGAAGTGCCGCCCGTGGAAGGCGACACCTTCTTTGCCTCGATGCATGCCGCCTACGACGCGCTCGACGACGGCATGAAGGCGCGCATCCGCCATCTCACGGCCACGCACAGCTACGCCAACTACTACGGCAAGGCCTTTGCAGACCGCAACCCGCTCACGCCGGAGCAGCTCGCCGCCACGCCCGACGTGGTGCATCCGCTGGTGCGCACCCATCCCGAGACGGGCCGCCTGTCGCTCTATGTGGGCGAGGATGTCGTCAAGCAGATCGACGGCTTGCCCCCGGAGGAAAGCGCCGCGCTGCTGGCCGAGCTCAATGCCCACGCCATCTCGCCCGAGTTCAGCTATCGCCACAAGTGGCTCGCCGGCGACCTGCTGATCTGGGACAACCGCTGCACCATGCACCGCGCCACGCCCTACGACGACACGGCCTACCGCCGCGTGATGCACCGCACCACCGTGGCTGGCGACCGCCCCTTCTGAAGCCGGCAATGGCAAACGGTCCGGCGGCATCTCCCGACGACAACCACAAGAAAGAAGACATGAGCAGCATGGAACCCGACGAATCCGATACCGCCCAGCCCGCGGCGCTGCGCGGCCGCGACCGGCAGCGCGTGAAGGGCGGCGCCACGCTGTCCGACGAGCTCAAGGACACGCTCGAAGACCTGATCGTGAGCGGCGTGCTCAAGCCCGGAACGCGGCTCGACGAGGCCGAGCTGTCGGAGCGCTTCAAGGTGTCGCGCACGCCCGTGCGCGAGGCGCTCAAGGCGCTGGCCGCCACCGGCCTGGTGGACCTGCGCAGCCGGCAAGGCGGCGTGTGCGTCGCGCGCATCTCGCTGCCGATGCTGATCGAGATGTTCCAGATGATGGCCGTGATGGAAGGCCTGTGCGCCAAGTTCGCGGCGCGCCGCGCCACCGAGGCGCAGAAGGCGCGCATGGGCGCGCTGCACGACGAGCTCACGAGCATTCTTGCTTCGGGCGACCACTCGCGCTTCTACGACGTGAACCAGGATTTCCACGACGCGCTGTACGAGGCTTCCAACACCCACTACCTGGCCGAGCAGACGCGTGCGCTGAGAAAGCGCGTGCGCGTCTACCGGCGCTACGTGACCTTCCAGCCCGGCCGCATGACGGCCACCATCGGCGAGCACGGCGCCATCCTCGACGCGATCCGCCGCAACGATCCGAAGGCCGCATTCAACGCCGCCATCGATCACGTGAGCCTGCTCGAGGACGACATCGTCGACCTGATCGCGGCGCTGTCCGAGCAGGACGCCGGCGCGAGCTGACCCGCCTCTCCAACCCATTTCTCCGATCGCATCCCAGGACCCGAATCCATGAAACTCGAACTCGAAGGCAAGACCGTTCTCATCACCGGCGCCTCCAAGGGCATTGGCCTTGCAGCCGCGCACGCATTCGCCGCCGAAGGCTGCCACCTGCACCTGGCGGCGCGCGACGGCGTCGCGCTCGCGGCCGCGAAGGAAGAGATCGAGAAGATCCATCCGATCAACGTGAAGGTCCACCCGATGGACCTGGCGGCCGCCGGCGCCATGAACCAGCTTGCCGAGGCGGCAGGCCACGTCGACATCCTCGTGAACAATGCGGGCGACATTCCCTCGGGCCCGATCGAGTCGCTCGACTTCGCGGCCGTGCGGCGCGGCTTCCAGCTCAAGGTGCTGGGCTACATGGAATTGAGCCAGATCTACTACGCACGCATGAAGGCCGCGGGCGGCGGCGTCATCGTCAACGACATCGGCAATTCCGGCGAGAACTGGGACGCCAACTACATCGCCGGCTCCACCGGCAATGCCGCCGTCATGGCCTTCACGCGCGCGCTCGGCGGCGTGAGCCTGGACGACGGCATCCGCGTGGTGGGCGTGAACCCCGGCCCGGTGGCGACCGACCGCATGGTCAAGCTCATGAAGCGCCGCGCGCTCGACACCCATGGCGACGAAGGCCGCTGGGAAGAGCTGTTCGACAACTACCCCGGCGGCCGCCCGGCCACGCCCGAGGAAGTCGCGGAACTGATGGTTTTCTTGGCCTCGCCGCGCGCGGGCTATATCACCGGCACGGTGGTGACCATCGACGGCGGCATTGCGGCGCGCGGCTCGATCATCAAGACCAGCAAGAAGGTGATCGAGGCCGAGCAGGCCCGGAGGATTGCGGCATGAATGCGGCGCTGAACCCCGTGGCGGTCGTGCCTTCGGTGACCAGCGATGCGGAAACCCGCAACCAGTACTTCGACCGCCTGTTCACCAACCCGGACCTGATGTGGCTGGGCCAGAACACCAACCACTTTCCGCTGCATCCCGCCGTGCGCAAGGCGCTGCACGACGCCATCGACGACGAGAGTTTTCACGCCTATGCGCCGCCGCTGGGCATGGAAGCGCTGCGCGCAGCCATCGTGGCCGACCTGGGCGTGCCGGACCAATCGGCGGTGGTGACCGACGGCGCGGTGTCTGCGCTGGCGCTGGCCTGCCGTGCCTTTTGCAAGGAAGGCAGGGGCTTTGTCACCACCGACCCCGGCTGGAAGTGGCCGCTGCAGTTTGCGGCCAAGGCCGGTTCGGTGGTGACCGAGATTCCGATCTACGGACCCGAGTACGGCTTCAAGCTCTCGGCCGACGCGCTCGCCGCATCGACCGGCGAGAACACCGCCGTCATCTACCTGGTGGACCCGAACAACCCGCTCGGCACCACCTACAGCGAAGACGAAATTCGTGCTTTTGCTATGCGTGCCCGAGAAGTCGGCGCCGTGCTGATCCACGACTGCACCTACCGCGACTTCGCCGACAGCCACACGCTGGCTTCACGCTTCTATCCCGAAGGCACGGTGACGATCGTTAGCTTCTCGAAGTGGCTGGGCCTCGCGGGACTGCGGCTGGGCGCGCTCGTCGCCTCGCCCGAATTGCTCGCGCGCATCCTGCCGCACTCGCAGGCGCCGCTGGGCGCCAGCGTGCTCGCGCAGCGCGCGGCCATCGCAGGCCTTGCCGTGAAGGATGAGTGGATGGCCGATGTCATTGCGCAGCAGCGCGAGAACCAGCGAATGATCGTCGAGGCCTTTGCAAAACTGCCGGGCTTCGAGGTGCCGGTGTTCCCGTCGCAGGCCAACTTCATCGTGGTCGAGTGCAGCGGCGCAGGCGTGACGCCCGAGGCGCTGGTCACCGCGCTGGGCGAGCACGACATCATGGTGCGCCAAGGCACGTACCACACACCGCGCTTCGGCCATCGCTTCGTGAAGATCTCGACCACCGTGCCCAAGGCATGGGCGCAGGCCTTGTGCGACCTGCTGCCGCAAGCCGTGGAGCGTGCGCGCAGCCTGCCCGCCACCGCGGCGCTTTTCTGAGGGGACGCCATGAGCTTCGCCACCACCGCGGACGGTCTCCGCCTGTACTACGAAACCGCCGGCAG